>PJEL010000864.1_pt1 | contig 33831 bp, 22 predicted proteins | sample 1853271 | NCBI WGS metagenome assembly PJEL01 (sample SAMN08108733, study PRJNA415343) | Invertebrate metagenome, whole genome shotgun sequencing project. | host: Globobulimina | place: Sweden: Gullmar Fjord | collected 2015-08 | reverse complement strand
AAAAAAAAAAAAAAAAAAAAAAAATAGAAAAAAAAAAAAAAAAAAAAAAAAAAAGGATTAGCAGTAAAGAAAAGAAAAAAAGAAAAAAGAGTAGAAAAAGGAACAGAACGATAAATTACTAAAAAAATATTTTCTCCTATTTAGTATAAAATTGTCTAAAAAAAATAAATAATAGAACTGGTATGAGTGGAAATCTTAAAAAAAATCCTCCCAACGGTAGATAAAATACAATTAAAAAAGCGAAAGCAAAAATTAAAAAAATCTTAAGAAAATTATCCTTTAAAACAATAAAAAATTAATATTGTAGAAAGGTATAGAGGTCATATTACAATTTAGAAAATTGCAATATGAAATAATTGTCTATTTTTCTTTATTGAGGAGAATAGCAAAGAATCAATATCTGACAAAGAAAATGTTGCAGACAGATTTATTCATAAGGACAATAAAAATTTAAATCAACTTATCGAAACATTACAAAAGTTGTTTTATGAAAAAAAATATTAGAAATATAAGCATATATGGACTTATGCATCATATAAAGTAGATCAAAGGAATTATAAGGAGGTACAAAGAATATTTGTATAGTTATTTTTATATAGTTAGATATATATATTATATATGATGAATATTTATTAATTTATTATGGTTGTTAATGATATTTATCATAATTTTTGTTTTCATATTACGTTTTCTATTTGTCATACTTATACTGTCGTTATTATTATTAATCTCGTCAACAAAATATACAAAGTCAGGAAATCTGGGATTTTAACTTGCATTCATAGTCGGAGGTTAGAGTTGGAAAATTTTATATCCACTATTCATATGGATGAATTATAAAAAAAATTTATTGTAATCGTTATATATTTTTTATTATATAGAGTTATTTTGTATACAGATAGTTTTTATATTGTTATAATTTATTGGGTATATAGAAAAGGGCAAATTTAGTATTCTACTATTTCTAAAATGTATCCAATACAATATCTAGCTCTTTTTTTTAATATAGTTAATTTTTTTTTTTAGAAAACTTTTTTGCCTCTTCTACAAATTTTATGGTTAACAGATTGTATCTTTCTTTTTTATTGGAAAAATATCCTATTGATTTTTGTCCTTTTTTTTCTATTATTTTTTTTCTTACCAATTTTTTTCATGCCTAGCAGTCGCAATACGTTATCAGTAAAAACTTTTTTATCAAGTATATAGGGATTGGATTGGTAAAAATTTTTATATATTATGATAATTTCAATATTTGAAGATGTTTTTTTAAGGAGATTTTTTATGTAAAGATGAAATTATAGGATATTTTTAATGCAAATAGGTAGGAATATAATAGCTATATAAATAGCTATTTTGTAGCCCAGTAGATTTATTATTGTGTCTCCTATTTTTTTCATTTTTATTTTTTTACTATCATATTTAAGTCTAAAAATGGAGACAATTATATGGCTATAAATAAAAATAACCAGTACAAAGCATAATAATAGGAATAAAAAATAGTTGTAAATCTTAATGGGAAATATGGAAAAAATAATAAAAATATCTATTTATGAATATAAAATTTAAACACCTCCTTTTAAACTGGAAGACATTTGGGGAAAAAATATAACTTCCTGAATGGATGACTGGTTTGTTAGTAGCATGGTGATGCGATCCATTCCAAAACCAATTCCTGCCGTAGGAGGCATTCCCAACATTAAAGCAGATAAAAAATCTTCATCCAATATCATAGCTTCCTCATCTCCTAACGCAGCTGTTTTCATCTCTTGCTCAAAAGCCTCTCGTTGCAATACAGGATCTGTTTGCTCAGAATAACAGTTAGCAATCTCCTTGCAACAGCAAAAAAGTTCAAAACGTTCTGCCTCGTTAGGATTCTGAGCAGATGATTTTGCTAATGGTGAAATATCCTTAGGATGATGGCTTATAAATGTAGGATTTTTCAAATTAGGTTCGCAAATAACTGAAAATAATAAATCTATTAACCTTCCTCTAGTCCAGCTTTCCTCTATGGCTAATCCTAATTGATTTGCTCTTTCTTTGACTTGTTGCTTATTCAGTTTATATATATCTAATTTTCCAAAATGTAAAAGAGCTTCTCGGAAAGTGTAATGTTTATAAGGTCTTTTGAAATTAATTTTTTCACCTTGATAAATTAATTGATCAGTTCCGTGAATTTCTTTCACTAGACCAGTCAAAAGTTTTTCAGTTTCCAACATCCAAAATTGATAATTTTGATACGGAATATAAGCTTCTAGGAGTGTAAATTCTGGATTATGTTTATTGGACATCCCTTCATTTCTGAAAACTTTTGCTATTTCGTATACTCCTGGAATTCCTCCTACTATTAGCCTTTTTAAATACAATTCATTAGATATGCGTAAAAAAAGATTTTGTTTTAACTTATTATGAAATGTTGTAAAGGGCAGTGCGGATGCTCCTCCATAAATAGGTTGTAAAATAGGTGTCTCTACTTCTAGCAATCCGATTTTATTCAAGAACGTTCTAAAAAAATCAGTAATCTTGCTTCTTATGGCAAATATATTACGTACTTTAGGGTGTAATATGAGGTCTAAAGAACGATTCCTATAGCGAGTTTCTAGATTACTGACTTCATATAAAAATAATTTTTTCCCATCTCTTATTACCTCTTTTTGTTGTGGAAGAGGTTTTAATGCTTTAGCCAAGAGTGTACATTTTTCTACTTTTAAGCTATCTTCACCACTTTTAGTAGTAAATATTTCTCCAGTTACTCCAACTATATCACCTACATCTATTGATTTTTTGAAAAAGGTTTGATACCAGTTTTCTTCTCCTTGTATTAGATTTTCTTCTTTAAAGAAAATCTGTATTCCAGTAGTATAATCTTCCAAAAAACAAAAACTTACTTTACCCATGATGCGTCGTTGTGTCAGACGACCATGTAATGTAATTTTTCCTCCTTTCCATTCTTTTTTGAATTCTGATAAAATCTGTTCAATAGTATGTGTAGCTTTTGGAGATTTAGTCGGGTAAGCTGATATTCCTTGTTGTAAAATATCTCTCCTTTTTTGGAGGAGTATTTCTATCTGTTTTGTCTGTTTTGTTTTCATCCTTTTTTATTTTTTTCTCTTTCTTCCATACGTGCCAGTTTCCTTGGTTTTTTGAATGAAGCTGGTGAAGGTGGTTTTTTTCGCAAAGAATCTTGTAAATCAGATTCAGAAATGATCATTTTTAAAAAATATGAGAGGATTATTTCGAATAAACGGCTTAATATGCAGTACAGATTCCAGGTTATTGGTCTTATATTGAAAAACAACAGTCCGATGTAAAAAACAAAAAATTTTATTCCTATTAAAAAAAAAAAATTATCTCCAGATATATCAATATTGTACATCATGGATCCAATAATAAAAATAGATGTAAAAATAGCTATTATAGTGATATGAGATCCAATCCAAGGAAGGTAAAAAGGAAGAGAAATAACCTTCCCATAAGAAGAAATATCAAAAAGATTGAGAAAAGTTACATTACGAAAATAAATTTCATAATAAAGAAATAGACGTAAAGGAAGTACAAAATAACCTTGTATCAATCGAAAAAAGATAGATTTTTTCGAAAAAGAAAGACCATAATTATTATAAAGTTTGCTCTCTTCTATCATTATCTTTTCTTTATCTGTAGCAAATTTTTCTTTAATTTTTTTTACTTCTGGTGCAAGTAATTTTCTTTTTATTTTAGTGCATAATTCAAGATAAGTAGCTGGAATTTGTAATATCATAAGAAATAAAAAAAGTAATAATAAGACCAATAATGGGTTTATGCCTCTTTTGTGCGTACGATTGATAATATAATAAAATGTTTTTGTTACAGGATAGAATAAGGGAGAGCATTGTGGATAATCACGAGCAAATGGCACAAGAGTAGTTAAATATTTATTGCGAATACGGGGACCTAAGTAGAAAGAAATCTGTAGTTTTTTTTCTTTATCTAATAAAAGCTCTCCTTGTATAAAAATTCTTCCGAGTCCTTCTTTTTTAGAAGATTTTTTTTCTAGAAGAAAAATAATGTTTTTGGCATTATTTTTTGGGAAAGATAGACCAAATTTGAAAAAACGTTGTTGCATGCTTAATCCATTTGCATCCTGAATATTTTTTGGTTTTTTAGATGCTTTATATAATGGCAATGTTACAGTTTTTTTATTTTTGTTTTGGTAAGAAAATGAAACATCATTTTCATGTATAGATGATTTTCCTTCAAAGGAGGGAAAAGAATGAGCCATTGTAAAGCAAATATTTTCTATTTCTAGTGCGGAAAAATCTGTATGAAAATCAAATGTAGTACCGCTATGTGGTAATATGTAGCTTATCCATACTCCTTTTTTTTGGATTTTGTCTAACCAGTGTACAAAAAAAATTTTTTTATCAGTGGCATTTTCTTCAATACTATGAAATTCAAATTTGCCGTCAAATAGTGATGAGCGTTTTTCTGGCATGTGTAGTTTGAACCATTCTTGTTCTCTTTGCTTAATTTGAATTTTTTCCCCATTTTTCTTTTTATAATGAAGAAGTTTGATTTCAACCAACTGAGCATGTTTGCTAGAAAAACTTAGTACAATGTCTTTATTTCTGATTTCTATATCGTGAGATAAAGGGACTGTAGATTGCTGTATATTTATTCTTTCCTTAAACCGATTTATTAAATCTGAATTTTTTTTCTCTTTTCTATTTATTTTTGTAAAGAAAATAAATGTTCCAAGAAATATTGTATGTAGAGATGAAGAGAAAATAATTTGAACCAAAGATCTTTCCTTTCTTTTATATTGTGAAAAATAGGATAAAGCTTTCTCTATTATTACTAATATTACTATGATATTAATAAAATTGAAAAAAAGTCCATACCAACTTATAATCATAAAAATATCAGATTTCTATCCTAGCTTTAGAGAAAAAGATCCAACTGATTCCTGCTGTTACTGATGCGAGGAGAAGATGGAACAATTATAGGATCATCGTGTAGAGCAAAAAGTAGTCCCAAGCAGTTTTTAGAATTCCAAAGTGGAGTAAAAAAAGGTGACGGCAAAGCAATAGCTGATAAGTTTGTTTCTGCTGATAACATTTCCATGGTATTGTATTTTTCAAATCCTTTTTTTGCTTGCAAATTTGCACAAATATCTTTTATTTTTTTAGTTGTTTTTTTCGGAATAGCTCTAAAAAGACTTGATTTACCTCGATTTTTAAGCAAAGATCTGATAGAATTCGACTGGCTTAATTTACTTCTATTTTTCAGCAAAGATTTGATAAAACTTGATTTACCTCGATTTTTAAGTAAAGATCTGATAGAATTTGACTGGCTTAATTTACTTCTATTTTTCAGCAAAGATTTGATAAAACTTGATTTGTTTAACCTATTTTTTATTTTATCTTTTCTCTTCTTCATAAGATATAGATTATTTATTTTTATCTGGAATCTCTTTTAATTTCTTTGTTTTTTTGCCAACACTTTCCCGCATGGATGTATCTGCCATGATATTTTTATGTTTCAAATATTCTTCTGGTTTTATAAGAGAATGTCGCAGTGCATATGCATAAGCAAGATGGGTATCCTTTTCGGCTTGTACGACTTCAGCTTGACGTTCTTTATAAAGGGCACACATTTCCTGTTCTTTTGCTTTTGCCATTGCATGCCGTTTGGCTGCGTTTGCTTCTCCTATCTTTTTGTCTGCTTCGGCTTTTTCTTTTTCAAGTGTAGCTCGTACATTTTTCCCAACATCAATATCCGCAATATCAATTGACAAAATTTCAAAGGCAGTACCTTTATCCAACCCTTTATCAATAACGTTCTTGGAAATTTTTTCTGGCATTTTTAATATTTCACTATGATGGGAAGAGCCAACACAGCTTACAATACCTTCACCAACACGGGCTAATATAGTTTCTTTCCATGCTCCACCTACCAAACGTCGAATGTTAATTCTAACTGTAACTATGGCTTTACAGTGTAATTCAATACCATCGGAAGCAACTGCAGAAATTTTGGGTGTATTTATAACCTGTGGCTTTACTGATATTACAACTGCTTCATATACATCTCTACCAGCTAGGTCAATGGCTGTAGCTTCTTGAAAAGAAAGTTGAATATTTGCTTTTTGTGAAGAAATAAGAGCTTTTATAACTTTGCGTATATTCCCTCCTGCTAAGACATGTGTTTCCAATTCAACTGAAGTTACAGAAATACCTGCTTTGGTGGCTGTAATTAATTGTGACACTATCAGATGGGGATTTACGTTTCTAATTCGCATAAAAACGAGATCTAAAAATTTTACTGTAACACCAGAAAAATAGGCAGTTATCCATAGTTTAACTGGCAAATGATTATCGAATATGTAAAATAAACCTCCTATCACTAACAGAACCGTTATCGCATCGAATATAGTCATATGAATAATTTTTTATCTTACAGTTATCTTATAGAAAAATCTATCGAAAATATAATTAAAAATTTTCATTATAACGATATTTTTATACGTTCTTTGTCTGGTATACAATCTAATGCGAGGGGAACTGATATACAGATAGAGGAGTATGTTCCACAAATAATACCTATCAAAAGAGTATAAGAAAAGCCTCTTAAACTGCTTCCTCCCAATATGAAAAGTGTAAAAACAGCCAATAAAGTAGTAAAAGAAGTGATTAATGTACGACTTAATGTTTGATTAATCGCTTTATTAGCAATTTGCTTCCATAATTTACCGTCAGCAACAGAGCGGAAATTTTCCCTAATTTTATCAAGAATAACAATAGAATCATTGACAGTATATCCAATAAGAGTCAAACAAGCTGTAATGAAAAAAGAATCAAATTCATATGAAAATCCGAATAGTTGAGTAAAACCATAAGTTGCAACAACGAAAAGGCAGTCATGTATTAGAGCAACAATAACAGAAAAACTAAATTGCCATTTTTTGAAACGTAAAAATATGTAGAGAAACAACAATAATATTGCAAGTATAAGAGCTCGATAAATATCACTTCTTATATCTGAAGCCATACCGCTATCGATACGAGATTCAGAAAGTATACAATAATTATTTTGCTTAAGCAGATGTGGATTAGCTACTTCAGTTTTATTCGCTGTTTTTTTTAGAAAATGATTGAAAAGGCTTCTCTCTCTTTGAGGCGAGGAACGTTTCCCACTCAGTGAATTTCCAACAGAAAATTGTAGTGTTTTATTATTGTCGTATTGCCGAATAGTTATAGATCTTTTTTCTGGATAAATATTTTTATAATCTTCTGGTATGACATTTTTAGAAAATTGTACAATGTAGATATTTCCACCAGTAAAATCAACTCCCCAAGGTAGTCCTTGTTTCCATATAGCTCCGAGTCCTAGTAGGATAAATAGTATTGAAAATGTATAAAATATTTTTCTTTTTTTCCAAAAATCAATGGTGAAACCTTGTAAAATATTAGTTGGAAAGAGCAAGGAGAGAGATAATGTTTTGGGATTAAAGAAGTAGACGTAAAATTCTAGCATTAATCGTGTTAATAAACCAGCTGTAAATAGAGAGCTTAAAATACCAATTACTAATGTAACTCCAAATCCTTTGATCAATCCTCTACCAAGACTACATAATACAAAACCAATAAGCAATGTGGTAATATTTCCATCTATTATCGCACTATATGCTTTGTTGTAACCTATGGAAATGGCTTTTTTAACACTATATCCCCTGTTTAATTCTTCACGTATTCGTTCCCAAAGTAATACATTGGTATCTACTGTCATTCCAGAGGAAAGTACAAAACCAGCTATGCTTGACATACTTAAATTTGAATCAACTTGTGCTAATCCAGCGAATATAAATAACATGTTGAAAAATAAAGCTACATTGGCTATAAGTCCTCCTATACCATAATAAAGTAGCATAAATAAGATAATTAGTATAAGTGCTAGTAATGTTGCTTTTTTTCCTGCTATAGCAGAAGCTTGCCCCAATGTTGCTCCAATAGATGAAGTTCCAATAATATTTAGTTGGGTTGGAAGTGGTCCAGAAGCAAGCACCTGAGATAGCAATTGAGACCTTTCTTTAGTAAAGTTTCCTTGAATTTGGCAAGTAGGACTGTCAATTTTTTTGTCTACATGGACTATGGTTGTAATTTGTCCATTATTAACAATGGCTATATTTCTCCCGACAGCATTAGCAGTCAAGCTACTCCATTCCGCTATTTTTTCTTTAGTAAAAGTGATAGAAACTATCCAGGAACCACCATTTTCTGCAAGTTGTCCACGGGCATCTTTAACGATAGATCCTTTTTCCATATAATCATATCCTTCTTGTGTACATTCAAGAAGAACAAAGATTACATTATTACTTTTTTCTTCCATCCTTGCAAGAAGAATACCTTTTTTTTGTATTAGAGGATTAATGGTTTGAGCAAAAATTTCTGCTTCTTGATCACTTCCATAAAAAATAATGCGATTAGATACTATTCTTATTTTTTTTTCATACAGTTTTTTGATGTTAAGATATTCAGTAAATAGTTCACGCAAAAGTTTTATTTTTTTTTCTCCGACAATGTAAAGGCTTAACTTACCTCTTTGTGTGATAGATTCTTTGGCTTTTTTCAATTCGGTAGTTGGCATTTCTATTTCCAACTTACCTCCAGAATTTTGTATAAGAGTGATAGTAATTTCTGTATTCCCGAAAGGATTTAAGCGATCTTGTAGTACTTTGGTTATTTTTTTTTGTAAAAGAGGAATTTCTCTTCTAATTTTTGCCATAATTTCCTCGTCGCTCTCATTTCCTTTTATTTTTTCTTGTAAAGGGAGTGCATAAAAAGCCTCTGCCAGGGTAAATGTATTTTTATTTTTTTTATAGAGACTGAAGAAACAGCTTAATCCATCTGTTTTAGTATGCTTTTGTTTGTACTCTTTTTGTGTTTTAATCAATATTGGTAAAAGTGCTGGAAAGAAATCATTGCTATAATTTTTTAACCATTCCACATAATCGGGTTCCACTACCAAAGTTACCCCACCTTTAATATCGTTGGCGTAGCCAATGGCACTTTTTTTTAAATCTTCATATTTTATTTTGATACTGAAAAAAGAAAAAGCTTCATTTTTCATTTTTGTATTGAGATATTCTGCTTTTCTTTGTTGATCAATTCTTCCTTCTTCATCGGAAGCATATTTTTCTGCTTCCTTTTCTAAACAATGAATATAGTAAGTACTAATTATACTATATCCTGCAACAATAGACAATGTTGCCCAAAGCATACTAACAAAAAGTCGATATTGCATTCGATATTTACTCATGGTATTGAAATTTATAAAAAAAAAAGAAGGTTATCCATTATAAAAGATAGTGGAAGCTTTTGATACAATCAGTGCTGTCCAATATTTATAGAGTGGAAAATAGCTATACCATAACAATTCTTGAGAAGGTTTATCTGTATCATTAGCTTTCATTTTTAGTATTTTTTTTTTTAATCCAGCTTATTATCATATTGAGGAAAGGGATATTAGTATAGTATTCTGTGTCAAGTTTTTTTACTACTTTTCCTGTAATTAAGTCCTCTGGAATGAAGCCAAAAGCTTTACTATTATAGAAAGCATTGCGATTATGTTGGATGAGAAAGTAATAGTTCTTTTTAAAAGTGTAGGATGAAAAAGCTATTCCGTCGATGTAAAGTATCCATTTTCCCTGTTTTTGTACTGGATGCACATTGGCATAACCTTCAAAAAAACGTATAGTATATAGGTATTTTTTTATGTTATCTTTGTTTATTTTTATTTTATAGCCTTTATATGGAACTTTTACTGGTTTCATATTTGTATAATTTCCTTCTAATTCTTCCCAGGTATAATAATCAAATAGAATCTTATCCCTTTTTGAAATTATAGTTTTTTCATCGTAATGGTACTTAACAAAATCTGAAGATTTTTGAAGAGCTAAGCTAAAGTTCGTTGGAGAAGCTATCACTGTGATTTCCTTTATGACATATTGGATTCTATTTTCTTTAATGGAGTATTTTTTTTGCCTGGAAATTTGGTAAGTACAGTTATTTTTCTCAAAAATCTTTTTAAGAAGATAGATTTTATCATACAATGCGAATACTTTGTAAATTTTTTTACTTTCAAAAGGAGATGGAAAGTACTTTTCCCCAATGTAATAACAGCTATCCTTTATAGATATCTGGTCGGAAGGTTCTCCCATGATATACAATAATACAGGTTTTCCTATGTTGATATTTCCAATAGCGTTATCACGTGGGTCTTCAACTAGTACATATTTTTCTCGATGTAAAGGAAAGAAAGAGCCAGGTAAGGGAAGGCTATAAAGAGGTCTTTTTCTTCTTCCTCCCCTTTTTAATATGGTATTGAAGATAGAAGGAAGTGAAATTCGTCTCATTTGCACAATTAACGTATTGCCTGGAGAGATAATATCAGACATTCCATTACCCGTAACACGATAGGTCTTATATAGAAAGGTTCTGACTACTAAAGCTAGTAAAAAAGATAAAAAAAATGGATGGAGAATAGCTTTAAAAAGAACATTTATTTTTTTATCTTTATCATTTTTTTGAGACTTCATTCTTAAATAATTTTAATTTATGCATTGTCAGTTTTTCATACCAAGAATCTATTTTCCAAGGTCCTTCTTTAGCGATTGTGGAGGCCATATAGTCGCATTTTTCATTAAAAAAATTGCCAGAATGACCTTTAACCCATTGAAATATAATATTATATTTTTTTGTTATCATATAGATTTTTTTCCATAAATCTGTATTTTTTATTTTTTTAAAATCTTTCCTTATCCAACGAGTTAACCAGTTTTTTTCAAAAGGATTTATGATATAGTAGGAATCGGAAAAAAGAGTTACATTTTTAGTATTGGGGTATTCACTTAGTTTATTTAGCCCCATTAAAAAGCCCATAAGTTCCATACGATTATTAGTTGTATGTCGAAATCCGATATTTTGACTCCAAATAACTTTATGATTAGCATCACACAACAAAGTGGCAGAACCTCCACGCCCAGGATTTCCCAAGGCTGATCCATCAGTATAGAGAAAAACATCCATGGTAATATAGTATTAAAAAGTTGATTCCGATATAGTTTTCAATTTGCTTATAGTGGCGTTTATACTAAGTTTTGATATGCCACCAGCGGCACATTGATGTCCTCCTCCATGAAAAAATTTTTTAGCTATATTGGCAACATTGAAATTATTTTTGGATCGAAAAGATAATAAAAATTGTCCATCTTTTTCTGTAATAATGGTTACCCATAGTGCCTCCTTTATTGATAAACCATAAGTTATTAGTACTCTTAAATCACTTTTTTTAAGTTGAAAATTTTGAAAATTTTTTTGATTTATGAAGAAATAACACATTCGACCTTTTTCATAATAAAAAAAATAATGAGATAATGCTTTACCTAGAAAACGAATTTTTTTTAGAGAGAAAGAATTTTGTATTTTCTCATGTATAATATGTGGTTTAACACCTAATTTTATTAATTCGCTTGCCATATCATGGGCAAAAGGTGTAACGTTAGAAGTTTTAAAGAAACAAGTATCGGTAGCCAATCCTAAATAAAGAGCTTGCCTAAGATGGTTGTTCTTCAAGAGATCTTTACAACAATTGGATATAAAATGATATATAATAGCTGTAGTTGATTCTGCAGAAGGTATCCATATTTGAAGATCCCCTTTGTATGGTTTTTCTTGATGATGGTCAATGACAATTGTCATCTTAGATTGCGTCAATATAGACTGTAGTTTGGGTTGCATCCGATCTATAATTGTTTTAGAAGAAAAATCCACCCAACATAAAAGGTCAGTTTGTTCCATCTTTTCTATTATATCGTCATGCTCTTCAAAAAAGAATAAAGGAAGACCTTCATATACAAATAGTAGTTTTTCTTCAGGTCTATTGGGCATAACAATAAAAGCATTATATCCATAGAGCTTAAAAATATGGTACATTGCTACTGCAGATCCCAAAGCATCTCCATCAGGATTGTAATGACTAATAATAGCCACCTTTTTATTCTTATTATTTTTTAGAAAATGATCTAAGAGAGAAATATTTTTTTCCATAGATAAATTTTTGACTAGTAGAAAATAAACGATATAACGTTAAATGCTAATATATAGTTACAATAGAGTGAAAAATTTTGTTCTTTTTGAACAAGAATTGTATCTGAGATAGCCTAGAAGAGTAACACGCGAGTAATTTATTATTTATTTTGGTAAAGTATTTGTGAAGTTATCTTTTATGTTGTATATTATTTGTGCAATTTCTATTTTCTTATTTATTATGTGAGATGGAGTTGTTATATTTGGTATTTTTACCTTAAGAACATTGAAATTATAAAATCAAGATGGGGTTACTTTTTTTGTAGTTGATAAGATTAATTACATGAAAAAGTAGCACTACAATTTGTATAGAAGTAAAGAAGGGCACACAGGGGATGCCTTGGCTCTCAGAGGCGATGAAGGACGTAGTAAGTTGCGATAAGTTGTGGGGATTGGCTAACACGAATTGATCCGCAAATTTCCGAATGGGGAAACCCACATTGGTAAACCCAGTGTATTTTTAGTTTGTAATGAATTAAGAAAGCGAACTTAGTGAACTGAAACATCTAAGTAACTAAAGGAAAAGAGAACAAGTTAGTTATTTCGTGAGTAGTGGCGAGCGAAAACGAAACAGCCCAAACCATCGTTTTTATAGCGGTGGGGTTATAGGACTTCGATATAGAAAAGAAAATAGAATTTAAATGTAGATGGAAAGTTACAGCCATAGAAGGTGAAAGTCCTGTCAAAGTATTGTTTTCTTTTTTTAGAAGTATCCTGAGTAGGTCGATACTGGAGAAATATTGACTGAATTTGCCAGCACCATCTGGTAAGGCTAAATACTACTGAGAGACCGATAGTGAACTAGTACCGTGAGGGAAAGGTGAAAAGAACCCTGAACAAGGGTGTGAAATAGACCTGAAACTGTGTGTTTACAAGCGGTCGAAGCTCCTTCGTGGAGCGACGGCGTGCCTTTTGTATAATGAGCCTACGAGTTAGTCTTTGCTGGCGAGGTTAATTTCTTTAAAGAAAGTAGCCGTAGTGAAAACAAGTCTTAAAAGGGCGTATAGTCAGTGGAGCTAGACGCGAAACTTAGTGATCTACCCATGGCCAGGTTGAAGCTTTGGCAAAACAAAGTGGAGGACCGAACCTGTAACAGTTGAAAATGTTTAGGATGAGCTGTGGGTAGGAGCGAAAGACTAATCAAACTAAGAGATAGCTCGTACTCTTCGAAATGCTTTTAGGAGCAGCCTCAAGATAGACTTATGGAGGTAGAGCTACCGATTGAATGGGGGGGACTTGTGTCTTACCTCATTCTGACGAACTCCGAATGCCATTAAGTTGTTTCTTGGGAGTGAGGGCTAGGGCGCTAAGGTCATAGTCCGAGAGGGAAAGAACCCAGATCATCAGCTAAGGTCCCTAAGTATGAACTAAGTTGAACTAAGGAAGTCTGATCACTTAGACAGCCAGGATGTTGGCTTGGAAGCAGCCATTCGTTTAAAGAGTGCGTAACAGCTCACTGGTCAAGTGGTTAGGTACCGATAATAATCGGGCATTAAGTTCATCACCGAAGCTATGGATCCTTTATTATTGTTATTGTTATAACTAATGGTAATAGTATTAGGGGGTGGTAGGAGAGCATTCTAAATGAGTTGAAGTTTTGAAGTGATTCAGGATTAGATTTTTTAGAAGAGAAAATGTAGGCATAAGTAACGATGATGATGGTGAAAATCCATTACACCGAAAGACTAAGGTTTCCACGGCAATGCTGGTCATCCGTGGGTGAGTCGGCTCCTAAGTTGTAGCCGAAAGGCGAAGGCGATGGGAAATCGTTTAATATTACGATACTGGTTTATTGTAGAGATGGGGAGACAAAGAAGTGAAAGACTTGCCTCGGGACGAATCGAGGTTGAAATCTCTAGGTATAGGTAAGTAGGTAAATCCGCTTACCTGCTGAAGGATGATAGTACTGTGGTCTCAATAGAGATTGCAGATAATAGTCCTATATCATGCTTTCAAGAAAATCCTCTAATCGTTACGCAATAGACCAACCGTACCGCAAACCGACACAGGTAGTTAGGGAGAGTATCCTAAGGTGTACGAGTGATTTATGGCTAAGGAACTAGGCAAAATAGCCCTGTAACTTCGGGAGAAGGGGTGCCTTTTTATATGCTTGTGTAAACTTGTGTATAAAAAGGTCGCAGAGAATAGACCTGGGCGACTGTTTAGCAAAAACACAGGACTTTGCGAAATCGAAAGATGATGTATAAGGTCTGACACCTGCCCGGTGCTGGAAGGTTAATTGGATCTGTCATATTCTTTTTTTAAGAATAGAAGCGGAGAAGAGAAGCCCTAGTAAACGGCGGCCGTAACCTTAACGGTCCTAAGGTAGCGAAATTCCTTGTCGGGTAAGTTCCGACCTGCACGAATGGTGTAACGATCTGGGTACTGTCTCAGCCATAAGCTCGGTGAAATTGTAGTAGCGGTGAAGATGCCGCTTACCCGCAACGGGACGAAAAGACCCCGTGAACCTTTACTATAGCTTCGTATTGGTATTTGATTAGTATTGTGCAGAATAGGTGGGAGACGTTGAATTAGTATCGCCAGATATTAAGGAGTCAACTTTGAGATACCACCCTATACGGATTGAATATCTAACCTAATGATGTTGGGGACAGTGCGTGGTGGGTAGTTTGACTGGGAAGGTCGCCTCCTAAAGAGTAACGGAGGCTCTCAAAGGTACCCTCAATACGGTCGGTAATCGTATGTAGAGTGTAATAGCATAAGGGTGCTTGACTGCGAGACCTACAAGTCGAGCAGGATCGAAAGATGGATATAGTGATCCGGTGATTCCATATGGGAGGGTCATCGCTCAAAGAATAAAAGGTACTCCGGGGATAACAGGCTTATCTCCCCCAAGAGATCATATCGACGGGGAGGTTTGGCACCTCGATGTCGGCTCGTCACATCCTGGAGGAGTAGAAAATTCCAAGGGTTGGGCTGTTCGCCCATTAAAGTGGCACGCGAGCTGGGTTCAGAACGTCGTAAGACAGTTCGGTCTCTATCTGTTGTGGGCGTTGGAAACTTGAGGAGGGCTGACCTTAGTACGAAAGGACTGGGTTGGATAAACCGCTGGTGTGCCAGTTGTGATGTCAGTTGCATCGCTGGGTAGCTATGTTTAGTGAGATAAGCGCTGAAAGCATATAAAGCGCGAAACTTTCTTCAAGATAAGGTTTCCTTATTAGGATGGTTATAGATTATGACCTTGATAGGCTGTATGTGTAAAGCTAGTAATAGCAAAGCAGAGCAGTACTAATAATCCGAATACTTCTTACAATATCTTGTTTTTATTATTATTTAAAGGCGACAATAACTTTGGGGATATACCTCTTCTCATTCCGAATAGAGCAGTTAAGTCCAAATGTGCCGATGGTACTATCCTAAAGATGGGAGAGTAGGTAATCGTCTATTTTTTTTTATTATGTAAGTTTTCTTTTTTATAATTTTTTCTTTTTTTATTCTTTTTTTATACAGTTGAATTTTTCTTTAAAGCTGTAGTGTGTTTGAGTTTATTTAATCTTTAGTATTTTTATCATTACCTATGCCAAGAGATAATATAAAAAAAGATACGTCTAAATCTGAATTAATAAAAAGGGTAGTCAGTGAGTTTTATTTTTCTAAAAAAGAAATTTCTCAAGGAATGAGAATGAGTAGGGGAACTTTTTATAATAAGTTAAATGCAAAAAAGATTAGTAGAGATTTTATTGCCAAATTAAGCTTATTTTTGGATTATAGTTTTGTTGAAGAATTTCCAGAATACAAAGAATATATAGAAGGAAAAATGCATGAAAAAAATCCTTTTTATTCAGTTGAAGATAGTAAATCTATCAAGGAGGTAGAAGCTAAATATTTTATATTATTGGAAGAGTACAATAGACTTCTAAAATTTATTATCAAAATAAGTAATGGATTAAACCCAAGATCACTTAGTCTTTCTATGCATAAATTTTTGAAAAAAGAGAGATTTTTATTAAAGAAGAAAGAAGGAATATCTATATAACTTTTTAGATTTTAAACGCAATAACGTGAATCTATTTAATTACTACTAAATTACTTGGGTAATAATAGTTTAAAATTTGATTTGGAAGGTGTGGATAATTTTCTTTTTTATAATTATTTTTATTTTAATAATTATTTTTAATATTGTATTTTGCAAATCTTTGAGATAATCATTTATTGAGTTGAACAAATATTGTTAACTGAAATGATATAGCTTATAATAAGAATGTACTCAATAAATTATAAAAAATCTTAATATATAATATTTTATTTAAGTATTTTTGATAAAATTTTTACAATTTATACGTGTTTTTATCATGTGTAAAGGGGGTATATACCGTATATATTAGATTTGGTAATATTGTTACAATATGTATTTCATTATTTGTTCTATAAATAACAAATAATCCTATTTATTCCAAATTTTACTTAAAAAAAATTATATTACATCATGCTGAATTAGTTTATCTAGTTCTTGCGTTTGTACGAAGTAGACATAATCTAACGTAAGGGTTATAATAATAATTACATTTTTATTGTGAATGGAAGAAAGGGAAAAAGAAAGAAAATGTCTAATCATAAGCGTAATAAGAGGAGGCGTGCTAATCGATACAAAAAGAAGAAAGTATAGTCTTTATTTTTTTATGTGGGTGTGAGAAACAACTAAATGTTTGATGCTAGAAAAGTTTATATAATGTGGAAAAGGTTTTATTATTTAATAGAAAAGAAGTAGAGATAGAAGCGGTCGTTCTGATAAATGGAGAGATTACTGAAAAATATAGTGAAAGGATAGAAAAAGATGCTTATTATGTAGGTGGTGTTTATATTGGTGTTGTCAAGAAGATTTATTCTGAATCTAATGCAGTTTTTGTCGATATAGGAAGAGAAAAAAATGGATTTTTAAACTATCAAGATTTAGGATTTCAGTTTAGTTGTTTTCGGGAATATTCAAAAGCTTTTTTTAATAAAAAAGGGGGGAGTGTTGCTTTTCAATATGCAAAAAAAGTTTCACCTATTCCAAAAAGAGGTTTGGTTTCTGATTTTTTGAAGCCAAATGATATGTTATTCGTACAGATTAAGAAAGATGAGGAGAGATGCAAAGGTAACACACTTTCTGCCTCTCCAGTGCTAGCAAGTAGTTTTGTTATTGTTATTCCTTTTGGTGAGGGAGTTCGTATCTCTTCTAGGATTAGAAATAATAAAGATAGAGAAAGACTTACCCTTTTTGTTCGCTCTTTTCAAATACCTAAGAATTATGGCTTAATTATTAGAACTGCTGCACAAGGACAGAGTAAGGAAATAATTTGGGAAGATATAAAGAAAACAATTAATAAGTGGGAGAAAGCTTTATTTGATATTAATAAAAAAGAAAGTAAGTGTGTAATCCCAGGAATGAATTTGCAACAAAGCCTAGAAGATAGAATCGTTGCTAATGAATTTCAGCAAATTATAAATAATGATTCACAGTGGAATAATAAATTAGTAGAGTTAAAAAAAAATAAATATTCAAATTCTCCCATTATTACAGTGTACAATAAGGATATTAATATTTTTTCAAAATTTGATATCTATAGACGTCTCGAACAACTTCTTGGTACTTTTGTTGCTCTCAAATTTGGTCATATAGTTATTGAAAAAACTTATGCACGTTGGAATATTGATATTAATAGTGGAAGCGGGCAAATTTATTATTCAAGACGAAACAAACTATCTTTTCTTTCTGGGAAAAAAAGTGAAGAAATAATTTTAGAAATTAATTTATTGGCTGCCAAAGAAATCAGTAGGCAAATAATTCTTCGTAATATGGGAGGATATATTTGGATAGATTTTATTACAATGAGTGATATAAATCATTTATATCAAGTTCGTAATTTATTAATTAGTGGTCTTGCAATTGATCGCTTTAATTCTGTTGTCCATGATTTTGATAGAGGAGGAGGTATTGGAGTTATCAGAGAGCGTGTAAAAAAAAATCTTCAACTTACAACGACAACACATTGTCCTACCTGCTGTGGTACAGGGAAGTTAGAAAAATTGCTAATAGGAAGAGAGTGGTTAAAAAATAATATTTCCTCCTTATTGCTACATTATGATGGTTCTATATTTCTTTTTGTACACGAGTATTTTTTTGATCATTTAACTAAAGGATGGCTGTTCTCTTACATATGGTCTTGGCGTTGGCATTATAAAAGGTCAATATATGTACATAAAGATTTTTCTTTACCTATGCATGGATTTAGAATAGAAGATAATAAAGGTGGCGTCTTAAGAGAAAATTATATGGTAAAGTAGTCTTTTTGTATTATATATATGCTATCTAAGAGTAAATTTATCAGAAATTTTTGTATTATTGCTCACATAGATCATGGTAAAAGTACGCTTGCAGATGCACTTCTAGAATTTACTAAAACAGTTGAAAAAAGATCCATGCAGGATCAACTCTTAGACAATATGGAGATAGAGCGAAAGCGTGGTATTACTGTTAAAAACCATCCCGTTTGTATGTCATACAGTTGGAATAGTAAAAACTATTATCTCAATCTTATTGATACACCTGGTCATGTTGATTTTTCTTATGAAGTATCTCGAGCTATAGCTGTTTGTGAGGGAGCTTTATTAGTTGTAGATGCAAATCAGGGTATTCAAGCACAAACTTTGGCCAATCTTTATTTGGCAATGGAGAAAAAAATAAAAATTATTCCAGTTTTAAATAAAATAGACTTGCAAAGTGCACAAACGACTTTTATAATGAAAGATATTGTTAACATTTTAGGATGTGATCCTAATGATATTATTAAAATAAGTGCCAAAAATAGATACGGAATAGAAAAACTTCTAGAACAAATTATTGTCGCAATACCTCATCCCGAAGGTGATACTAATAAACCTTTACAAGCCTTAATTTTTGATGCTATTTATAATCGCTTTCGTGGTATAGAGATTTTTTTTCGTGTTATGGAAGGAGCGATACGAAAAAACGATCGTTTGTTTTTCTGTACTAAAAATCGAAAATATGTGGCCGAAGAAATTGGTTTTTTACAAATTAAACACCAGCAACAAGATATCTTAACGGCAGGGATGATAGGATATCTCAAAGGTAATATAAAAAAAGCTTCTGATGTATTAATAGGAGATACAATAACTTTACAAAAAAATCCCTGTAAAAATCCAATAGCTGGTTTTAATAAACTACAACCTATGGTTTTCTCATCACTTTATCCCATAAAAAGTGATGAAACAAAAGCATTGCAAACAGCTCTTGATAGACTACAGCTTAATGATTCCTCTTTTGTTTATGAGATAGAACGCTCAACAGCTTTGGGTGTAGGTTTTAAATGTGGTTTTTTAGGAATCTTACACATGGAAGTTATTAAAGAACGTATACATGAAGAATTTTTTATTGAAATATTGATTACAGCACCTTCCATATTGCTTAAATATAATGATAAAAAAGGCAATAGTTTCTTTATTTATGGTCCTACTGAAATGCCATCTTTAGCAAAAAAATTCATTATAGAGGAACCTTGGGTAAAAGCAACAATTATTACAAAACTAAGCTTTTTAGGCAAAGTAACAATACTTTGTTTGAAAGAAAAAAGGGGTGTTTTATTAGACCAAATACATATTGGATTTGATAGAGTTAAGCTGGTTTTTAATCTTCCTTTATTGGAAATAGCATTTGATTTTTTTAGCAAATTAAAAAGTGTTTCTAAGGGTTATGCCTCTTTTGACTATGATTTTGACTTTTATAAAGCAAGTAGATTGGTCGTTGTAGATTTTTTACTTAATGGAGAGAAAGCTAATGAACTTTCTGTTATCTTACATCGAAATTATGCAGTAGCTGTAGCCAGAAAATTATGTAAAAAATTGACCACATTACTTCCTCGTAGCCTTTTTCGTATTGCGGTTCAAGCATCTATAGAAGGAAAAATAGTTGCGCGTGAAACCATTAGAGCATTCTCTAAAGATGTTACTACTAAACTGCATGGTGGTGGTGATTCAAGTAGAAAAAAGAAACTTTTAGAAAAACAAAAAAAAGGTAAAGAAAGGATGCGAAGTCATGGGAAAGTAGGCGTCCCCCAAGAAGTTATTTTGGCTTTCTTAAAATTGAGTTAGAATTTTTTCTTTCTCCTTTTTTATAAGAAATATTTCAATAATATATATCTTTTATCCAAATAAAATGAAAAGATTTTTCAATTTATTTTAAATAGACTACCTATACATTATTATTTTTTAAGTAAATAAAAAACTTCATTTAAGCATTCTCTCTCTTTAATTATATACAACACAAAGATAAGTATAAATACTCGAGTATTTATTATCTAAGAAAGAGAATTAACGCACTTTTCATTCTTAGATTATGTTGTGGGCAATAGCTAGTTGTAGACAAAACCTGTCAACAAGAATCCTTTTTTTAAGTTATTTATAGAAAAGAAGGAAGGGTAATCATAGGAAAATAGAAATCTCTCGAGAAGCACTTTTAATTTTATTTAATTGAATTAGATTTTCTTTTTCTTTTTTTTTTTCTTTTCTTTTTCCTTTTTTTTCTATAAAATTTTTCAGTCTTCTCGGTATATTTTTTATCTAAATAAAACCGAAAATCCTTTTCAATTCTCCGTAAATCAATAACCTTATTTTGGCTATTTTTTTTTATAATAGCATCAATATCTTTTTTTATATTATTTTTTAATAGTCCATTTTTCTTTTTTAAGTTAAGTGCATTATATGTTTTCATTTTTTTTCTAAACATAGTGTAACAAACATTAATGAACTCCTTCCCTGGCTTTAAAATATTTTCATATGACTTATAAATACAACGACTCTTTAAAGCTTTGTTTTTTACACTATAATTGGATATAATAATAACAATATCAGGTTGTTTTAAACGCATTCCATATCTGTGAGAAAAAAAAGTTCTTTCATTTTTTTCTGTTAACTTAAGGATTTCTGACGAAGATTTTTCATGATAATTATCTATAAACATAATATCAAAAGAAGCATGTTTCTTCGTTCTACAAGCTCTTAAATAAGAAGATTCCAGTAAATTTAGTTTATTATCGTCTAAACTTTCGTAGATGGAATCATTTTTTTTGTTAAAAGTAATATTAGGTATAATAGGAAGGATATCTGTATTTCGTATGCGTATTTTATCAAAAATAAGATCCTCAAAAACATGCGTTTTTCCAATACCTGGATCCCCTTTTATGAATATAAACATTCGTTCCTTATTATTGGATAATCGGTGATTTACTACCATATTGATTTTTTGTTTAAAAGATTTTGTATAGCTCTTAAGTTTTTTTAGGATGTACTTGACATTGGTTTTCGGAAAAGAAACATTATTATTTTCAGCTATAGAGAGGAGTAATATATCCTGTAAATATTCTACTTTTTTAGAAGACCAATCATTAGTGCTTCTCATTAAAACTAATTCTCCTACAATTCTTTTTACTTTATCCCTTCTTATATGAGCAAAATATTTTATAAATCGTACTTCTATATTATTTAGACCATCATCAAGTATGGCTCTATTTGTTATTGATTTAATAAAATGTGGAAAACAAGAATCTTGATTACCATATTTTATAGTTTTAAAAATCCCAAATAGACACATAAAGAGACAAACAATATGGCTAAAATAAAAAGTTATTTTTTGAATACTAGAAGCATCTATAATTGAAAGATTAATGCTACTAATAGCATCAATAATAGCCTTAACAATAACATTATTTATATGATTATTAGAAGTACTTTCATTTTGTTTCTCTTCTGTATTATTTGTGGTTCGTCCTCTATTCTTATAAATTAACATTGATATTGGTACAATTATTATAACAGGATGAATAAATTGGGAAAGACAAGCCAGAAGTATTATGAGAGACAGATCTTCGGATCCAGATAGATATTGCATGAGCTTGATAGTATAAGCTATATATGTTTTATAATCTACATCAGTCACATTGTAGGAAATTATAATTGTATAAATAAGATCAATTGTTATACCAGCAAGAAAAAGGAAAAAAAAGATACAAAAAGAAGATTTAAGTAATAATGTATCCCTTATAATCTTGTTTTTTTTTTCTAAAAAGTAATTCTCTAACAGTTTTTTTTTTCTTTTTTTTCCAATAGACCTATTTATAATTCTTACAACACCGTCATCTATATATAACTTTGAACCCATGGAAGAAAAATGATCTATACTTTCATCTTTGTAGATCCCTTTTACAGTGATATTTTTTCGATACCCATGAAAAATAGACTTATTTAGTAGAAATAGTCCTATTAAAAAAAATTTCCTCACCATGTAGTTACTTGCTATTGTATTGTTAATCCCACTATAAAATAACTATGAACTGTTTAAACTGAACAAAAAAGCAGGCTTAATAACCCTTATCTCACGATAAAGTTTAAACATACCTTATGTGGTGGCGGGAACAAGATTCGAACTTGCGGTCTCCAGGTTATGAGCCTGACGAGTTGACCTCTACTCTATCCCGCGCACCATTAATATATATTATCTTTTTTTTACATCAATAAAAATCGTTTTTTAATCATTTTTTTTTAAATTTAAAGAGATCTTTTTATTCTAAATTATATTCTTTTGTTTAAAATAATTATCATTAGAAAAATATTTAATATTTAACCATGTCTGATAAAAATCACCCTGAAGTGCGACCTGTTCTATTTGTAGATATTGCAATAAATAAGGAAATGCTTATTTATTCTGCATGTAGAACTAAAGAAGTTATGGAATACAAAGGGAAAAAATATCCTTTTGTTCCTGTTGAAATTAGTGCTTTTAGTCACTCTTTTTACATAGGAAAAGCAAAAGCAATACAAAGAGGTGGACAGATGAGTCGTTTTCAGCAACGTATGAAAAAAACAGTACAACTTAAAAAAGGAAAAAAAAAGAATAATTGAATCTGATGCTCCAAAAGTTACTTCATACATTAATTGAGAAGAAAAAACTTCCTAATGTGCTTTTCTTAGACAGTTATAGTTTAGCTGATACTACCATTTCTGCATATAATTTAATATCTCACCTTCATTGTCTTTCTCCCATAAAAAATAGGTCTTGCGGTTCTTGTAGAGACTGTTTACTCTTAGAGAAATGGGAACATCCATATTTGTTATTGCTATTACCAGTCAATCAGGAGATTTACAAAAAAAGGAAAGTTCGTTTTTTTTGGAAAAAATTTTGGAAAAAACAGGTTTTTTCTTTAACAGAATGGGAAGAAATTTTAGAAAAAAATAACCTTACCATTGGAGTAGAGCAAGTAAGAGAAGTTTCTGAGCAACTTATAAAATATGAAACATCCAGTAAGCCTATTGTTATATGGACATGGCTACCTGAAAATCTACACCATGCTGCAGGAAATGCATTACTGAAATCAGTTGAAGAAGCAGATGGTAATACTTTTTTTTTTTTGTCACAGCATCAGAAGTAAATATATTATCCACTTTACGTTCTAGAGGTTGGCATTTAACTCTCTCGCATCAGGAATCAAATATTGCACAAGATAATCATGAACAGAATCTTTTTTTTGCAGATTGGATTATAGCTCTCCGTCAAAAAGAATGGAAAGATATAATAGATATGTCAACCTTATTAAAAAAAGAAAAAAGTAGTTGGCATTACAGTTGGCTTCTACAATCCTTAGAAAAATTTCGTTTATGTCTTGCTATACAAAATGGCATACAAGATATATCGCATATAGGTTCAGCTTCCTCTTGTATAAAAGAATTAGCGAAGACCTTATCTTTCAATCAGTTAGTAGCCATAATTACTACGATAGAAGAAATGTATTATACATTATCACGTAATGCTCAGATAACATTACTTTTTTTAGAAGCTTCCTGTAAGCTTATAGATATTTTTCAAGACAGTAAAAAAAATATATTATGGTAAAAATAGGACCATTTCAATGGAAAGAATTTCCACTTATGTTAGCACCGATGGATGATATTAGTAATCCACCATTTCGAGTCTTATGTAAAGAACATGGAGCTGACCTTATGTTTACAGAATTTATTGCAGCAGAAGGTTTGATACGTGAAATACATAACAGTAGAAAAAAATTAAATATTTATCCAGAAGAACGCCCCATAGGGATTCAGATTTTTGGAAGTGAAGAAGAAAGAATGTGTATAGCGGCTGATATAGTAGAGCAAGCTTCTCCCGACTTTTTAGACATTAATTATGGTTGTCCTGTTAAAAAAATTGCCTTGAGGGGTGCAGGTGCAGGTATTTTGCGTGATATTCCTAAAATGCAAAAAATGACAGCTACAATTGTAAAGCAGGTAAATCTACCAGTAACAGTAAAAACGAGATTAGGTTGGGATAATAGTGATTCTATATTAGAAGTGGCACAGCGTTTACAAGATGTTGGAATTCAAGCATTAACCATTCATGGGCGTACACGAAAACAGATGTATCAAGGGAAAGCAGATTGGGAAGCTATTGCAAAAGTGAAAAATCATCCCTCTATCGTCATTCCTATAATTGGTAACGGAGATGTAGATGGAGCAGAGAAAGCTATGGAATTACACAAAAAATATCAATTAGATGGTATTATGATTGGTAGGGCGGCCATAGGTAATCCCTGGATATTTAACGAAATTAAACATTTTAGAAAAACAGGAACTTTGCTTACTCCTCCCTCTTTAAGTACGAGAATTTCTACAATAGAAAAACATTTAAAACTCTCCATAGCTTGGGAAGGTGAAAAAATTGCTATATACAAAATGAGGAAGTACTATTCCGGCTATTTAAGAGGGGTAAAAGGAATTAAAGAGTTCCGTAAAAAATTGATTACAGCTAATAGTGTAGAAGAAATTAATTCATTATTAACAAAAAAGAAAGAGATATTTTAAGTATAAAAAATAGCAATCATTGTATCTTTTTTGGTGATTATATATTACTTTGGACAGAATAATATTTATTTTTAATCTGACGATAATCTTGATAGTATCTTAGAAAGAAGCGTTTATATTAAGAGCTTTTTCATATTTACTTGTTTTTTTTCTTTTCTAAATTTTTACTATATGGTAGATGCTTTATCTAATACTCCATAAAAACCAATCGGGGGAACCGTCTTTTGGTTATAGGTAATTTTATCTTAGAATTTAATATTTTCACTTTTCTCAACTTTCTAGTGTAACTGAATCTATATTTTTCAAATTCTATTGCCGTATTCAAAAACATGGCTATGTAGGCATTTAAAGGAAATAACGGCATTAATTATATTGACATCACATGTAGAGTAAAAAAATTCAACTTGATAAAAACCTCCTCCTACTGAATCATTAGAATAGAATGTTATAAGAATTTATTAAATGGCTTTCTATTTGTTCTGTTTACAAATTTAGCTGTCATTTTATTCAAACTTGTAGATAATGCTAAAAGAATATTACCTCCATAAAAATCTTTGATAAGACTGACACTATTTATAACTAAATGGAGAGATAGTATATGTTTTTTTTACCATGTTTACATTTAGGCAGCAGGGCTTATTATTCCATCTTATTTTTTCTAAGTATGCTCTGTAAGAACCATTTTTATGAAATTTTTTTATCATATCTATAATACTATTCATTTCTACTATTTTGATTTATTTGAATATATACAAAAATTTTATGCAAAGTAGTATATAATTATCTCTTTTTTTTTGATTTTTTTCTCCTCTTTTTTCTCTTTTTAAAAATTTTTTCTTTTTTTTCTTGAAAAACAATTTCTTGATAAATACTGTATGCACAAAAACTGAAAAAAAATATAGAAGAAAAGCATAGTAGCCAATATCCATATGGAGTAGAGCTATGAACAATATTTTTTTTATCGGATGAAACTTTTTTTGATTTTTTTGACTTGGAGTCCATTGATTTAGTTGAAACCATCGATTCTATTGATTCTGATTCTATTGGTTTATTTGGTTTTGTTAGTTTCGTTGATTCCGTCGATTTTATTGGTTTTATTGGTTTTATTGGTTTTATTGGTTTTATTGATCTTATAGATTTTTTTGACTGCGGAGTAGCACAGGATTTTCTTTCAAATTTTTGTTTACATGATATTCTGTATAATAAAAATTTTTTTTGTAATTCTGAAAGTTTGTATACATACTTTTTATTTTCTTTAGGGACATTAATTGAATTTAGAATTGTTTTTTTTTCTGAAAAAGAATTTTCTATTTGGTCTAGACATGCATCTAATAAAAGGTAATCTTCTTTAAAAAGAAATTCTGTTAATACTATTTTATTTTTAATGTTGTGAATAAAAAGGTTATATTCCGCCTGAAGAAATAAATTCATAGTTTTATTATCATTTGGACTTTGAATATATTTTTCGTATAAAAAACGAAAAAGAGCTATTTTTTCTGTCAAATTTTTTGGAGAAAAAGTAGCATTATTTGTAATATTATTTATAATTTGAGAAATCTTATCCTCTGCTTCTTCGGGAGAAATTTTTTTTCTTTTTCTGTAGGAAAACAGTTTAGCTTGATTAGTAAGAAAATTGTCCTTTCCTTTACATGTAAAGCATAAAAATAACAACCAGTATAGTTTTTCTTTCTTCACACTTTAAATATTTCCATTTTTGGTGATAAAAAATTCACATGCTAATATGTTTTTTTATATTTTTGTTAGTAGAAATATAAATTTTTAGAAAATTTTGGAAAGTATTATTATTTATTTGTTTTTTAGTAAAAGTGTGATGTTAATTATTTCGTAGAAAAAGGTTATTGCGGTGGAAAAAAATAAGCTTTTTTATCGTATACTATATACTAATGAATGATGTGCTAAGGCATGGGATTTACATATCTAATATTTTCTTGGTCTTGCAAAATAGTTTAATTAATTAGTAGAATTTTAATATAAGTGAGTATACTATTACCCTTTCAAGTAACTACATACGATTATAGAACAAGATTAACAAAAGAAATATCAACAGTTTCTATATAACTTTGAAATTAAAAAAGAAACTAATGAAGTTTAAATTGCCTCTACGATTAACTCAACCAATTTAGAGTGCATTGACTATTTATATTAAGTAAAGACGAAATAAAAATCTTGTTTGTCCTATTACACGGATAAAAAGGCTACAGGTTAGAAAATAGTAAAAAACTTAAAAATACTGACAATGAATATCATAAGAAATTTTCTATAGTTATGGGAAATATATTTGAAAATCTTAAAAATTAACAGTTGATAGGCTACTATTTATTTAGTATTGCATATAGAGAATTAATTTTTTACAATGATGCAGAAATTTATACGTAATTCAAAAAATTGTATTACACCATATTGTGTAAAAATTAAAGAAAAAGCAGTTTATCTTATTGAGTAGAAAACCCAGGCGATCAAAATGCTTGTGGATAGCAAGAATAAAGGTAGGAATACCGATAAAAAAATATAAATTTTCAGAAGTAGAATTATAAAACGACAAAATAACTGTCATTGGAATATAAAATAAAAGTAAAATAATATAAATATTAATATCGATATAAAGAAAAATATTAAAATCAATAATTGAATTAATAGTAAAAAAAATAACAATCATAGTTACCAAAATCGTGTATTTCGAGAAGCTATTATAACATTCATTTTTTTCTAAAAATATCCAAACCGCATGTTATTCTATTCTGTATTTTCTAGTTTCACAACGCAATTATTACCTTGTGAAGGCGGAAGGTTTTTATATTTTTCCTATTATCAATATTAAACATTACAGAGAACAGTCAAAATAGATATAGGTCTATTTGATACTAGTGGTAAATTTTTAGGGTAATTATATACAACTTTGCATCATCGTAAATAAATAAAAAGAGTAAGAATAGAAATTATTTTAAATAAAATAAAAAAATATCATAATAATGATTCTCGTAGAATGCATTTAGAAAAATAAGATGGGATAATAATTTCTTTTTAATGTTTTCATAGGCACTATTTTGAAAATCTCAAAACAACCTTTACAAAACGTGATTTATCGAAATACATCTAGCTACGTCGCGAAAAAAGGCTATATCTTCTTTATCTTTATCAAGAGACATAGAGGTACACAAAAAATAGCATGGTTTGTATTACATAGAATTAGGAGATGTTAGAAATTAAAGCCTCCTTTTATGAGATAATCAAGTAAAGGTAGATAGAGCTTATACAGGAAGTAAAAATATTAATAGGCATACTATAATAAGTAGATATGAAAAAACACTTGGTATAAAATGCTTCTTTTTAAGAAGCTATCAATATATTTTCAGATTAAAAATAAATATCATTTTGTATAAAGTAATATATAATTATCATTTTTAGAACGTGTTCATAAGATTAAAAAATCGGTAAAAGAGAGGCTGATGCAATACATTTAATAAAAAAAAGACAACTTTATCTCTTTTTATACCTTTTCTTTCTTAGGAGATTTATGGTCTTATTTTATGCAGTTTATAAGTTTATTCAGTTTGAAAAAAAATATAAATTATATCAGAAATAATCAATCCAGAGTTTAACAAAAAATTATTTGAAAAAAGATAATATATGTCATATATTACGCAGTACTATAGGATGGTCAAAACAGATGAAAGATTTACTTAAATACATGGGATTTAGCCCCAAAAATAATGAAAAAGGACTATATATTAAAAGATATTGCCGTCAGAAAGAATACACTATTGAAATAAACCTAGACAACAAAAAGATTAACTACGGCAAGCGGCTTGATTCAAAAAGTATTACAATCCACACTACTAAAGGAGAAAATTTGGTAGCCTTAGAGTGCATGAATCGCTTGCTAGAAAAAGGATATAAACCTGAGTATATTACCATTGAAAAAACATATCCTACAGGTCATCGTACAAGTGGCAGATTAGATATTTTAGTAAAAAAAGGTGGAGAAGCTTACTTAATGATTGAATGTAAGAGTTGGGGGCAATTTGAAAAAGCACAAAAAAAACTTAAGAAAGATGGTGGACAGCTATTTACCTATTTTCAACAAGACACTAATGCTGAGTATCTAATGCTCTACACTTCAAGATTTGATAAGAGAAAAATTGTATATAAAAATGATATCATTAAAATTGAAGAAGATTATAGGCAAGCAAGCAATGTAAAAGAGCTGTACGAACGCTGGAATAAGCTCCCCAAAACAAACGGTATTTTTGAGGATGAGTCAAAAGCATATAATTTTAAAAGCAAAGCACTCACTAAAAAAGATTTGAAGGTAATAAACCAAGAAGATAGTAGTTTTATATTTCATCGTTTTTTATCCATCCTCCGCAAGCATGTAGTATCAGATAAACCCAATGCTTTTAACAAAATATTTACTCTTTTTCTTTGCAAAATTATCGACGAAAATAGAGAGGATAGAGGAGAGTTAGCATTACAATGGCTGGAAGAAGATGACGATATATCTTTTATGAAGCGACTTACAGACCTTTATAAAAAGAGTATGAAAGAGTTGTTGGAAAAAGATATAACAGATATTGGGGATAAAGATTTCAATAAAAAATTTGAGAACTTGGAGCAAGATACAAAAAAGGAATTACTAAAATTATTTACAAATATTAGACTAAAAAAGAACAACGAGTTTGCTTTTAAAGAAGTTTTTGATGATGAATCTTTTAAAGAAAATACAAAAGTAGTTAAGGACATAGTAGAATTACTACAAACCTACCAACTTCGATATAATAAGAAGCAACAATATCTTAGTGATTTTTTTGAACTTTTATTAACTACTGGACTTAAACAAGAGTCAGGTCAATTTTTTACTCCTGTACCTATAGCGAGATATATTATTAAGAGTTTACCTATTGAAGAGATAACAAAAGAAAAGTATAAGGAAAAAAATGCAGAAGATTTGCTCCCCTGCATTATTGACTATGCAGCAGGAAGCGGTCATTTCATTACCGAATCTATGGATGAAGTGCAACATATTATAAATAATACAGATGAAAAAACAGTTACTGAAAAATTGTCAAATAAAATAAGCAGTTGGAAAAGTGACCCATTTTCTTGGGCTTCTACTTACATATATGGTATTGAAAAAGATTACAGGCTAGTAAAAACAGCAAAAGTTAGTTGCTTTTTACATGGTGATGGATTGGCAAAAGTAATTCATGGAGATGGATTAGGTTCTTTTAGCCATGATACACCCTATTATCGAAATTGTAAAAAACTAACAACAAAAATAGAGAAAGACAATAAACAGTTTGATATTGTGGTAGCTAATCCTCCCTATTCTGTAGATGCTTTTAAAGGCTCTCTCAATGAAAGAAAAGCAAAAAAAGATTTTGATCTTTTCGATAAACTAACAGATCAAAGTTCAGAAATTGAAGCACTATTTGTAGAAAGAACAAAGCAACTTCTAAAAGATGGTGGAGTTGCTGGTATTATTTTGCCATCTAGTATGCTAAGCAATTCAGGCATCTACACATCAGCAAGAGAAATTATTTTAAAATATTTTGAAATAGTTGGTATCACAGAACTTGGATCGGGTACTTTTATGGCAACTGGTACTAACACAATTGTCTTATTCTTGAGAAGAAAAACTAATGATGCTTGGCAAATTATTAAAAATTCTATTAATAAGTTTTTTAAGAGTTTCAAGGACATTACAGCTAATAGAATAGAAAATATTTTTTCTATCTATATATCTCATGTTTGGAATAGTATAAATATCGATGATTATATATCGTTATGTAAAAAAGAACCCAATAAATCTATTATCGAACATGAAATTTACCAGTCATACTGCAAGAAATTAAAAAATAGCAACAAGTCAAAGTTATGTGAAAAAGTTATTGAAATAGAAAAAGAAAAACTCTTATACTTTATTCTTGCCTATAATAAAAAAGTTGTTTTGACAAAAACTGGTGACAAAAAAGTAGCCAAACAGTTTCTAGGCTATGAGTTTAGTAATCGTCGTGGATATGAAGGTATCCGTTCCATACAAAGAGATAAAAGTATAGATGAGTGTACGTGGCTATTTGATCCCAAAAAGAAAAAAAACCCTAAGAAAGCAAATTATTATATACATCAAAGTTTTATAAGCGAAGAACCCATAACAGTAGACAAAAGCCTAAAAAAGAATATTTCTATAGTTAGGCTTGTTGAGATGATGACATTTGATAGGGTTGTATTTGATAAAACGATCAATCCAAATGCTTCAAAAAAAGTGAACATAGTGAGCAAGTTCCCTACTGAAACACTTGATAATCTAGTAACATTTCAAAGTGGTCTATGGAAAGGAAAAAAAGGAAAAATGCAACTCGTAAAAGTTTTAAGAAATACAAACTTTAAGCTAAATAATGGGAAACTATCTTATGAAAATGTTGCAGAAATAGAGGTAGAAGTTCATCAGTTAGTCAGTAGAAAATTAGAATTTGGAGACATTATTCTCGAAAAATCAGGAGGTAGCGATAATCAAGCAATTGGTAGAGTAGCAATTTTTGACAGAAAAGAAGGTGATACATACTCTTATTCCAATTTTTGTTCAAAAATAAGAGTTAAGGATAAAAGCAAATTAAACCCCATTTATCTTTGGCTGGTATTAAATAACTTTTATAATAATAAGGGAACTATATCATTACAAAGTGGTATAAGGTTATTAAATATAGATTTAACAGGTTATAGAAAAATAAAAATACCATTGCCACCTAAAGATATACAAGAAAAAATGATCCAAGAGTTTGAACAATCAGATAAGAAAGAAGAAGAGAAAAAAAGCAAAATTGAAAAATTAAATAAAAGATTGAACAAACTATTAAAAATACAAATATTTTAAATTCACAAAAATTAGTATCTCTCTACGAGATTTCAGATATTAAAATTGGGTAATGATGGATAGGTGGAGTTAAAAAATAAAGTAATCCAATTAAATCAGATAGTATAATATACGATTTATTAGGATCATTAGAAGATCTATTTTAATAGAAACTAGCCCTTTAATGACACTTATTCTTCTTTCTTCTTTAATTATATATAATATATTTTTTTAAAAAGTCTAAATTAACAGATTTTTTTTGGTAAGAATGGTTTTATTTAACCGTAACATGCAATTGAGATATTAACGGTTTTACTATTTAGAAAAATTTAGATTTTCCATGTGATAAGGAAAAAAGAAAGATTACAGGAGCTTAGCATTAAATCACTTTTCAATAAAACAATGATGAGTACATTAATTTTATATTTGTGGAAATTCATATTAAACTGTAACCATATCCGAATCTAGTTTAATATTTAAAAAAGGAAAACAAACAAATATAAAAAGTGAGCTTCGAAGCATAAAAAGAAGCTAAAGATTAACGGACTTTCGATAAGGTAATTAAAGTATTAGTTAAGGAATCGAAGGAAAAAAGTATCAGAAGATTAAAAATTAACGAAATATAAATGAGAGATATTTTGATGTTCTAATGATGTGCAGTTGTTTTATTTCCTACCGCAAAAAATTACTATAAGTGGCTACGACAATAAATAAATAAATATCCTTTCTTTATGCAAAATAAAGAGTAAAGCGAACACCCTTTTGTAAACGAATAAATTCAATTTTTCCATCAAACAATTCTAGAGTCTCTTTGATTAAAGGCAGACCAACCCCTGTACCGCCAACTGTATAGTGCCAATCAAAAACATATGGAGCCTCTTCCTCCGAAATACCTTTTCCGTTATCATCTATATGGATGGATTTATTTTTGCTATCCCAGGAAATTAATATCTTACTTGCATTACCTCGCTTTAAACTATTCCAAATAAGATTAGACATAATAGTATGTAGCATCTTTGAATTAAATGAAACTTTAAAATCTTCCCCACCCAAAATAGAAATTTTTTCTTGATTAGAGGAAGGCAGTAACTTATGAAAATAATTTATCTGTTCATTTACCGATATTGCATTTCTCTCAATTATACTATCTGCATCCTCCCTAACCAATATTTGGAAAAAATCACATTGAGCTATTATATCATTAAATATTTTTTTAGCCTTATCAAACTGCAATAACATCTGTTCCTTGGATTTTCTATCTGTAATATTCTTTTTTGCCTGATTAATGATACTTTTTTCATTACGAACCTCAACTATTTCATATAGCATTTCTTGAAAAGTATTTCTCAAATCATGAGCAAATCCAGCCGACCAACCTCGATTTCGTGCTAATTGACGATTGTCATCTTCTTTTTTTTGATTTACAAAAAATTGACAGAAAGCAAATACAACAACAATAACAAACATCATTTCTATAACATCCAAAGTAGAAAAAGGGAAAAAACCTTTAGTTAAATAATAGAATATACAGCTCAACCCTCCATAAAAAAGTGTAAGACTTAAAAAGATTGCTGGCTCTGTAAAAAAGTAAAAAAGAACGAAAGATAATGCAAACCAAACAAAAATAAGACGATTTTCAACGTAGTACAACATATATAAAGTAGGATAAAAAATCAAGTTATATCCCAGTGCCATAATCCAAAAAAAAGGAAAATAGCCTTTAAAAGGTTGTTGCCAATGTGTATTTAACATGAGAAGTACACATGAAAAGAGTCCTAACATTCGTACAAAAAGAAAGTAAACTTCATGATCGATGGTATCTATACGAAAAATAAATACCATAATTATGTAATTAATTAACATAACAAAACCAAACGTAGTAGGTTTCATTTTATTTTTTCGTGCATTAAATATGCTGGTATCTTTAGGCCAAAGAAATAAAGAAAAGAAACCTGGTCTATTTTTTTT
>PJEL010000863.1_pt1 | contig 33872 bp, 30 predicted proteins | sample 1853271 | NCBI WGS metagenome assembly PJEL01 (sample SAMN08108733, study PRJNA415343) | Invertebrate metagenome, whole genome shotgun sequencing project. | host: Globobulimina | place: Sweden: Gullmar Fjord | collected 2015-08 | reverse complement strand
TTACTGGATTCAATCGTCTGTATGCCACTAACTAATGTTGTAGTACGAGTCCATACACTGTCGCTACTTCGAGTTAGCAACACCTTCGTAGCTTCAGCTGATTCAGTGTACTTGCTACGCATCCAGTAATCAGATCCGTAAACACCATCGTCATTAAAATCAGTAGGGATTATGCTGATAGCGTTAAAGTCACTTTCACTTAGGTTTTGATAAGTATCACTAAGGTCTATCAGGTGATCGTAACCAACTAAACCATCATCGAAATACAAGTGTTCAGACATCTCACCAGTTTGAGAGTTTGTTAGCAAAGTACGGGCATTAACATTGGTTGCGAAATCAAAGCTATCACAAGCAGCGAGATCTGCAACATCACCATTGGCGAGAAATGACAAGAGACGAATAGCATGGCCAAATCACGAAATAATCCGACCGTTTCCCTGACCGCAGGCATTAATACTGATACCGAAGCGGGCCGTGCCCAAGCGCTGGACCGAACGATCGGCCAAATCGAGCGGCAGTTCGGCAAAGGCGCCATTATGAAACTCGATGGCTCGAATATTCAGCCCATCGAAGGAATCTCTACCGGGGCAATCAGCCTTGACCTTGCGCTCGGCGGAAGAGGCATTCCGCGGGGCAGGGTTGCAGAGTTCTATGGCCCGGAGTCATCTGGCAAAACAACCCTTGCGCTGCACGTCATCGCGTCCGCGCAGAAAAATGGCATGGCCGCCTTCATCGATGCAGAACACGCACTTGATCCATCATGGGCCCGTCGCTTGGGAGTCAATATTGATGACTTGCTTGTGAGTCAGCCTGACACCGGCGAACAAGCGATGGAAATTTGTGAACTCCTCGTTCGCTCCAATGCGATTGATGTCGTTGTCATCGACTCTGTTGCAGCACTCATCCCGCGTGCAGAAATCGAAGGCGAAATGGGCGACACCCATGTTGGTTTGCAGGCTCGTCTGATGAGTCAGGCATTACGCAAACTCACCGGCGCAATTGCCAAAAGCCAAACCACCGTGATCTTTATTAATCAGATTCGCGAAAAGATCGGCGTCATGTTCGGCTCGCCCGAAACCACGCCCGGCGGACGTGCTCTCAAATTCTACTCGTCCGTCCGCGTCGATATTCGACGCATCGGAGCGATCAAAGATGGTGATCAAAATGTGGGCAATCGGGTCCGGGCTCGCATTGTGAAAAACAAGGTCGCCCCACCCTTCCGTGAATCCGAATTTGACATCATGTTTAACGAAGGCATCTCCGCGTCCGGCGACCTTGTCGACTTGGCGGTGACAGATGACATCATCGACAAATCCGGTGCGTGGTATTCGTATGGCGATATTCGACTCGGGCAAGGCCGCGAGAATGCGAAGCAGTTCCTCCGCGATAACGAAGATTTGTTTGATGAAATTCGCCTAAAGGTACTTGCTGCCCACGGCATCGGCGAAACAACCGAAGCCACCACAACGGATGAAAAAGACGATGGCGCCAACAACAAAGGCAACAGCAAGCCCGCCAGCGAAGCGGAAGTGAAACCAAAAAGAACACCCTCCAAACCACAACCCGCCGGGGCAAGGCAGTAGGACTTAAGTCCTACTGTTCTGGCAAACAAAAAATACCGGCGTGAATACACAGATCACCGTGCTGTTCATAAAGCCGGCACTTCGCTGGAGTTGGCCCGGGGCATGTTGCGGGCTACAACTTGAGCAATCGTGGCCACTTTGATCCCAATATCATCTACCGCGCAAACACAAAATAAGCCGACCGTCATTGTTATCGGTGGCGGAATCGTTGGCTTGAGTTGCGCATACTACCTCGCCCAGCGCGGGGTTGCAGTAACCGTTATCGAGAAAGATGAGATCGGCGTTGGTGCATCAGCTGGCAACGCAGGTTTGATCGCAGTTGGGCACCCCCCGCTTCCGCAACCCGGTTTGGCGTGGAAGGGGCTGAAATGGATGTTCGACCCAACCGGCCCGTTGTATATTCCACCTCGATTCAAGCCGGACCTGATCAAATGGTTGTGGCAATTTCATCGAGCGTGTAAGCCAACCACCTTTCGCAGAAGCATGCAGTTGCTCGCAACGCTTGGTCGCTCCACCCTGCAATGTTTTGATGACTTGCAGATAGAGAATGGAACATCTGCAGACACTGATTCATCAGCTGTGCCGAGTGTTCACATTCAACGCCAGGGTCAAATTGAAGTCTACAAAACGGTAACGATGCGCGACCACTGTCGGCACGAGGCAGATCTGCTGCGCACGTATGGTTTTGACGTGGAGGAGTTGGATACAAACACATTACACGAACGCGAACCCGCTTATGTCGATGATGTCATTGGCGCAATCATTCTGAAAGATAGCGCGTTTGCACACCCGCAACATGTGATGCAACAGCTTTCTGCCCGCGCGGCTGAAGTTGGTGTAACGATCAAAGCCAATACATGTGCTGATGAAATCGTGATGAACGGCAGCGCATTTCAAGGCGTACGTGTGAAGGGTTCCAACGAGTTGCTTGAAGGCGACACACTCATATTGGCCGCCGGCGCGTGGACGACCCCGCTTGCACAATCGATTGGTGTACCTGTTCCAATGCAGGCTGCCAAGGGCTATCACATGGATTTGACCGCACCCGAAGTGAATATCAATATGGCAGGCGTGTTGAAAGAAACCCTTGTTGCGGTGAATCCATCAAACAATGGTTTGCGTCTCGCGGGCACACTTGAGTTCTCCGGGATCAACGAACGCATTGTCCGCAAACGCTTGGAGATGCTCGAGACTGCTGCAAAAGCGTACATCAAGGGAGTCGAACACACAACCCGCATCGGTGAATGGTGTGGTTTGCGCCCCTGTACTGCGGACGGCTTACCTGTCGTCGGCTGGGCACCTCAGGTTGAAGGTGTATGTATCGCAACCGGGCACGCGATGCTCGGCTTCGCCCTCGGCCCCGCAACCGGCAAACTCATCAGCGAACTCATTCTCGACAACAAAACATCCCTCGACATCACCCCCCTCAGCCCAAGCCGGTTCGGCTGAGAGTGATCAGCACGCGGGCAGTCGTGAACGCAGATACGGTTCTTTTGATGAATAGCAAAGGACGTAGAATACAATGAAACAAGACGGGCGGGCAAAGAGTGCAAAGGGAAAGAGCTCGCAGCTACGGGCACGCGTGAAAACGACGTTGCGATATCTTGTTGCGGGGTTCGTTGTTTCGTTATCGATCGGATGGGCGTGCAGTCTTGTTTTGTGCATAGTTGTTTACAACGATTCACAGGATTTTACGGAGTATCGATTGGTCTTTGAAGGCGATATGCCGGACGAGAATGGCCAGAGAGAATTACAGGTGAGATTCTCGCAATTCTCATGGCTGGGAGCACAGTGGTGCAAACGATACGGGTTGGAGCACGAACAACTACAGGGCTGGACTGAAGGATTTGTCGAGCCCGTCAGAGTGCAGAGCTTGAGAGTTGGTAGCGCCGACTGGAGCGAGGTGCAATCTGATAGAATGCCACTATCACTAAGCCTATTGCTTCGTCCCAAAATGGGTGCAGAAGGGTCAGTCGTAGTTGCGGGTTGGCCAATGTCGTGCGTCAAGGGTTCGCTCGGAGTTTCTGCTGGTCGAGATGTACCGCCGTCTTCGGGTGCCCTCGCGTTTTATTTTCTGGCATCTATTCTGGTGGTGCTTCCGTGGTCGCCGCTGTGGGTTGGCTTGATCATCAATTCTGCATTCTTCGGGCTGTTGTTGTACGTATTGCGCTGTTTGAATCACAGAATCAATACACGCCAACAAAGAGATCCCCGATGACCCACTACCGATCAATACTCATCCGCATTCCGATCTTTTTCGTGATCGGCGTTGTATTGTCCTACGCCGTCGCATGGGGGTGCGCCATTGTCGCTTTTGGTGATGGTGGATTATGGCCTCGGCCGCTTGCTAAATATCGATTTGAACTCCGAAGCAAACAGGGCGACGAGACCGAAGATCCCTTGGCGACAGCTGACATCCTTCATGAAGCCAAGACGGGGTTTGATAGCAGTTTCGTTCTGAGCACAGAAGACCATCGTGTTCGGCTGAGCGGCTTGCAGCACGGGGAGTACATCAAAGTGTTGGTCGAACCCGCCGAGCGTTACGATCAGGCGCCATTTACAGAGGTACAACCACACAAGACGCCACCCTCCGTTCAGGCGTTGCTGCAAGCAAATAACGAGTTGCAACTAACGTCTCGTTTTGCGGGCTTCCCTTTCTTGTGTGTTCAGTGTTGGAGCGAAGTCAATGATGGTTCGGACGTTTTGGAACTTAGATCGGGTTTCTTTTTCGTTTGGGGCGGAGAGAGGAAGGGGGTTCTTCCAACCTCTCCGCTTATTCTGCCGCTCTGCGCAAACGCCACAATCTACGGGGCGGCCACATTGTGTTGTTGGATGGCAATAATCGGCGCGGTACGTTCACGAGGATTCCGTCGCCGACAACGACACCGCCTGAAAAACGGCCTGTGCCCGACGTGCAAATACAACCTGTGTGGGGATCACTCACACGGCTGCCCCGAATGCGGATGGGAACGAGAATAGGTCATCCATCATGACAGTTGGGCAGTAGGACTTAAGTCCTACTGTGCCTTTCAAAGGACCAACCAAAGCCGTCGTGCGCACATTTGTCGTTCGCGCAAAGACAGTAGGACTTAAGTCCTACTGCCCGCGCGCCCCCCCTTTTTTATCTTAAGTGGTCATTGTGACGGCTTGCATAAGTGCAGCAATGATCGTGTCTGAAAAAATCAGTGCGTTTTCAGGGATCGCGATATGTCGATTCTCATCGTCAGCACCATCAGCCGGGTCATTCACATAATGTAACTGATCACTATCCATAAATTGAGTAATGACCTGTTGCAACGATTCTTTACACCCAATCTCGTCTGCAGACGCGAGCAACTCCCGCTCACACAATCCTTCGCGCAAACGCATCCCCATCAGAAGCCGCTCTTGCAATTGCATAGACGTATCAGCAAACTCAACATCCTGAATCATCGGCAGCGCATGGTCGTCACCACCACCGCCGCCATTACCATCCTCGAGATAGCGCGCGAGATGCGGCACATTCTTCCATCGCCATTGGTTAAGATGTCCTGCTGCAGACGGGCCAAACGCGAGCCAATTCTCGTTCCGCCAATACATCAAATTGTGTTGACATCGATAATCCTGTAGCGCATCTTTCTCATCTGCGATCTTACAAAAATTGGAAATCTCATAGCCATCAAAATGATGTTCGCGCAACATCTCGCGCGTGCGTTCAAACATCTGGGCTTCGATATCTTCATCGATTTCATGGACCAGCCCCGCATTTCGCCGAGCGGTCATCGCGGTGTTTGGTTCAAACGTCAGCGCATAACAACTCAGATGGGTCGGCTGGAGTTCGAGGGCCCGCTCAAGATCATTTTCCCAATCTGCTAAGCTCTGGCCGGGGATTCCGAAAATGAGATCAAGATTGATGTTTGTAATCCCCGCTTGCTTGAAATGTTCGACCGCCCGTGCGACGTTTGCCGGGTCATGCCACCGTTCTAACGTCTTGAGGTGAACAGGATTGAACGATTGGCAGCCGACGCTCACCCGATTGACGCCACCCTGGGCGAGAACATCTGCAAGTTCTGCGGTAACGGTTTCAGGATTTGCTTCGACGGTGAATTCATACGCTTCGGACTGAAACGGGAACAATGTGTTCATTGTTTCCAGCAACTGCACCCACAAATCAGTTCGTAGTAACGTCGGCGTTCCCCCCCCCACGAAGATTGATCGCGGTGCTACGGATTCGGGTGTCGTGTGGTTATTGGCCTTTGTGCCCATGAGGCGAGCGTGAACCTCAGCCATTTCATTCATCAAGCGGTCCACGAAGGCAGCCTGCCTGTCTTGCGTATCTTCGAGGCTATAGAAATCGCAATAGTGGCATTTGTGAAAACAAAACGGTATATGGACGTAGATTGCTGGGATCAGCGCCTGATGTTCGACCTGTGACAGGATTGGCCCTACCGTAGTCGGTGAGCAGGGCAGCGGGATGCCTGATTGTGAAGATGGGCTAGACCCTTGAGGCATATTGACTTGGGGAAGCGGTCGATCCATTATTTTCATCCCACAAGTTCTGTAATTTGTGTAACCGGTTGCGGTACATTCGGTTATGATTGATGGACTTCGGGTGGTACACACCACCTCTTCGCGACCACGTCGCCCATGGCGTTCGCCCCTTAAGATTGAAGGGGCCGCTAGGCATGGCGGATCGCCTCATTATCATCATCATTCTCAATGGTATTCGGGCAACACCTGCTCGCAATCGGAAATGGGCAAGTTCTATGAGTCAGATTGGGGCAGAACCGAGTATGGAAGCACTCTTTGTAATGTTCAAGCCGGACGGGTCTCGCGCGGATTTCACTATTCGCGAAGATCGCAAATACACCGTCGGCCGAGGCGAGACGTGTCATTTGCGTATTCCGTTGGCTTCGGTGTCTCGTGAGCACGCCACCATTTTCTTTGATGAAGAAGAAGATGAGCTGATGATCGAAGATCTCGGATCTAGCAACGGCACATTTGTGAACCGCGAGCGAATCGACGAACCCATGGAATTAACGCCCGGCGATGTCGTGCAGATCGGGAATGTCCCGTTCCAGGTGGTCATTGATGGCTACCCGGAAGATGTCGCACCCATTATCGAAACCGAATCACCAAACGCTGACGAAAATGCGGGGCAGAGCACGAAAGAACCCCCGAGCGGCAGCGATGAAACGGTAAGCACTGAAGACGACGGCAACATCGATTCATTCTTTGGATTCGATCTCGACGACGAAGACATTTGATGTTCGGGGGCGGAATATCTTGCCGACCCACTAGCACCGGTTGCCACCCCTGTCCTACAGCGGATATTTGGGGTTCGGGCCCACAAACTCTCATTTCATAGAGAACATCCGACATCCGACATCCGACATCCGTCATACGACGGATGAATCTATAGCGACGCCCAACGGTCATTTCGGGCAAATTGCAATGGATAAAGGAGAAGTTGCAGCGAGGCAAGCAGATACGCTTCTTGCAACGTTACTTCGATTCAGCGGACGCGTTTTCGGCGTTGGCCCCACTGGCGGGATGGGACGGGTGAATCGGAATTCGAATGCGCTTGCGACATTGCGGGCACTGCACGATCTTGCCGCGCGCACCCGGGGGGACCGACATAATCTTGCGGCAAATGACGTTCGGACACATGATTCGCAGAAAGTTCTCTGCCACCAGATTCCTATCCTCACGGCCGCCCTCAAAAGGACAAGCGTGAATCGTTGTTCGAAGCCTTCGATGCCGCGGTAAAGCGCAACATCCACAGGTTCGATCGGCCCACGCACCATACGGATGATATGAGCGGGCGTGATTTGTACTGTTAGGCCCACATCCAATCCGGATGCAGGTAGCAATACGTACTCTCATGGTATCGGCCCGTACTTGAGCTCCCTTGACCCCCCATTTGCAGGATTCGCGACGAATTTGTGATACTCGGCCGCTATGCGACTGAATCAGGGGATACGCTGGATTGGAAATGCAAGCCTAAGGGCTCAATAGTTGCCCGCCCAATAACGAGCGCATCATGATTTGAAGTGGAAAAAGGGCAGTGGAACCGTCCGTGCGCGAGATGGAACGACGCTTTAGCCCTTGATTTGTAGGCGAGCGTCATTGCAAGAATACATCTACGGGATGCATGTTTTGGGGCGCGTTGTAATCGTTCCAAACAGCATAACCGGAAAGGGTTTCATTGTGCGTACTTCTGAACACACCGCGGTGGTAGGTCTTCAATGGGGCGACGAGGGAAAAGGCAAAGTTGTCGATCTCTTAGCGCAGAAGCACGACGTCGTCGTTCGCTACAACGGCGGGGCCAACGCAGGCCACACCGTTGTCCACGAAGGCAACAAGTACGCCCTTCATCTCATGCCGTCCGGCGTGCTGCATGACAATACCCAATGTGTGGTCGGCAACGGCGTGGTCCTCGATCCCGAGCAGTTTCTCAAAGAGAAACACGAGCTCGAATCAAGGGGTATCAACATCGGCCCCGACAAAGTGCGTATCTCAAGCCGAGCCCACGTTGTATTGCCGTGGCATAAAATGCTTGATGCAGCAATGGAAAATTTGCTCGCCAGTCAAGCCGGGGAAGATCATTCAATTGGCACCACCCGTCGAGGTATCGGCCCCGCGTACGCTGACAAAGTCAACCGCGCAACTGCGATCCGTGTGAGCGACCTGCTGGATGAAGATCATCTGCGTCAACGGATGCGTGTCGCGGGTGCAATCAAGAACGCGCAGTTATTAGCGTATGACCCAACCACTACACCCGTAGATATTGAGGCACTGATCGATCAGTATGTGAAAATTGGCCACGAGATTGCGCCATTGGTGTGTGATACAACGTACCTGCTGCATGATTTGCAAAAAGCGGGCAAAGATATCTTGTTTGAAGGAGCGAACGCATGTTTGCTCGATCTCGATCACGGCACGTTCCCCTATATTACAAGCAGTAATTGTTCAACCCTGGGAATCGCACCGGGGACCGGCTTGCCCACAACACATTTGCAGCGCACGATCGGCATTGTCAAAGCGTATTCCACTCGCGTTGGCGCCGGCCCATTTCCAACCGAGTTGAATGATGACATTGGCAATCGCATTCGCGATCGCGGACATGAATATGGCACGACCACCGGCCGACCTCGTCGATGCGGTTGGTTGGATCTGGTCGCCACAAAATATTCATCCATGGTGTGCGGCGCAACTTCAATTGCAGTGATGCTCTTTGATGTGTTGGCGGGATTTGATGAACTCAAAATATGTACAGCATATGAAGTACATGGCGAGCGTACCGACCGCTTTCTTCCCGATGCCCATTTGTTAACGAATGCGAAACCAGTGTTTGAAACACTGCCTGGATTTGAAGAAGAGATTCGAGACTGTCGCGCTATTCAAGATCTTCCAGACAACGCGATCCGATACGTTGAACGCGTTGCAGAGTTTATGGAGCTCCCGCTCGAACTCGTCAGCGTCGGCCCCGATCGCAGCGAAACGATTGTCTGTTGAGTGCGGAGTAGCTAATCTAAGCCACGGTGTTCGGATCAACACTGTTGTGGTCGCCGGTGCCATTTGTCATACACGCAAGTTTGGCGGCAGCGAGCGCGAGCAGCGTGTCCACGTGTTCGCGAGACTCAATCTTCCAGATTGGCCAATGCCATTGATAGGGATTTGGCGCATCATTGATCCCTTCAACGATGTAGTCGCTTCGGGCTAATTCATCGTTTGTATTGAGAATATCCTCCACCATTTCATCTGTCAGTGGAAGCGCAAAACGAAGGCCCCTTGGATCGGGAATCAAATAAGCAAAGTCGGCTGCGGATGCCTTGGGTACGTCCGGGTGATGGAACGTCAATGTCCATTTCCAGGCATGCCCTCGCCAGCGAACAGCAGAGCGGACTTGGTCAAGGTGCTTCAGGTCGGTGGACAACTGGCGGGCAAGCGCACGTGCCGGGGAATCCAATCCGTTCATCAGGTCAGTAAACGTGGGTGAGCCAAATTGAAATCCCCAGGCGCTGTTTTCATCTACTGGCGGGGCATTCGATTTCGATTGAGGATCTGTATCTGCGCCTGGTGTGGTTGGCAACGACGAAGGCAGGGGCGGTGTCGCCTGTGATTCAGAATGTGGGGGAGGATCAACCGGGACAGTCATCAGGGATCAATCGTGCTCAGTGTTCAAGTGTCTGGGGATAGGTGGCATCGAAAGCCTTTAGCCAACGCTACATCGGTCATGTTTCATCACGACGGCATTGCCTTTGGCATTGTATTCTATGGAAGTCATATACGCTCGCATAAGGAACAAGCCTCGCCCGGCAGGTATTTCAAGATTCTCATCTCGCGTAGGGTCATCGACGTCATCTGGCTCAAATCCTGGGCCCTCGTCCTGAATAGACAGATACAAGCCATCATCATTGACCAAATACGTGATGTCAATATGTGCTTCCGGATTACGCCCATTGCCATGAATGATGGCGTTGGCGATTGCTTCATCAAAAGCGAGTTGCACACCAAATCGAGCCGAATCGTCGTACCCCGCTGCCTGCACCGCTTCAAGAAAAGCATCACGAATGGCAACCGCCTGTTCAAATTCACTATTGATAGTGTGGGTGATGGCATCAGCGGGATGCTCGACCCGAGAAGGCGGAATCTTGGCTTGTTCATCGCGGTGTGGGGGCGATGGGGCTAAGGCGTGGGGTTGGTTTCGTGATCGCTTCATCAGCAATTCAACCTCAGCAGCGGTCGGCTACGTTTCATGACCTATTCCAATGCCGATCGGCGAGTAATGTGGTCTGGCGGGGGTAACTCGCTGTAGACCGTCCCAATTCCACAACCTGCAATCATGGACATTCGGCTCAGGAAGGGCTGTTTGTGCCAATTGCCACGCTTCGGTGCACCACCGCACCGGTGGATGGGTTAGACAAAGCTGTCCATGGCGTCATTGGTGTGTTCGTGAATTTGAAACAAACGATCCAGCCGAGTAATTCGGAAGACTTCAAGAATTTGTTCGTTGATATTCGCCAAACGGAGTTGGCCATCTTTTGCTTTGATTTTGTTGTTGATGGTAATCAGTGTGCCCAGCGCAGCGGAGGACAGGTGATCGACATTATCAAAGCTAATCAAGAGTTTGGGGGACGGATCCTCCGCCACGATGTCGCCGATCTCTTCGCCAATCTGCGAGATATTGGCTTCATCGAGGATATTGCGATCAACAAAGCCGACAATGGTTGCTCCATCAGACTTGTTGACGCTCAAACGGGAGTCGTGCGAATTCATGGATCATGTACCTCCGAGGAAACCAAGGGCCCACCGTACCGCTGGAGAATAGGTCCAGTGGCGATTTGATTCTACATATAAGCGCCGCATTCCGTCGATTCTGGGGCACCATCCCGGCTCAGATTGGCCGCTCGGGTTTGGCCGCGGGCCGTGTCTCACCCATCAGGTTCATCGGCCGAATCCAACACGGCAATTCGTGGATGTCCGTCCAGATCATTAAGAATCACGCACGGATGAGTGAAATGACCACTCGCTGACCGCACCAACTCCTGAACAGCAGACGATTGACTGGCCGCCATTTCGAAAAGCGCCTGCCCATGGGCCGGTTGCAAATACGCAAATGCTCCAGCGATCAGCGGCTGCAAGCAATCCAAGCCCGCTTCTCCCGCTCGCAGTGCGGTGGTGGGCTCAAACGCTTTCACATTCTCCTCCACGTCCGCCCATTCACTATCTGAAATGTAAGGCGGGTTTGACACCACATAGTCAAAAGTGCCCGGCGTGGTCAATTCACCCGCATAATCAAACCCTTGCAACGGCTCAAGCAACGACCCTTCGACAAAAGTGATACGGTCCGTGACGCCATGCCGCGCCGCATTTCGCTGCGCAACCTCTATCGCATTTGGAGAAATATCAACCGCCAAAATATGAGCATGGGGGAGATGCACCGCCAAGGCGATCGCGATACAGCCGGATCCCGTGCCGATGTCCGCAATGAATATGGGGTCAGGTGCAATCTGTGGATTACAAATCGAGTCGGGCAACTCAACATCCGGCGCGATCATCGCCGCTTCCGCCGCCAGGGTTGCAAGTGCGGCAGGGGGCGTTGTGAAAGCATGTGACTCACCCTCACCAACCTCATCTGTAGTCCTATTTCGCGATCGCTCACGTTGCAGCACGTGCTCAATCAGGGTCTCCGTGCTGGGGCGCGGGATCAGGGTCGAAGCATTGACTTCAAACGGCAACCCAAAGAACCACGCTTCGCCCGTCAGATACGCAATCGGCTCATGTTTCCCCGCTCGTGCTACCAAGGTGCGCAACGTCGCCAGTTCATCTGGTGAGGCGGGCCTGTCGTGGCCGGTGTAAAGAGCGAGGCGATCGCATTGCAAAACATGAGTGAGCAGAATTTCCGCGCTGAGCCGAGGGCTGTCTACGCTCTTGGACTCCAAAAATGGGATCATCCAATCCAGTAAGCGTTTGGTTGTCCATGGTGCGGGGGGTGTTGACGTCATTGCGGTGATTATTGACGCCCTCGCGCGCGGAATCTTCAAAGAGTGTGGCCCCAGTTCGTGGATTGTACAACATATATTGGAGTTGAAGTCAGCACGCTTGCCGCTCAGTGATCTTGGCTATCGTGCTCTTGCTGAAGATAGTTCCGGATCATCTCATTGGGATTGGCCCCGCTCCACACAACAGGAAAAGTGGCACCATCTTTGGGGCTGATGGGCGATGCGTCATCGATGTCCTTAATATCAAAATCCCAATCCACTACAATCTGCTCTTTCAGCCATTGATCGTACGGAATGTCCTTCATGCCAACGCCCTGCAAGGCAAACTGGTCTCCCTTATCCGATTCCAGAACGGTGAGCAGCTCATCCCAAGAAGTCGGCCACTGATCATTGTGGGCACGCAAATACTCGACACAAAGTGTCCCGGTATCCCACGCGGCAAACGCCTCCGGCACATGGCGAAGGGTGTGAAAGAAGCGGAAGGCCCACACGCTCATCACGCACACGGCCGCAATGATGGAAAAAGTGATGATTCGTCGTTTCAGTAACATATGCAAACACACCTTGGAACCAGCGTTCAGCCACAGGCCGTTCATCGTATGATCATAGGTTCCCGAGAGATGGGTAAGCTGAGGTTTGAGCCCTAGGAGGTTCGGGTTGCCATCCAGCATTTCCCGTAATTGCGGTGAACAAAGCGTCAAACACATTCGTTCAGTTGATTGCCTCACTACCATCGGCCAATCAAAGTGTTGCGTCCGACTATTTATATAAGTGCTTCCTTCACGAGAACGATTGCCATGACGATTCACAAATTGACTAACGCTATCTATTTGGTATTCCTCTCATTGTGGTTTGGGTCACTCATCATGACCGGCATCGTTGCAGGAGTTACCTTTACGGTACTACACAACATCGATGCCCAGGTCCCCGCCTTTGCGGAATCCGTACCCTCCGGCGATCATTATCAAATCGCAGGGGGACAAGTGATGCAGTCCGTCTTTCTGTTGGGTGATTTCATCCAATTGATTAGCGTTGTCGCGGTCTTTGCGATCGTCGGGAGCCAGCTCTTCAGCGCAAAGATCAAACTCCCCACCACGCCCAACCTCATTCGCCTGGCGGGGCTCACGGGTGCGTTGCTACTTGTTTGTTACAACGTGTTCATACTCTCGCCTCGTATGAATACGAATTTGCGCAAGTATTGGGACGCAGCAGAAGCGAACGAAGACGGCAGCGCTTTCAAGAAGGCGTTTGATGATGAACACCCGACCGCGTCATTTGTATTGGCCTCGACCGCAGGTTGTTTGCTCGTCGTTATTGCCTCCTCTGGATTTATGATGTTTCCCCACACGGAGGAAGATGAACGGCGCAAAGTGATCGTATCTGGCGCAAGCCAATTGGAGACACCAAAATTGTTGAATCAAACGTGAGTGTTTGCAACCACCGCATCTTGAAATCCTGTTCATGCAATGAGTACCACAACTGATGACCCCACCCGCCAAATCAGCCATGCCGAAAAAGAAGACGCAGAAAACGAAGTCAGCCGGCGCAACAAAACGTTACTCCCCCACCAGTCTGCCTCGCAAGACATCGGGCCAAAAAGAACGCGCCGCTGATTTGTATGAGCTGTTGATGACAGAGTACCCGGATGCGCATTGCGAGCTAAACTATTCGAATCCGCACGAGTTGTTGATCGCGACAATTCTGTCTGCGCAGGCGACCGATGTGGGCGTCAACAAAGCAACCCCCGCATTGTTCAAGACATTCCCAACGCCCGCAGATTATGCAGCATCATCACCCGAGGAGATTGAGCCACTCATCAACTCGATCGGCCTGTTTCGCAACAAAGCAAAATCTGTTCACGCTGCGATGGCGATGGTGGTCGAAGATTTTGATAGCACGGTTCCGAACACGATGCAAGACCTTCTCAAGCTTCGAGGAGTCGCCCGAAAAACTGCCAATGTGGTGTTGGGTAATGCGTACAATCAGCCGGAAGGCGTGGTGGTGGACACCCACGTTGCTCGTTTGTCTGATCGTTTGGGATTGACCAAACACACAGATCCTAAGAAAATCGAATTGGATCTGATGGCCTTGTTCCCCAAGGATCGCTGGACGATGTTATCCCATTTGCTCATTTTTCATGGGCGCAATGCGTGCAAAGCGAGAAACGCAACGTGTAATGATCACCCGGTATGTTCACAGTTCCGCGTGAAGTCATGCTGTTGATATTGTTAACCGGTACTATACTTACACGCAGTGCAACGATGTCGATACGGGTTTGACGAAACGGATGATAATGCATTATGCCTTACATTGATCCTCATGACCATTCTCCAGATGAGCACCTTGGCGACCTGTCCGGGATCAAGAAGCCGCGCGCGTCGGACCCGGTACACCAACCATCTGCGGATGATTTGGCCCAGCTCATTTTGGATACTGCAGAAGAAGGCTTCTGTTTGTTTTCCGCTGGTGATCAGAAGGTTGTTGCGTACAACCAACAGTTTGCGGAATATTTGAATCTCGATCCAGCATGGTTGGCGGAACAACCAACCGCGGAAGATGTCGCCAAGGCTATTTACGAACGTGAACAGCCAAGGCCCGGACACGATATGACCTCGTATTTGCGACGCATTCTAGATCGACATCGACGCGATGATGATTGGAATATGGAAATGCGACTCGCGGATGGGCGCACCATCGTCGGCAGAACACAGGCAGCGCCAACCGGTGAGCGTTTGTACACCGCGCGCGATATCACGCAAGTGCGACACATCATGCACGAGCTTGAAGAAGAGCGCGCACGTTTGTCGCGAATGGTTGAGCACGCACCCGCAGCGTACTACGTGATCAAATGTGATGATCTACATATTACAGAGGTCAGCCGCAGTATCGAATTTCTGACGGGACACTCCGTTAAATCGTTTTTGGGCGGGCCTCAATCATGGGTGCACAATGCTCATGATGAAGATTTGCATTTTGTTCGTAATAACCGCGAGCCCGCAATCCGCGATCAACAGTCATTCGATATTCACTACCGACGAATTCATAAAGATGGATCGACGCGCTGGTTCCGTGAAATGGCAGAGGTTATGCCGCGCCGGTCTGGCCAACGAGATCAGTGTCCGCATATGGCGGGCGTGTTGATTGACATCACTCGTCAAAAAGTAGCTGAAGCAAATTTACGCGATAGCGAACGTCGATTCCGCGAGATCATTGAAGGCATCCCCGACCTCATTTTTTACGAACACGATCCAGACCGCTTTCTCACCTATCTCAGCCCGTCCGTGAACGACATTCTCGATTTTGCGCCGCATGAAATGATCGGCAAGCGGTTCGGTGAGATCTCAGGCGGCGATGAAGCAGACACTGACCTTGAACAAGCGCATCGCTATGTCGCAGAAGCAATACGAACCGGCCGACGTCAACCACGTTATGAAATCCGAGTGCGCAACAAAGTCGGCGAGCAAATCATGCTCGAGATCTTTGAATACCCCGTGGTCGATACGCGAGGCAAAGTAGTCGGCTTCCGTGGGGTCGCTCGTGATATCACAACCATGCGCACGCTCGAACGCAAAATGCGCGAGCGCGAAAGGCTCGCCATCCTCGGCACTTTTGCCGGCGGGTTGGCCCATGATTTGAATAACCTGTTACTCCCGATTCGCGCATCACTCGAAACACTCGAACGAAGCGATGATCCTAAAGTTGTTGCAGAACGCGCGGAAGCAATTCGTCGTGCGACAGAGCATATTGGAGACTTGGTCAAGAAATTGCTTTTCTGGACACGACAAGATTCGACCATGGCGCAGCGGGCCATCGTGACCAACCTTCGCGGTTGGGCCAACGAAGTTGTCAAGCTCTATTTCGAATCTGTGCAAGGTGAGGATTCAAATTCGCCGACCTCTGAGCCGCCTCCGCCGATCCGGGTTGATCTTGATTATCGAGATCCACAAGACTCCGTTTCCATTGATCCAGATTTGTTGACGCAGGCAGTCTTGAATCTGGTGTTCAATGCCAGAGATGCCATGCCCAAAGGCGGCAAGATCACGATCATTGTGGATCGCGCGCCTGATGATTGGGCAACACACCTCACCGCAGAGGAAACGGGTGAAAACGCAATGCACGACGAAAACGCGCATTTGCGCGATGCGGTGCGATTTACCGTTGTTGATGAAGGGATCGGCATGGATGAAAGCGTGATCGATCGCGCCTTTGATCCATTCTTTTCGACCAAAACGAGAGGGAAATCAACCGGCCTTGGGCTTGCGCTCGTCCGCACCATCGTACAGACCGCAGGCGGCACCACCCAGATTGAAAGCACACGAGGGGTCGGGACATCCATTCATATAGATATTCCAACTGCTTACGGCGAACGCAGATCATCTTCGCGCGTCCACGAAGCCGGTCGCGGATCCGCCGTCATCAGGGTGAGTGACCCGATGTCGTCAGCCTTCATTGCCAACGGCCTCGACCAACTCGGTTTTGACACTCGCACCGATCTACACGGGTTCCCGGAGCCAGCCGACCGCCTGTGGGTGATCGGCACAAAGGATGTTGACCCCCGGGATGTGAAGTCCATTGTTGATCGGCAGCGCGACCTGTACGTCTTGGCCATCGGCACGTGTTCAAACCAGATGGCTTGGCCCGCCACCACCATTTGGCACGAAGGAGCGATCAATACCTCAAACCTACGGGATGATCTCCTAGACCTTTTCATCGCAGATGGTGATCGTGACGAGAGTGCTGAGGGAGCATCGGGGTCTGTTTGAAGTCGCCCGGACTTGGGATTGGGGCCAAATAACATCAATCCGTTTCCCAGAATGCAGGTATTTCCCCCGGTTTGGCATTGACCCAGCCCGGATACCGGGCTTCCATGCTCTAGCATGTCAGAATCGAATCCTGTTTCTGTACATTAATGCTCTTGATCTGAGAGACCAGCCAGAAAGTGAGGCCCTTGCATATGGGCACCCAGCGGACCATCGGAATTGTCGTCGTGGATGATCACGAAATCGCACGAGAAGGTGTACGCGCCCGGCTCGAAATGGAGAATGATCTCGAAATCTATGCTGAGTGTGTCAATGCAGATGACATCATCCCGGTGTGCGACAAATATCAGCCACAGATCGTCCTAATGGATGTCGACATGCCTGGGGCCGACCCCTTTACCATGATCGCAGACCTCCGGCGAATGAATCCCGGCGTCCGCGTCATCATGCTTTCCGCCTACGCCCGAGACGGCTACATCGATGCAGCCGTCCAGTCTGGTGCATGGGGATATCTTTCCAAGACCGACTCCTTTGATGGCATCATCCGCGCAATTCGCAAAGTCACCTCAGGCCAATTTGCTTATCCGCCGGAAGTGCTCGAACGCTTCGAACTCGTGGACGGTCATCTCCGCACCAAAGCTGGAGCCAAGAGTACGCCCGTTGCCACCCTCACTCCTCGTGAACTCGAAGTCATGCGACTCATCGCGAAAGGTCTGAGTACTAAAGAGATCGCCGCCGTTCTGCACCGCAGCGCAAAAACGATTGATGCACATCGCACCAGCCTCATGAAAAAGCTACAAATCGACGACCGCGTCGAACTCACCCGCTTCGCTATCCGCGAAGGCCTGGTCGAGCCGTAAACACTTGATGTACAAAATGTCGTCCATCACGGGCAACACCAAAACAAAAAACCCCCGCAACGTTTCTACCGGCGTTGCGGGGTTGTTTCTTTTTGTGGTGTTCTTACGCGGGGCGGTGCTACCGGGCGACGTCAATCATCCGGGCTCATCTGCATATCGAGATCAGGTTTGCGTTCCGGCTCAATGTTTGACTGGGCTTGATCCAATTGCTGTTTCAATAATCGTAATCGCAATAACGACTTCACCCGTGTGATCAATTCCAATCGGTTGAACGGCTTGGATATGAAATCATCCGTGCCCGCCTCGACGCCTCGCTCAACATCCCCCACTTCATTGAGCGCCGTCACCATGATGATGGGAATCTTGCGCGTGATCGGATCAGCTTTGAGTTTTTGACAAACCTCGTAACCGGACATACGTGGCATCATGATGTCCAACAAAATCAGGTCCGGCTCATTCGCCCCCACTGCTTCAATCGCTTGGATGCCGTCATTGGCCATGCTTATATCGCAAGGCAAACTGGCAAGGTACGCTTCGAGCAACTCACAATTCTGCGCGTTGTCATCTACAATCAGAATCTTTGCGCCATTGAAATCCACATCATCATGATTCGTACTGCGGGATGTCGCAGTATCTGAATCGCCTGGAGTGGGTGGTGTTGTCATCATCATCTTCATTATCCTGCAGGTGGGTGCAAGTCAGCCATCTCATAGTTAGTTGTCCGTATGATGATTATACCAGCGGTCAGGCGAGAATGTCGGACAGTTGATCCAACAGTTGTTGTAATTCGGGCTCATCTGTGGTGGTTAGCCGACCCATCAATGCACGCAAATCACCATGCGTATCGACATCATTCCATATCGGCAACTCATGGAATGGAACATTGAGGCGAGAAGCGATCGCCTTCGTTTCAGCAAAGACTGATTCCGAACCCCACGAAATGTCTTGCAAAAGACGAGGTTGGTACGTACTGCTGGCAAGTGTCCAATACCCTCCATCTGGTGTGGGCCCAATCCATGACGCACTGTCCGCACCAGCGTCTTGGGCCAAGGGAGAATGCAGGTTCGCTTGTAACACCTCGGTTGGAACATCTGGCGAATCCATGCCAAAGAACGCAACGGGTTGATCAACCGATTGCCAAATGCGAATCATGCGCTGCCCGAGATCACCTGACCCTTGCGGCACCACACGCACACCATCGGGTAACGACAGAATCCAAGGGTGTTGGGTTGTAGTTGAGTTAGATGCATCAGCAGATGCAATCGCATCGTCCGGGCTGACCGCCACGATGACCTGCGATCGACCAAACACATTTTGCAACCGCGCAATCACACACTCCGCCATCGCTGCTGCAACCCGCGCTGCGCGCTCATCACCGATGCCGTCAGCGCCACTGCCATCGCTACCACCACCTCGACCACCATTCCCCGCCGCTAACCGTGTCTTCACGTTCCCCGCAACCGGCACCTTGGCCATGACAACCGCAATCGGCGAACGGGCGTTTGGATCGGTGTCGGGGTTGGTGTTAGCGCTCCTGAGCGGTGTTGTAGTTATCGGTTTAGTCAAAAAACGTTTTCCAGTGTGGGGTTGGTAGGGCGTTTTGTTCTTAGAGCGGGGGTTCGATCAGGTTTGCTTTGCCGAAAGTGCTTCAAAGAGAGTACAAATGGCGGCGACAGGCTCCGCTGCGTGCACAATTTGTTCTTGGCACTGATCAAGAATGTGACGTTTGATGGTTTCGCGCAATGCGCTCCTGTCGTTCGTACCGCTCGCAAGGCTGTGGTATTGATCTTCAAGGCCTGAACATGAATCACCAAGAACCAATTGCCCCGGAGTGTCGATCCAGCGTATCCAAATGACACCCTCGGGCTGAGCTTCATCAGAGTGGCGGAAGGGAATCCCGAGAAGAGTTTTGAAGTGTTCGCGCGACAACCGACCAGCTGGCTGTTGCTCTTCTGCTGTTGGCCAAGCCACCTTTGGCTGGCCCGAGCGGTAGATTTCCCAACTGCGCCCGTATCTCCTTGGTACCAAAAATTGGCCCAATCCCGGCCCACTAATGATCCTGTTTAGCTCCGAGTCAATGTGATTTGAATCACTCAATCGGTCGGTCAGTTTCCTGCTCTTGCAAATTCCCCCGGGATGAAAACGGTCAGCATCATGATCGTAAGTTAACACGTACACCAAATCAGCGCCAACACGTCTTAGTATCCAATCGGTAAACCGACTCAAGATGTCCTCTTCGTTTGTGAGTTCGCTTGCCTTGTTTATGAGAGACCAGACAAATCCCTCTGCAGAAAGCGTGCTTCCATTGATCAACTCGCTCTCTTGTTCGGTGTCGCCCCTTTTAGGTGCGATCTCAAGAAGTTTTGCAATGAGATTACTTATTAATGCAACACACAACAATCGACCCCGGTCAAGTTTTTTAGCTTGATCGGTTCTTACGGTAACAACACCAATTACGTTTCCGGCACTATCTCGCATTGGATTTGCCAAGAGACATTTTGTCGGGAGATGATTGTGCTCAGGGTTATTGTTCAATGCACAGAGTTCGCGCCATCGATCGGACTGATTGCTTCCGTCAATGTCCTTGATGAATATTGGAGTTTTCCACTTTGCTGCAAGCAATTCGACTGTCTTGCTGTGTTGGAAATCTCCGTTTTGATATTCGATCGGCGCACTGTTTTTGGGTCGGCTTTCGGCAGGCGAGGTTGGTGAAGGGGTGATGGAAGTTCCGACCCCTTGGGTTTCGAACCAATGAACCTGAACCTCGGTGTTGACCCCGCGTTCTTTGACAACGTCGAACACAAGATCACAGAGTTCGCGAGTAAATGACTGTGGGTGGTGCACATTCCCAAAGAGATCTCTTGTGTTTATCATTACGAGGCGAGGGTCAAGTCTTGTGTCTAGGCGATTGCCGATCAACTGATACCCTTGCGACGATAGCCACCCATGAAAATAATGAGTCATTGGGCGAAGTCGGTCCTCCTCCCCACGTCTAATGATCGAATGGGCGCAATCAGTTCGACGATACATGAAAATGGCCAGTCTTGCCATGTTCCAACGCAGAAGCGATCGGAATGCAACGGAGACATTCTCGCGGTGATAAAGCGATCGAGACTGTCTCTCTTCATCAGTGACATCAGTCAGCAACAACTCTGAAGGGGCAAAGATGGATTGCCGTGGCAGATCATCTTTCCGATGAAAGTCGTGGAGCGCCTGTGGATAGAGAAAATTCTCGTGGCATAGGATTTCAACTTGGTTGAGCATTCGATTCCAGTAATAGGCAACCCAACAACATGGGGAAACCACGCCGCAATACAACTTGCAGGCTTGGCGGGCCACCTCGAGATCGTCCTTGCCTCTCAAAGATGAATTGGCGGGTTCGTTGAGTGAATTCAACTCATCCACCAGTTTGAGGAGGTGGCGGTTTGCATCAATCGCACCATGCCTGAGGATCTCTCGTGCCCAAGCAGAAACCGTGCTAAATCCAGCCTCATGAGATGCGGCAGCAAAAGCAATCTTCTCTTCGTTGCTTACGCGAACCTGCTGGCGAACGCTCAGAAGCTCTTTCTGGGGTTTTGGGGGCCGGCCCTGTGGTGACATGTAAATATTGTACTACAAATATTGTAAACTCCAATATATAAAGTACAACAAATGCAAGTTTGTATGACATCCAAACTTTCCCCTTGATAATAAGGCCTATTTGGGTGTAGGTTGTTAGTTTTTTATTGCAAAATGATTCTAGAATCCCCCAAATTGACATTGACGCGGCGCTATTTCTCACGCATACTTTAGTCGAAAGTCTTTTTCTCTAGTTATTTTCATCTGCTACTTGGGAGAATCAGCATGGTGGCCAACAATCTAACGCAGAATTTCCTTGCGGTTCGAGACTCGCTTCGTGACGACCCAGACATGAAATTTTTGAATCACGCCGTCAGGTATTTGGCAAATGACAATGATGCCGAGATGAGAATTCGATATGATCTTTCCGAGGTGTTGGTTGATTGTGGGTTTTGTGAGGCTGGCGTCAACCCGCTGGTTATCCGAGCCATGAAATGTAGCGTTGAAGAGTCCAATTCGCTCCGTCTTGAAGACGTAGATGTCGAATATGGTGTGCCTACATTTTGGGGTGGACTTCAACACAACATCCTCTCGGGTTTGCAGGATGCTATCTGTCTGTGTATGGATGATCAAGACGGCATGTTCTTGGCGCTCAACGCAATGAACCGTCTTATGTCAGCCGAGCGCGAGTACTTTGAGGGGCGGGTGCGGCGATTAATAGCAGGAGTTGCCAGAAGCGAAGGTCTTTATGGCGCCTGTAAGGCAGCAAAACCATTCCATTTGGCATTGAAGAAAGATGGGAGATTCGATGCTATCACGATTGAAGAAATGATTGCGAGAACAGTCACAGAAACTCGCCTATCGGTTTATGGTTATGCTCAAGCAGGAATGCCCGTGGAGGTTACGTTGGCGAGAGCTGTCCTGAAGTTTCGCGATGAGCTGCTAACCCGAATGGAGAATAGATGGGTGGTATGAACCGGTGCAGCCTTTGATCTAGAGGGATTATTTGTTGCGTTAAACAAAGACCATCAACATATCTGCCCGCTAGGTCTGAATACGAAGGGTTTGGATGACATTTGCAAGGAACGCGCCCCATATTTTATCGGTCGTCATCGCCATCCAATTGTCTTCACCATCCGCTTTGGCCCATCGTTCTTACAGGGTCACGCGCAACATGCAATCCCACGACAGTTTCGCAATAGGGTGATGCAAAAAGGGAGCGGTAGAGTCGGCAACGACATCGACCCCAGAGCGTCATGAGGCCTGCCTTACGATATTGAATTGTGATAGAGGATGATTGAATCAGGCTGATGAACGAAGATATCAAACCTACGCGGCGATCTTACCCTCGTTGAGATGCAGGGTGAATGTTGCCCCCCGGCTGCCCGCGCGATTTCGGGCTTCGATCATGCACCCCGCTTCTTCCATCAAGCGACGACATACCGCCAACCCCAACCCGTTGCCACACCGTTTGACCATGCGTTGCGAATCCGGCGAAAGATCACTCCACTCCGATTCTGTCGTCAAGGGGTTGAAAATGTTATCCATCACGGCCGGGCTGATCCCTTTACCACTATCTGAAATTGATATAACAATATCTTTACCAATACTCTCTCCGTTACTGCCTTGGGCAGGCTCAACCCCCGCCTCGATCCGCAATTCGCCACCCCCCTCTTGCATGCTACGAATCGCGTTCAAGAACAGATTCATCAAGACCTGTTGTAACGCAACCGGGCGGATTTGAGCTCGAATGCCGGGCGGTATGTGTTGCAAGACTCGAATGCCATGTTTTTCGGGTTGCCGCACCAAACAGGCGAGCGTTTCGCTGACAACCGTGCCCACATCACAGGTTTGGAGTTGATCATCATTGCGAATGAAGCCAAGAATAGACGACGCGATATTGGAGAGCCGCTCTGTTCCTTCCGCGGTTTGCACCATCGCTCTTTGGACCAGTTCGCGATCATCAGGCGAATTGATGGCCAAATTGGAGTAGCTCATCACGGGCGTCAACAGATTGTTGAACTCGTGGGCAATCATTCCCGCCAAAATGCCGAGCGTCGCAAGACGATTGGATTGGGTGAGTTCATCATCCAATCGGCTAATCTGCCCTTCCATCTCGTTGATTCGTTTGAGAAGTGCATCGCGTTCGTATTCGGTTTTGGCGTCATTGGCCATGGGAACTGATCCACAAAGGCTGAATTGAGTATGAACAGGACGAACAACAGAGGCTTTGTCCGGCACCAAGCAAACACACGAGGCCGGCTGGGTGGCCAAAATCAAAGCTTCGTTAGGTTGAATCGGGCCGTTTGCCTCTTGTCTTAATGCCTGAGGGGCGTATTGGGCCCAAAAACCCGGTAGTCCGAGAGAGTTATTGACGGGTCGTTGACCGGGTTGAGTATTGGCCTTGGAATGCACCATCGTCCGGTAATTCGAGGGGAATGCTCGACATTACCGGTCCGGGGCAATTGTTCCACGTGGAACATATATGCAATTTTGTACGGCGGACGGGGTGGCCGAATTCTGCGGGCCAAGTTATGATGAGCCGCGGTGCAATGTTCCACGTGGAACATTTTGAGCCCGCTCATCCTTTGTGTGCTTTGGTACGGAGCGATTCAATCAATGTCTAAGAAACCAGCAGAGGTCAAAAAGCGCCGCCGCCTCGGGCGTGGCCTGAGTAGTTTGATGGCTCACCCGATCCAGGTGGCGCCTTCAACCCAGACTCCTGAAATAGAATCAGATGAACCGTCGAATCCAGAGACGGGTACGATCAAGCCAACTGCAGATCGTCAAACTGCCGAGAGCCAAAGGGGTGTTGCGCCAAGTTACGATGATGGCGAAGGCAGCCCCGCCGCATCTGATGTTGTTTTCAATATTCCGCTTGATCAAATTCAGCCGAATGCACACCAGCCGCGCCAAGACATAAACGAATCAAATCTGACAGAATTGGTTGCCTCCATCCGAGAATCCGGGATCATGCAGCCGATCTTGGTTCGGCCGAACGAGTCTGCAGCGGATACAAATCAGCCGTACGAATTGGTGGCGGGGGAGCGGCGATGGCGGGCGGCGAAATTGGCGGGCCTGGATGCCGTCCCCGCACTCTTGCGGACCATTGATGATCAAGAGTCCGCACAGTGGGCGATTGTTGAAAACCTGCAACGTGAAGATCTCAATCCGATTGAAAAAGCAGAGGCTTTTCGCCACCTCATGGATGAATTTCAACTTACTCAAGCTCAGGTTGCAGAGCGGGTCGGGATCGATCGTTCATCCGTTGCCAATCTGCTCCGTCTGAATCAACTCGACTCCATGACCCGGGATGATGTTCGGGCCGGCCGACTATCGCTAGGGCATGCCAAAGTTCTTCTAACGCTCCCGGACACGGAAACGCAACGCAAAATCGCTGAGGCGTGTTTGTTTGGCTTTTGGTCGGTTCGCGAACTGGAGAAACGTGTCAAAGACCTGCTAAGTGCTGCATCCACAAGTGGTTTGGCAAACACCGAACCGGGGGGCGGCAGCGGGGGGGCAACCGCCAAGCCGGAGCACATTCAGACGCTCGAGCGAGAGCTTGCAGAGCTGATGAATACCAAGACCGAAATCAAACTCTCCAAATCTCGCAAGGCGGGCAAGATTGTCATCTCGTTCAAGACCGTTGACCAGTTCGAGATCCTGGTGGATCAATTGAGGGCAATGGGGGAGGTGGCATCCGGAAGTTGAACACGCAGTTGGATGCGAACAGAGTTGTCATCATCAGGGATGTGGGTAGCCTCGCGCTGTTTGACCCAGGATGAGAATAGGTCAAATGAGCTGCGCGCAGCGCGTACTATTCTTCTTCAACTTATCGCATCTTAATTCTGTTCTGGCCACGTCTCAACGAAACGCGGCCAACCCACATATCAAGGGAGAGAAACCATGAGCCTTTTCAAGCTGGGTATGCTCGGCAAGCGCGATGTCATCATCGGATGGTCGGAGTGTGAATTCTGCGAAACATGGGGTGAGAACAAGAGTTACACCGCCCGCCGCTGTCTGTACTTCTTCTCCATTCCAATTTGGCCACTCTCGGGCAGGGTCCGCGCGATTATGCATTGCAGTGTATGTTCCGGGGCTCAACATATGCCAATCGCCATCGTGAAAGAGCAAGTGGTGAAGGCTCGCCAAACGGTTGAGGAAATTGTTGCAGCCATCGAGGTTGGTCAAGATGTTTTCGATTGTGACGGGAAAGACCAACCGTGTCTAATCACGCTCACCGAATTGGTGCAACTAATCATCAGCTTCGATGACATTGAATATCTTGAAGATGTGTGTGACCGTCTGTATTCTGCAAACTACATGTGTGCGCATCATTGTGTTCGTGGTAAAGTGCTCGAATTCTTGGGCCAAGGACCCGCTGCTGCAGAGGCGTACTTGCAGGCCATTGAAGCGGAGCCGAAGGAGACACACGCTCTGTTCTTGTTGGGAGAAATCCTGATGCACACAGGAAATTTCAAAGAGGCAGAGCAGTATTATGTCAAAGCCCACCGTTTGGCCCCGGACGATATTTTTCTGGTGCAGCCGCTGTTGGAGGTGTATGAGAACACTGAAGAACACGAGAAGAACGCAGATATCTACGAAACGTGTTTTTGTCTTGTGCCTCGCCTAGTGCATGAAGAATGGATGGTTGAAAATTACCATGGGGTGTGTGAGCACGTTGGGCGCACGCCAGTCGTGGGGTGATTACGATTGCCGGCCGATTATGGTTATCGATAAAGAGAATTTATAATGATTATTTTCGGCAGTCGCATTTATGGCAAAAATCATGTAGTCAAAGGGCGGGGCTATTGCACACAATGCAACGCCTATGGCCAAAACACAAGTTATAGCGGAAAAGAGTGGGGTCACCTGTACTACATCCCGCTGTTTCCGACATCCGAGATGAAACGAATAGTCCTGCAATGCGACAAGTGCTCGTACAGCATGCAAATGTCGGAGAGAGATGCAGAGCGATTCTTCCGAGACTTTGAAGGGGTTGCAGCCCACAGCCTGGCCGCGCTGGAATCAAACGAGCAAGAACGGGATCAGGGCGGCAAGCCGGTTTCCCATATCGCAAGACTGATTCGATATGTGAATCCACTTATCGGGCTGATGGCGGGGCATCGATTAGAAGCATTGTGTGATACGTTGCGTGAAAAAAACCTGATGTGTGTCCACCATTGTTTGCGCGGTGCAATCGAAGAATTTCACGGACATGTGGACGAATCAGCAAATGCATATTGGTTGGCCTGCGAAAGCAATCCCACAGACACGCTGCCTTTGATATTACTCGCAGGGTTGCATCTGCATAGCGAAGCATATGTCGATGCAGGGTCATATTATGAGAAAGCACTTGCAATTGAGCCAGATAATGTTTTCGTGCTTATGTCGTTGTTAGAAGTGTATAGCGAACTCGAGGACCACGTAAGTCAGATTAAGATCTATGAAACGTACTTTGATCTCGATCCTACATTTGCGCAAGACAAGAAGATGGTTAAAGCGTACAAGAAGACCTGCAAGAAGGCGGGTTGCGAACCTCGGTCGGCGTAAATGCGGTCCCGGCATTTCTTGTAGCTCCCATAGTGGTTGGCTCAGATCCTCAAATCTCCGACATCTAGCGGGCCGCGCTCTTGCGTATGCTCTTTTAATGCAGCAATCTCTCAAGTGCGGCGGATCTTGGCTAACACCAGTTTGCATCCGCTCATAGAGAAGATCAATGATCTGCAGGAGCAACAAGGAGCATAGCATGAGTCGCTTCAACATAGGAGGTGGGGTTCCCCAAAAACGCTTTACTAGGTTGTTGCGCCAACAGCAGCGGTGTATTCGATTAATGCTAGCCATAACGACGACGGTGGTCTGGTGTGCAGGTGGAGATCATATTGCACTATCTGAGGCTCACGCAATCGGAGTATGGCATCAGCAAGAGGAACAAAGCACGCCGACAGCGAAGTTGAAATCACTTATGCTCGAATGGTGGTCTTTAGATTCACTACCAGATCAGGATCTGGAGCTAGTTTGCTCACTCATCAGGGAAGGTGCGGATGTCTCTGCACGAACAGAAACGGGAACAACGCCAATCTATGCGGCAGCTGGTGGGGGTCATCTTGAAATCGTCCGCGTCCTTCTCAAAGCGGGAGCAGCAACAAACGGTAATGAAGAAGGGGATTTTGCACCATTGAATGTGGCTGCAATGGCGGGACACCTTGAGATAGTGAAACTCCTGGTTTTTGCAGGCGCCAGCCTAGACTCAACGAACTCGAATGGCTCCACCGCGGTCCTAGATGCGGCGGAAGTTGGACAAAAGGACATTGTGTCATACTTGGTTGGCGTGGGGGCTGACGTCAGGATAGTAGACAATAGTGGTCTCTCAGTACTGTGTGTGGTTGCCGGGAGAGATTCGCCCTCGCTAATCTATTCGCTTCTTCAGCACGGTGCGAGCATTGATGGAACCGACAATATTGGGTTCACCGCTTTGATGTTCGCCGCGGGGCGGGGAGCAAATGAAAATGTGCGTGCTTTATTGTTGGCAGGCGCAGATATCAATAAACAAATCCCAGATATTTCGGAGCATCATGCAAATGTAAGCGCAATCTGGCTCGCCTCATATTGGGGAGAAACCGAAACAATCAGAATCCTGGCGAACAACGGAGCCCGCTTGAATTTTAAGGCACGAAATCAACAGACGCCGCTTCTTGCGGCCATATCTGAAGATCACGCAGAAGCCGCGCGGATACTCTTGGATGCGGGCGCAAATGTTGAGTTGCAAGGCGGATTCAACCACACTCCATTGAATGACGCAACACGAAATAGGCACCCCGCCATCGTACGATTGCTCATCGAATACGGTGCTGATGTGAATGCGCGACCGCGTCATGGGCAGACAGCGTTGGAGATTGCCGTTGAAAATGAGGACTCGGAGATCGTTCGGTTGCTCTTCCAGAGCGGTGCCACATTTCCAAGTGTCGTACGGCCCGGACTGTTGTGTTTTGCGTCCCAGCAAGATACAACAAATGTTCTTGCGCTGCTTCTTCAATATTCGCCTGACGACGGCGGCGCAGACTTGAAGTATGCTCTAGAGATCGCCGCCAAGCGTGGTCATTCTGAGGCGGTCACGCTTCTCATAGATCGATACCCCGAAGTGGACGGTGAAGATGCGCTTTGGGCTGCCGTATTGGACAGCAACATTGAATCCGTACGATTGCTTTTGGCGGCAGGAGCGAATGCCGGCTTCATCCATAGCTCAGGAATGACGCCCGCCTACATCGCTTCCAGAAACGGATCCGCGGAATGTGTACAGATGTTAATCGACCACGGCGCGACAGTTGTCAAGGCGGTGGCGCCGCATGGGGAAACACCGCTGTATGCAGCCTCACGAGTTGGCGCGGTTGAAGTTGTACAGTTACTTCTTGCATCAGGCGCGAAACCGAATATTCAATGCTCTGATGCTGGCGAAACAGCTCTCACCCAAGCAATAGACAAGAGACATACGCGGATCGTGGCACTCTTGAAAGCGGCGGGCGCAAAGGCTGGCCCAGCAAATGGAGACAGGAAACCTCGCCGACAAATGGAGAATGTGCATTACTATGCCATAGATGAAAAGGTTGCGCCGCTCATTGAGGCGGTACTTGAAGGAGATGAAGCAACGGTCACGAGGATTCTAGAATCGGATGCGAATATTGATATTGCCACGGCAGATGGCAAGACCGCGCTTTGGATAGCATCAGAACTCGGACTGGTTGACATTGTGCAAATGATCTTAGATTCCGGTAAAGTCGACGTGAATCAACCCACGAATCAAGGAGCAACACCACTACTTATTGCCTCTGTTGAAGGCCATCCACTGGTTGTTCAATCTCTTATTGGCGCGGGTGCGGATGTGAACTTTATGGTTATTCAAAATGGGTTCGAACTAACGCCATTAACCGCCGCTCAACTCAATAACCACGATTGGGTTGCAAGAATTTTACTAGAGAATGGCGCAATACCCTAAGCACGAAGGCGGGGAACGTGATCATGAAGGGCGTGAGCGCATTGCGATCGACAGCATGTAGACCATTAAGAAGAGGGCGATGCAACATTCTTGGGTTTCGCTCGCCCCGATGAGTTTGAGAAAGCCTTCTCCCGAATCTTCTACAGTGTTACTTACTTCGGTCAGCACTTTTTTCTGAATAACATCCGCGCCCCGGAAGACACACCAGGCAAGGCCGACCGGCAAACACGCCGCGGTGGGCAAAATCCAATACCCCGTGCTACGTTGACGGGTGACGCCAGACATCTCTTTTTTTCGAGGTTGTATGAGGCTGACGATGGGCAAAATCACGCCCGCAATGAGCACCCACATTTCAACGAACAAGCGAGGTTTCTGGTCAAACAGCGAACTGATATTGTGCAGGTTCGTTTCGCCTTGATCGTTTACTGAATCCAAAACATCCGGGGTGGTCCAGTGAAAAAGGTGCTGTCCCCAGCTGATCTCTTCTCCCGCAAAATAGACCATGGCGAGTATCCAGATCGCTATCCATATGGTCACCCACCCGCTTGGCCATTTTGAGTGGGCTCGGCAGAGAGACCACAGTCCTACCGCGATGCCGGGCAGGAGAAAGACGACGGTCGCAATCTCAATGATCCCGCTTTCCTTGGCGACCAATTGGGAGAGTTTTGCAGGGCTGATGGCTGCCAATGCAAGGACCGGGATGAGCACAGTAAGTGCGAGCATGCACGCGATCCAGAGGGGGAAATCGCGCACGCCAGGGTCGAGTACATCGGATGAGGCTTTGCTTTGGTTAGTATCTGATGTTGTAGTGGCGGAGTCATCGGCCATTTGCGGGAGAGCGTCCTTCGTACAAAACCACTTCGAGAAGCCAAGCTAAGCCAAAACCGATGAGGATCGAGCCATAATCAGTCGTGCGATTCTAGCGGTTTCGGACGCTCAGCCGACCTTGTGGTTCGCGCAATTCAATCAGCATTGCCAGGTCGTCAAGCGGCAAGAATTGCGCCAAAGCGACTTGCCGAGCGAGAATTCACCGATCCGCCACAGTCTCAATTATGATCTAAGTGGTTGTTGCACAATATGTTAGGCAGTGTTCTGATTTCTACATAGCCGAACGCGGCATGATCCTTGCAAGAGATGGGTGGCAAGATAGCGCCCTATAGGCAAGGAGTGCCCATGAATAGGCGAAACGACAATCTCGCGGAACAACGCTCAGGAGGAGCCGCGGACCGCGATCAATCATCAGCATCATCAAACTCTGATGACATTCACCGGACATCCAAGCCGGAGGGTGTGGCTGCGGAGGATTCCGCTGCTCAACAGAATGACCACATTGCACCGGTCAATGCTGATGATGAGATGAATGTACGTGCGATCAATCAGGCCTTGGGGGCTCGTCCGGAGTGTGGGGCCGGACGAGCACCGCAGGTTTTCACGATCACCAACAGCGGTGAATCGCACGAAACGGCCACTCTTATGGATTCCCCACATCAACCTAGCCGCCCACAACTTAGATTGGCAACCACTGAAACGTTGGGCGAGCGCATCGTGAGGCTTGCACGGGTGGCAACCGCCATGCACATGGGGGCAGTGAATGCCGCGCAATGTGATGCGACAGAAACGAGGGGAGCGACGCTATGAATTATGGCATGTACGTCGCAGCCTCGAGCTTGTTAGTGAATGAGCATCGCATGGATGTCGCCGCGAATAACATCGCAAATGTGAACACGCCTTCATTCCGGCCAGATATTGCCGGCGTCAAGCAACGCGCCCCCGAACGAGTTGAAGACAATGTCATGATCCCTGCCCAAGAGATCCTTGAAAAACTGGGTGGCGGCGTGTTTGCTTCGAAAATGCGTATGCGGGATGTTCAAGGAGCACTCAACAAAACCAATAACCCGATGGACCTCGCCATTGATGGTGACGGCTATTTCATGATGAGTACCGGGCAAGGTACCGAGAGTCTCACCGTTCGGTTTACCCGAGACGGCCGACTCGCCATGTCTGAAGATGGTGATCTCGTCCATGGCACATCGGGTATGAAAATGTTGGGCGTGAACAATCGCCCCATTCGACTTGATGATGATGCACCCGTTGAGATCGACAAGGCTGGCGTCGTTTGGCAGCACGGCATACGCGTCGCGAAACTGCGCATCGTCACACCACCTTCGCCGGAAGCAATTCACAAAACAGGCAAGAACAGTTTTCAAATGGACTCGCAGGCCATGGAGAACATGATCAATGTCGATCCGTTGATTCGACAGGGTCACATCGAAGAGAGCGCGGTGCAACCCATGCGCGAGCTCATGGCCATGCAAAGCGCGAGCAGTGCCGCCAATCGGGCCGTCAAGTTCATGCAATATCACGACGGCCTCATGAATGCAGTCATCAACCGAGTAGGGCGGGTAGGCTAATGAATCGCCATCATCATTATTCTATCTCGCAGAGTTTCGCTTTGGGTGGTAACACCAAGCCACAACATTTTTTGGATCGTACATCGCGGTGCTTCAGTGCAAGCATCGTTACTGGATAACTACTAGACAGGGGTCACACATGGCCATCATCGGGCTTTCATCATCCGCAACCGGGTTAGCTGCTCTTAGCCAAGAGTTGGACGTTGTTTCCAATAATTTGGCCAACATCAATACCACCGGTTTCAAAGCAAGTCGACTCAACTTCCAAGACTTGATGTATATTGAAAAGAAACAAGCGGGAGTAGAGAATATTAATGGCGATCAGCGCCCAATGGGTTTGTACATTGGGCTAGGTGTCGAAGCGTCGGGTACGCAAAAAGATTTTGAACGCGGGGCCGCAATCCCCACCGGGCGAGAGTACGACCTCATGATCGAAGGCAACGGCCTGTTTCAAGTGCTGGTTGAGAACGATTTGTCAGAAACGGGAGTTGCCTACACCCGCGCGGGCAATTTCACATTGAATAGCGATGGCGAGTTGGTTTTAGCAACCGATTCCGGCCGTAAGCTGGAGCCGCCGATCACCATTCCAGAGGGAACCACCAGTGTCGCTATTGGGCAAGATGGCATCGTTAGTGGCTTGGTGCCAGGCAACGACGATCCCACCGAATTTGGAACGATTGAACTTGCCAATTTCATCAACACGGTTGGCCTTAAAGAGGTTGGTGAAAATCTCTACATTCCAACGGCAGCATCAGGTGATGCGATTCCAAATACCCCTGGTACAAATGGGCTGGGATTCCTCAAGCAGGGTTTCCTTGAAGGTTCAAACGTTGAACCTGTTCGTGAATTGGTCAACCTTATCAAGACCCAGCGCGCCTTTGAACTCAATGGCCAAGCGCTCCGCGCAGCAGATGACACGTTGCGACAGATCAACAACCTTCGTCGATAAGTAGCCGAGCCGGTTTGACCGTTTCGCAGGCAGCATGATTTGAAAGTAGATGTTCTGATGATGACCACACGAATAGGCACGACAACCTTGAGCATCCGATCGGCAGTGGGACTCCTTGTTCTTGTCCTATGCGGAGCATTAACGTCTTTGGCCGGGGCGGACACAATTCGCCTGAAGCGATCGGTACTTCTTAATGACGCAACGACCGCGATAGAACTCCAAGACATTGCAATCTTGACGGGCCCAATTGCGTTGGAAGCGAAAAATCTGGTTATAACCACTGTCGATGAACAGCGAGCGCTGTCCTCATCCGAAACTATTGAAATTACGTTGGCGGATGTGCGCCGCGCATTGGCCAGCAATCGCATTCATCTTGGCCGCATCGCAATGTCCGGCGCGCAGTGTCGAATTACTCTCGGCACTCTTCCAACAGAGATAAGAAGCCAACCCGATCTGTCCACCAAGACTGATCAAGCAGACACTGAATTGCTACTGCCTGGTGATCCTGCCTCGCGATTCGAAAATGAACCCACTCTGCGCGGGCAGATCGTGCGGGTACTCCTAGGTCGCTTGTTCGGCCGTCAGGCGGACGCGCTTCGTTTACAGTTTTCAGAAGCGGACACATCGGATCTCGAATTGCCAACCGCACTCTTCGATTTTGAAATCACAACCCCTGCCTCAGGCACATCGCCGAAGTTGCCGATCCAAATTCGCGTATACCAAGGTGATCAACTGGTTCGTTCATTGCGAATCGTCGCCGACGTTTCCTTGCACCAGGAAGTATGGATTGCGACGCGGTACATTGCGCGGGGCGAAACAATTGGCCCAGACGATTTTGTGCTACAAATGAGAGTCGTTAAACCGCATCCGGTGTCGCCAGAATTGTCCGACGTTCGGATTGATGGAAAGGAATCGCGAACCCGAATCGTCCAAGGACAGATTCTTCGACGAGGACAGACGATCGACCCTGTCATGGTGCGTAGGAATGAGGAAGTCACCATCGAATTCAAATCCGGGCCGTTTGTCATTCGAGAGCCCGGTCGGGCGCTCGATTCAGGCCGCACGGGTGACATTGTTCGAGTGCGCCCATTGACGCGCAGCGTCGAATTACACGCTCGGATCATCGCGCCGGGCACACTCTCCATCATCAACCACAATTCAGCTAACACCAAGTAAAAGTAACACCACTGCTATGACAAACACTATCACCCCACATGACGAACTCAATCCTTCTGTTTGTGGCCTTCTTTTTGGCCGAACAGTGGGGCTGC
>PJEL010000862.1_pt1 | contig 33876 bp, 40 predicted proteins | sample 1853271 | NCBI WGS metagenome assembly PJEL01 (sample SAMN08108733, study PRJNA415343) | Invertebrate metagenome, whole genome shotgun sequencing project. | host: Globobulimina | place: Sweden: Gullmar Fjord | collected 2015-08 | reverse complement strand
ATCCCACGGACAGCCCCCTTGCGGATCACGCAGCCGGGCCATAATTTCAAGGAGACGATCAATAGGAGTATCTGAAAAGCCAGTCACTGGGTATTCCGTTAAATTTGCATAAGAATGTCGGACGCCAAAGTGTAGCGTCCGGTATATTCATACGCAAAGAAATAACCGCACCGAACAGTTTGTGAGGTCTGAAAAATATCAGAATTTCTGGAAACCTATATCCTTGTAGTAGCTGTTACTCCGCTCAGTTGCTATTCTGCACCCATGGAATATGAAGAAGAACAAACGGACAAAAAGAAGAAAGCCAAAAAAGAACGTCCCCCGAAGGATGTGACACCTGCTTTGCTGCGGGCTCAGGCGCTTCGATATCTGGATCGGTTTGCTGCGACTACAATGAAGCTTAAACGTCACCTGATGACCAAATCAAAAAAATCTATTGAGTTTCATAACCTTGATCCTGAAAATATCCTTCAGATGATCGATGTTGAAATTGAGAGGCTGGAAAAGGCCGGGATTTTGAACGATCAGGAATATGCGTCTGGCAAAGCGCGCGCTATGTCCCGTCAGGCAAAATCAAAATTACAGATTGAAGTGAAGTTGCAAAGCTTGGGCTTTGACGAAAGTCAGGCGGATCAGGCGGTTACACAACTGGTGGAGGAGGAGGGACATAGCGATCGTATTGCAGCCGCCAAATATATTCGAAAACGCAAATTCGGCCCCTTCAAGCCAGCTGAGACAAAGGGGGAACGGCGAAATAAAGAACTCTCAGCCTTGGTGCGAAATGGTTTTGGTTTTGGCTTGGCAAGTGCACTGCTTCACATCGAAACCATTGAAGAGATCGAAGAAATCATCTTTGGCGAGCAATGAATTTACTATATTCATCTTTTAACTGGACAATAGAACATAACAAGAACAATATGCTTTCTTGGCTCATAAGTAAAAAATTTCGCGAGAGGAAATAAAGCATGGAACAACGCCTGAGTATTATCACTTTGGGAGTTTCTGATCTTGGAAAATCAAGAGAATTTTACGATGCTCTGGGTTGGAAGGTTGCTTCTGAAGATCAGGCTGAGGAAATCGTTGCTTATGATTTACAAAGTATGACACTGGCTTTGTATCCTCTTCAAAAACTCGAAGAGGAAATTGGTGCTTCGATCCAGAAGGGTCGGTATTCATCGGTAACCATTGCGCATAATGTCTCGACCACCGAAGAAGTTGATACTGTTTTGAAGCAGGCTGCTGCCGCGGGGGCTGAACTTGTTAAACCGGCCGAAAAGACCTTTTGGGGAGGTTATTCAGGCTATTTTGCTGATTTGGACGGAAATTTATGGGAAATAGCCTGTAATCCATTTTCAAAACTTGGCCCCAACGGAGAATTCAAGTGGAATGGATTTCCTGTTCAGGATGCGTAACTGTCAACCAATTGATTTGCGGGCCGCTGTAATTTTCTAGACATTCCGAAGTCCAACACGATAGAACCTTTTTGACTTTACTATTTAGAATAGTATTTTTCTCTAATGCACCTTTATATACAGGAGCGGAGGTTGCGCATTTGCAATACGCACAAAATAGGTTTTCCGACACTTAAAGATATCCAGCGTCGATGGTGTGGAGTGTCTTTAATTATTCTGGTTTCCTGCTTTTGTCTAAATGCGAAAGCTGAATCCATCAGGGTAGTTGTCAATCATGCTCCGCCATATCGGATTATTGACAGAACAAAAGACGAGATAAGGTTTTCTGGTTTTTATATAGATATTGCCAACGAGATGGCCAAACGAGCCAATTTAAACCTGACATATTCGGAAACGCCCTTCAAGCGGGCCCTTGCCATGATGGAAAGTGGCTCTGCTGATCTAATGCTAGGGCCCAATCGTACGCCAGCGCGCGAAAAAAATATGCTTTATCTGGATGAAGAGCTCCCACGTGAAAAAAAGATATTTTACCTAAAACCAAACGCACAAGATATTGAGCAATATGAGCATTTACAGCTTCGATCAGTAGCAGTCTTGCGCGGTGCCGTCTATTTTGACCGTTTCGATATAGATAGGGCTCCTTCCAAAGTAAAAATTGGAAACTACGAGAGTGGTTTAAAAATGGTGATATTGAACCGGGTGGATACGGTTATCATACCAGAGCTTCTTGGGGATTACTTAATTGGAAAACTTGGCCTTAAGCTAAAAAAAGCCAGCTACAGCCATGCAGGGCGTGCTTCTTTCTTCGCCATTTCAAGACGTTCTCCATTATTTGAAAAAAGAAAATATCTGAACTCAATTCTACGAGAAATGAAAAAAGACGGAACGTTTCAGGCGCTGATAGAGCGTAGACGGTGAGGTTCATCGATAAACCAATGCGCATCGCGAGTTTCGGTTGAATAGATTTCCTGACAAATAATAACTCATTGGCCTTTATTCAATTTATGCACTTCTTTAACTAATTATTGTATTCCGGGTAACCTTGACAATTTAGGGCGGTTGTCCTAAATATATTATTAGGACGTTTGTCCTAAAGCAGAGTTGAGCCAAAATATATCTGGGAGGTGAGTTTTTGAGTGCAAAAGAAACGCGCGATCACATTATTGATGCGGCAGATAGGATTTTCTATCATCACGGTTTCGAACATACGTCCTTTGCCGATATCGCGGCCGCTGTGAAAATCTCGCGCGGTAATTTTTATTATCATTTCAAATCCAAGGACGACATTCTGGATGCTGTTATTGATAAACGCCTTGCTGACAGGAAAGCGATGTTGGCGCAGTGGGAGTTGAACGGAGATCATCCTGCCGATCGACTAAGAAGTTTTATTCATATCCTGATCACAAATAAGGAAGACATAAAGCAATATGGATGCCCCATAGGCACATTGCGCGCGGAACTTGCGAAGCTTGATCACATAGCACAGAAGGGTGCCAGCGCGCTCTTTTTGCTGTTTAAAACATGGCTAAGTGACCAGTTTACGCTTCTTGGTTTTGAAAAAGAGGCGGATGCCTATGCAATGCATCTTCTTGCCCGCAGTCAGGGTGTTGCATCACTGGCCAATGCTTTTCACGACGATGAATTCATCAAATACGAAGTCAAGCAGATGTGCGATTGGCTGAATTTACGTTTGGGCGAGGGCGCTTGAAAAGGCAAATAACTCAATTAAAATAATAGGTTTAGATCATATGTTTATCATTCAACTTCAACTCTCAAACAATAAAGCTCAGGCTGGCCAATTTATGGAAGGCCATAAGAGCTGGATCAAACAGGGTTTCGACGATGGTGTATTCCTGGTTACCGGCAGTTTGCAACCTAACCTGGGTGGTGCCGTTATTGCGCATAATGCATCATTGGAAGAAATTCAAAACAGAGTGGCCGATGATCCGTTCGTTGCTAATGATATTGTCAGCGCGGAAATTCTGGAAATTGATCCATCCAGAGCTGATGAGCGGCTGAATTTTCTTCTTAGCTGACAACAGAAATTTTGATGGGAGACTACAGCATATGAGCACGATCTTGGGACCGAATGGAAAACCGCGCTGTCGCTGGTGTGCTGCCGCGCCAGAGTTTGTTGAGTATCATGATGCCGAATGGGGTTTTCCGGTAAAGGAGGATCATGATCTGTTTGAAAAACTCACTCTGGAAAGTTTTCAGTCGGGGTTGAGTTGGCGCACAATTCTGAACAAACGCGAAAATTTCCGAACCGCGTTTTGCAATTTCGACTTCGACCGAATAGCGGATTTCACCGATGAGGATCGCGATCGTCTGCTTGAGGACGAAGGCATTGTCCGACATTGCGGCAAAATCGATGCGACCATCAATAATGCCAAACGCGCTCAGGAACTTGTAATTAGCGAGGGATCACTCGCGGCTTTCTTCTGGCAGTACGCGCCTGACAGGGCGCAGCTTGGAAAACCACAATCGGCTTCAATCTCATCAGTGTCCATCGCGCTTGCGAAAGAGCTAAAGAAACGAGGATGGAAGTTTGTCGGACCAACCACTGTATATGCCTTTATGCAAGCCGCTGGGTTGTTGAATGACCATAGCGAAGAGTGCGTAATTAGAAATGAAGTAGAGGCGGCGCGTCAAAGTTTCAAGCGACCGGTGTAATGACGATGAGTGTGCAGGTAGGTGCTTTATGGGGCGAGTCATATGGGTATAGCAAATGCGCATAATTTATATTATGGAAAATCAACAATATTTACAGGATCAATCACAGAACGATGAAAAGACGTTCTAAGCATTGTTTAACTGCTCATTACGTACATAGAGAGCCGACGTGAAGCCTTTCTCTATGAATTTGCACCGATAAACAAACCCTGCGCGTTTTGAGCAGTTTATTGCTCGAGTGTTTTCCAAATTATGGCCAACAAAAAATAGTCTGTCGGCTTCTTCAACCTGTTTGGATATTATTCGGGCTGCTTGGCGCAGCATTGCTGATCCAAGTCCTTGTCCCAGATGATTACTACTGCCTACAAAATAATCGAAGCTAACAACGTTTAACTCGTTAATGAGTGCTGCTCCATGTGATAAACAATGAGACTATGACATGGATTAGTTCCCTTTATCCTTGGTGTGAATTTTTTGTTTACTTGAGCGGCTGATATGGGTTCTTGCATGTAATATGGTTTCAAATGCGGTGCATTTAGCCATTGATGCAATAAGGGCAAATCAGTTTCAATAAGAGATTCCATTTGCAAATTATCTTCGTGGGCGAGATTCATCGTCTAACTTCCACTGTCTGAAATTGCTTGATGGTTTCCCATAAATTTTTAAACAATCATTCAGTAAATAAATACTCTCCTTACAAATCAAGGTCGTAAAAAATAGTTGCGTCTCTACGCTTTAGAGTGCGCGAGCCCCTTTAAAATAGGTGTTGAGGTTCTGGTATAATTTTGCGTATTTTGTTTTGTCTTGCTGATGGAGCTTTTTGGCGCAGATTAAAAGGCCTCGGGTTACTCTTAGAAAATCTTTTTTGTTTTTCGCGGTTTTCAGATTGTCTGTCAGGCCTGCCGTATCGGTCGAGTTACACCTCTTAAACGCTGCGGGATCTGCGGATTTGATGACGTTTCGGTACGTATTTAACTCGGCAACTACATATTTTGGTTTTCCGGTTGGTAACGCCATTGAAATTGGTGTGTCGACTTTTGCTATAGCTTCCTGCTGTTGCGCGGCACTAGCTGACGCATCATATTGAGCGGTAAAATTATAGAACGCTTCTATTTGTGTTTTCATCTTGGGAAATTGTAAACCAGCACCATACATGGATGAAGAACAAGGCAACATCATGTTTTGTTGATGTTTTTTACTTTCGATTACCGGCCGACATACATGGATCAATAAGGGGTTATTGGTCTTTTTCCCGATACGGTCCACTAATCCTTCTACATGTTTTGTAATCACCGCCCATTCCTTTTGGTCATGCTGAAAAGGTGCAATGGGGAGTGGTGGCATATCACCAGCAGACACTTTTACCGGTACGACGGGAGCCGTCACCGGAGCTTGATCAGGCCTGAGCATTTTTGCATATGGTGCTGATTTATAAGAGCCCAGATTTTTTTGTGTTTGTGCTGTGACAAACTTTGAATAGTCATTTTGGTATTTGTTTTTCTTTGTCTGCGCAATGGGAAGGCTCTTTTCCACAAGAACATTAAAATGACGCCATAGATCGGCTATGCCGCCCTGTGTTTTCATGTAGTTCTTTATTGGGGAGGCATCACATTTTTTGGCTGCTGCCGTATACCAAAGTGCCGCCCCAGCATTTATTTGTGCGGGATTGGAAACACCATTAAAATATTTATGAGTTTCTATACAAAACCGAAGGGAGACAAAATCCTGTTCTTTGCCAGTATAGAGTTCCGGATAATTCGAGGCGTTTCGGTTCGCAACCAATTGTTGTTGAATGCCGGCAGAAAGACGCATGGATTCTCTATGTAAAGAATTCATAAAAAGCCTCAATTTTTGGGAGTCTTGCTTACGGTTTTTTGTAAATTTTCCAAGCTCACTGCCCCAATATTGATTGCGCATATTTTTAGTTTCATCGTCCAGCTTTATTTGCTGTGCGTGAGCTTGAAAGGGCAGTGCCGACAAAACAATCAGACCACTCACCATATATTTAACAACTTTGGAATTTACCACGAGACCCCCTTGATTAATCTTCAACCGCTATTTCCCCAATAGCGTTCGATAATGACGCTATCATAGGCAAGTCCCATTACCAATGGAAGAAAACTGGTTGGGCTGCCCCCTCCTCTGCAATCCCGGCTGATGGTTTAACCGCCCTCAAGTTGACAATTCTTGCTGACTTTTGATCTGCCATCAATTTTAGGTTGCGGATTGGAAGTGGATCTTTGCAAGATAGTGCATGGAGAAAATTGACTTTAAAAAGACTCTGAAACAGTTCTATCAACCCAGTTCAAAAGACTTTTGTGTTGTCGATATACCCAAAATGTCTTTTCTGATGATTGATGGCATGGGTGACCCCAATAGTGCTGCGGAATATCAGGATGCTTTACAAGCGCTCTATCCGCTTGCCTACAAACTCAAATTTATGAGCAAAAAGGAACTCGGTAAAGATTACGTTGTTCCGCCGCTTGAGGGGTTGTGGTGGGCAGACGATAATGCTGATTTTGTCGCTCGCAATAAAGAAAACTGGAAGTGGCGGATGATGATTATGCAGCCCGACTGGATAACCGCAGATATGGTGGATACGGCACGGTTGGATGCGGCAAAGAAGGCATCAGCCTCCCTTCCCCTCGTTAAGTTTGATGTTTTTGATGAAGGGAAAGCCGCGCAAATCTTGCATGTGGGACCCTATGATGCAGAAGGGCCTGTGTTGCAGCGCCTACATGACGAATGGATGCCTGAAAACGGATATAAGGAGGTTGGTTTGCACCACGAAATTTATCTGAGTGATCCAAGGAAAGTGGCACCAGAGAAGTTAAAGACTGTCCTGAGGCAACCGATTGTTGATGTTTAAGGGGTGATGAGAGTGTGTTTGTCAGCCAAAGAGTGCCAGGCAAAGAATGAGAAAGAGAGAGGCTGCAAATATAATTGCCTGGTCTTTAACCCGCTCATCCAACGCATCACGCTCAAATTTATAGAAGAGTTTTGAGCATTCTCGGCGGTAAGCTCTATGCCGTTTGGATGCATCCGTTGAATGATGCTGTGTGTCGCTTAGTCCTTCTTGCACAGGAAAATCTCCCCGTTGAAGCCAAAGGTTTAGAATAGGTTGCACTTCATATATAGAGCCATGGAGCAGGTTCTCAAGTGAGTGTTTTGTACTGATCTACTTTTCACTCACCGCGAGGCGAACACCAAGGGCGATAAATAATCCACCCAGGCTTCTATCCAGCCATTTCCCAATCTTTTTGTTTGATCTGAGCAGGCCGGCCAGATGATCACCCAGCAATATCAGCGGTGGTTCAATAAATGCAGCGACGACGATAATGAGGCTTCCATGAAGGAAGAGCTGCGCCCAAACCGGTCCCGCCCCCTCCACTACAAATTGTGGCAGGAAAGCAAGAAAGAAAATCGCTACTTTTGGATTTAAAGTAGAGATTAAAGTTCCTTGCCTAAATATTTGAAAATTCGATGATTTCTTTAATCCATTGGAAATGAACCCACCTCCGTTTGACCGTAGGATACTGATACCGAGCCAAATGAGATAGGCGGCCCCTACCCACTTCACAATACTGAAGGCCAGTGATGAAGCGACAAGAAGAGCGGAAAGTCCAATGGCTGCCATAACAACATGAAAGAAGGCGCCGGTCCAAATGCCAAAAAGCGCAAAAAACCCGGCCTTTCGCCCACCTGCAGCTGTCTGTCCCAGAATATATGCGATATCCGGGCCTGGTGAGATATTGAGCAGCACTGCTGCGGTCAGAAATGTGGTCCAATGTAGTAGTGAATAGTCAAACATGAGAAGACCATAATGAGAATTCACCCATATGTCACTTTTCAAAGCTTGCGATAAATATAGTTGACTTGAGTCAACTATATTATAGGGTTAAAGTCATATTAATGAGGTGACTTATGACCGAAGTGCAGAATTTAAATAATGTGGAAGCCATTCGCTCATTCACACGATTTTATACCAAAAAGGCGGGTGTTCTGAATGAACAGCTTCTGCAAAGCAAATTTGGCCTGACGGAAGCCCGTATTCTCTATGAGCTTAACGCCCGTAAAAAAGTATCGGCGAAAGATCTTGCTGAAGATTTGGAGCTGGATCCCGCTTATGTCAGCCGGGTTTTCAAGAAATTCGAAAAATCAGGCTATATTTCCAGAACTCCATCCATCGAGGACAAAAGAAAATACGACATTCGCCTGACGATAAAAGGTCAGGCAGAATTTGATATTTTGGATCATCGGTCGGCCTCTTTATTTAATGATCTCATTGGGAAATTGAATGATCGAGAGCAGGCACAGATGTTGTCTGCAATGGGTGCTATTCAAGATCTTTTGGAAAAGCCGGAAACCAAACCCTCCCCCCCCTACCTTCTTCGGCCCCATCGATCCGGTGATATGGGATGGATTATTGGGGCTCATGGGCGCATTTATACCGAAGAATATGGTTGGGATGATACCTTTGAGGCGATGGTTGCTGAAATAGCATCAAATTTTTTGAGGAATTTTGATCCAAAATCAGAGTGCTGTTGGATCGCTGAACAACAAGGCAGACAAATTGGCTCAGCCATGGTTGTTCGCGACAATGACGAAACCGCAAAATTGAGGCTAGTGATTGTTGATCCCGACGCCCGGGGTCTGGGTGTTGGTCTTCGCCTTGTTGAGGAGTGTATTAATTTCTCTAAAAGGGCTGGTTATTCCAGGATGATCCTATGGACCAATGATAATTTATACGCCGCTATCGCGGTTTATAAAAAGCTGGGATTTGTCCTAGAACGTGAGGAGCCTCACCATAGTTTTGGCAAAGACCTGGTTGGGCAAATCTGGTCACTGGAACTAAAACCATGATCAAGTCTTTCGGTCCGGTTGTTGCAGCTGTATTTACGGGATTTCAAGTGGGTGCTGCTTTGGTGGCCTCGCGTTATGTCATTGATCAAACCACGCATTCAACGCTTGCCATGTTACGATATGCGATCGGATTTCTTTGCCTGCTTCCTGCTGTGCTGATCATGACAAAAATCCGCTTTCGAATGCGGGATATCCTTCCAATATGTATTCTTGGTGTTTTTCAGTTCGGAATACTGGTCGCCCTTCTTAATTATGCGCTTCAATATATGCCGTCGGCCCGGGTAGCCCTGATTTTCGCCACTTTCCCTTTACAGACAATGATCCTTGCTGCGATTTTTGGGCGAGAAAGAATGACCTGGAATAAATCTGTTGCTGTTTTACTCACTATTGCGGGCGTTGCTGTTGCCCTTGGAGAAGACCTACTCTCTAGCGGTTTTAATAAAAATGAAACAATTGCAGCGATTGCTGTGGGATTGAGTGCCTTTACCGGTGCTGTTTGCAGTATTCTTTACCGTCCATATCTTGAGAAATATCCAGCCCAAAATATAAGTGCGCTCGCCATGATCGCATCGGTGGTCGTTCTCTTGCTGTTTTCGAGTTATGAAGGTGGATTACAGTCATTACCTCATATTTCAATACAAGGATGGTGGGTGATCCTATTTATTGGCGCAAGTAGCGGTGCGGGTTATTTCGCTTGGCTTTGGGCATTGAAGAGCCTTTCTCCTACCCGTGTTACAATGTTTTTGTCATTAGGACCGATCTCTAGTGCCGTTTTGGGCAGTATCTTCCTGTCTGAACCCGTCACGATTTACCTGATTGTGGGAATGTTCCTGGTGATATCGGGATTGGGCCTTGGGCTCAAAGATCCATTGTTGAAGCCACAAAAAGCGTGACTTGATCAGCACCAGCTTGCTTCATGTTCCGGATGTTTCAGGATCTCCCGGACATTCGCACATAAAACCCTATATCCCACATTTCCAAACAAGACTTGTCGGCCATTATTCATAATCCAGGAAGGGCTTCCTTTTATGCCCAACTCCACTGCTTTTTGATAGTCCTGCATCAGGGCAGCTGTTGCCTTCCCGCTTTCGATGGATGATTTGATTTTGTCTGGGTCAAGAGAGAATCCACTGGCAAGCTCAAGCAGAATTTCCTGATTTCCTATATCGTAATTATCTTTGAAGAAGCGACGCTGAAAAAGTTCTGCAAGTGAGGCTGATTGTTTTTCTGAATATTCAATCTCAACGGCTTTCAGGATTAAATGTGCATTGGCTGATGTTGCCGGGCGCACCTCTTTCCAGATTTCAGAATTCACCGGTGCGTTGTCATACGGGGCCGCAGAATTGAGGACATGGCGGGCAAAGCCTTCATGCTCCCCTCGATCACCCCATTGTTTTTTCATACGCAAATCTGTATCGCCAAACAGGTTTATATAGTGATGTTTCAGAATAATCTGATCACCCCATTCTTCGAGCAATTCTTCATTTTTGCGCACAGAAATCCACGCCCAGACGCAAAGAACATCACTGTAATAATCAATAACTAACGGAGAATTCATTATTAAATCCATTTACTGTTTGTTCGGCGGTTCTCAATTTGGGAAATAATGTTGAGAATAATTATGGAATACGTGCCGGTATGCCATGACCTCAATCAACTCTCGTCGTAATTAATATTCATCTTACTCAAGAACATTAGTAAAATTTTAAGGGTCTCCTTAGTAAAAAGGACACATCCAGTTAAGGAATAAAAATTAAAGTATAGGAGAGTAGAATGCTCAGAGGTTTATCCATCATTCTTGGTGTGTGTTTTTTATTCGTGGCAAACGTTGCGAGTGCTGAAGACAAAAAAGCCGTTGTCACCAAAATGATGAACGATGCAATTGCCCATTATGAAAAAGTGGGTTCAGAACAAGCCTTCAAGGATTTCGCCGTAAAAGACGGTGACTATAATCACGGTGAATACTATATTTTCATCACTGACATGACTGATTACAGCCTTGTTTTCCATGGTGCCAATGCGAAATTGGTTGGTAAAAACCTTGAAAAATTGAAAGACACAGACGGTAAGCAGTTTGTTCTTGAAATGCGCAAAGTTGCTGAAAGCACTGGTGATGGCTGGGTTGACTACAAGTGGCCACATCCTGTGACCAAGAAAATCACACAAAAATACTCTTATGTTAGAACAACTGGTAAAGTTTACTTCGGTATCGGTTATTTTGAATAATTGACTTTATTCAGCACGGCCAAACAAATGGCCGTGCTGAAACCCTTATGTAACACTGTTCTCTGCACTTTTTTCCCTGCATCAATTATTTCCACTCCACTCTGCAGGACAGTTCAATCCCTTAAAGATCATCCCCTCACCATTGCTTTTCATAAAGTCTGAAACATCTTTATGAGCGCATTGCCTTATTATCCATATTTTAGGCATGCTTTATATTTGGCACTTACTGAGAGGTGCCTTGGTTTATTTGTTAATGGATTTGCATTCGGTTCCTGAGCCAATTGTATTGTCTGTTTTGATTAAGCAAAGGGAGCCTGATGAGACGTTTCTATTCGATTATTCTATTTGCCCTGTTCATGATGGGAGTTGGCGTTGTGAATGCCGACGAAAATAGAAAATTACATATGGCATGTGGCCCCTTCCCTCCTTATAAAATTGAAAATCCAGACCAACCAGGTATAGACATCGAAGTGATGAAAGCGGCTTGGTCAGCGACAAACTGGAACGCTCAATATGACTTTTATCCTTGGAAAAGGGCCGCAGCCCTTGTGAAAGAAGGGTCGTCAGATGGATTGTGCGGATGTAGTTATCGAACGGACCGGGAAAAAGCGTTTCGGTTTTCTGACGTCATGGGATTGCACAGTCAGGGTGTCTTTTTAAAGAACAAAGCTTTTAACGAGCGCATAAGGGTAATCAATGATCTGCAAGGTATGACGGTTGCAACTGTACGCGGTTATGCCATTCAAAAAGAGATGGATACTCTCGGCATCAAAAATACAGGTGTTTCGGATGATAAACAGTTAGTCGCGATGTTGTTGAATGACCGTGTCGATGCCATTTACGCTTATCGTGATGTCATTCTGTATAATTTGGACAAGCAGAATAAAGTCAATCAAGTTGTCTATTACGAGATAAGCAGCCAGCCCTATTATGTCTGTATTTCCCGGGCCATACCGGATTCCAGGCAGATTGTAGACGATCTTAATCGCGGAATGCGGATTATACGCCAAAATGGTGAATATCAAAAAATATGGCGGTCCTATCTCGCGATTAACTAAACCGCATCAGGCAGCGCTACTCGGTGTTCTGTCGGTTGCGGTGTAACGGTAAAAACTTTGACACCTTTAGGGCTTTCAAAACGGTGCCAGACATTTTTCGGAACTACGAACAGGCCACCTTCACTCAAGTGATTGGATACTTCGCCCTTCTCTGTGTAAAGGACGAGGTTCGTCTCCCCTTCAAGTACACTAACAATTTCATCGCCAGCCGGATGGCGTTCCCATTCACTGTAGCCCGCATAATGACCGATATAAATCTCGCCGTCACGATAACTGGACAAAACCGCGAAGGCGTTCCCCATCTCTTCATCTTTTGTCTCTGGCATTCGGCCTTCATAAAAGGAAAGCTCGTTCAGTTTCTCTGGAACGGATATCGCGGTTGCTTTGGTCATTTATATCTCTTTCTCAGCCAGATCAGGTAGGTGGATTGTATCATCAATAGATTTAAGCGAATACTCGTTTTTGTTTAACCATGCCAAAAACAAAACTTGTGTCGATGGAGGCGATGGACGGTATTTCATGAATTTTTTCCCGCATGAACCGTTCGTAATCTTCAAGACTTTCAACAAGGACCCGTAAAAGGTAATCACAATCCCCTGTCATGAGGTAACAATCCAGAATTTCGTCGATATCATTCACCTTAGTCTCAAATACGCGCACAGTTTCTTTGGTGTGAGGAGCGAGCCTGATGCGAATAAAGACAGTTATCGGCAAGCCATATGCTTTTTGATCAACCATGGCCATATAGCCCTGAATAACGCCGGTTTTTTCCAGGTTCCGCAAGCGTCGTAGGCATGGCGATGGAGAAAGATTCACTCGTTCCGCCAATTCATGATTAGTCAAGCGACCATTTTTTTGCAGTTCTCGAAGTATTTGACGATCTTTTTGATCCATAATTTAATATCCTTGGCAGATTCTGCCAAAGTATAGCGATATTTGAGATGAAAAAGCAACCAAATGCCTTCTGAATTGACCTATAATTTTCTCAATATTCAGATCGGGAGAATTAAGATGCTCAAAAAATCAAATCAGAGAAATTCAGGTTTTGCGACCCGCGCTATTCATCACGGATATAATTCACAGGATGAACAGGGCGCCTTGAACCCGCCACTTCATTTAAGTTCAACCTTCACATTTGAAACCGCTGAGGCTGGCGGAGAGATGTTTGCAGGAGAACGCCAGGGGCATTTCTATTCCCGTATTTCCAATCCGACTAATGATCTGCTTGAACGCAGGATCGCTAATCTGGAAGGCGCAGAAGCAGGCCTCGCTAACGCATCAGGAATGGGTTCAATTACATCAGTATTATGGACATTCTTAAATCCTGGTGATGAAGTGATCGTTGATAAGACGCTTTATGGCTGTACTTTTGCGTTTATGAACCACGGCCTAACACGCTTCGGCATTACAATTACCCATGTGGATATGACAACGCCGGAAAACCTGGAAGCCGTTATCAGCGATAAAACCAAAATTGTCTTTTTTGAAACGCCTGCGAACCCCAACATGCGCCTGGTGGATATTGAGGCAATTTCAGCGATTGCACACGCAAATGGCAGCCGTGTTGTCGTGGATAATACCTATGCTACCCCTCTCCTCACCCGACCCATTGAGCTTGGCGCAGATATTGTTGTTCACTCGGCAACCAAATATCTTGGGGGTCATGGTGACCTTGTTGCTGGTATGGCTGTCGGCAGCGCAGAAGATATCGCTCAAATCCGGTTGGTTGGTATGAAAGATATGACGGGTGCCGTCATGGCGCCTTTTAATGCGATGCTAATTACGCGCGGTCTTAAAACACTTGAATTGCGAGTTGAACGTCATTGCACTTCAGCCATGAAAGTGGCAACAGAACTTGAAAACCATCCATCTGTTCGTAAAGTATTTTATCCGGGCCTTGAAAGTTTTGAACAACACGATCTTGCCAAAAAGCAGATGGCCGATTTTGGCGGAATGATTGCTTTTGAAGTGGAGGGCGGTATTCAGGGTGGAATTTCCATGATGAACAAGCTGAATATGATCCAGCGAGCCGTCAGTCTGGGGGATGCCGAAAGCCTTATTCAACACCCGGCAAGCATGACCCATTCAACATACACACCAGAAGAACGGTTAGAGCATGGCATTAGCGAAGGTCTGATCCGATTGTCCGTTGGACTGGAAAATGCTGATGATATCCTAGAAGATCTAATGGGAGCATTGCCAACACCAGCCAGCGCCGCCGCTTAAAACAAAAGGGAAAACTGATGTCTTCAAAAATTTCACGTCTAAAAGAAATTGAGCAACGGTTATTATGGTTGTCAGCCTGGACAATACATAATGCCAACCATCTTCGCGCCAAGGAAGAGGGCGATGTGAAAATTGGCGGACATCAAGCTTCTTGTGCATCCATGGTCTCGATCATGACCGCACTGTACTTCAATAGCTTAAAACCACAAGATCGGGTGGCTGTGAAACCTCACGCCTCCCCCGTATTTCATGCTGCTCAGTATCTGATGGGTAATCAGACACAGGAAAAACTGGAAAATTTCCGGGCGTATGGCGGTGTGCAATCCTATCCCAGCCGTACGAAAGACATCGATGATGTGGACTTTTCGACAGGATCAGTTGGTCTTGGCGTTGCAATAACCGCTTTTGCATCATTGGTGCAGGATTATATTCAAGCCAAGCCCTGGGCGGATAAACGTCCTGAAGGCCGTATGATTGCACTTGTTGGAGATGCAGAGCTGGATGAAGGTAATATTTATGAATGCCTTCAGGAATGCTGGAAACATGACCTTCGAAATACATGGTGGGTGATTGATTATAACCGGCAAAGTCTGGACGGAGTGGTTCGTGAGGGCTTGTGGAAGCGCATTGAAGCCATCTTCGGTGCGTTTGGCTGGGATGTGGTGCGTCTTAAATATGGTGTCCTGCAACAGGCTGCATTTGAAGAAGCCGGAGGAGATGCCCTTAAAGACTGGATCGATACCTGTCCCAATCAGCTTTATTCTGTGCTCACCTTTCAAGGTGGCGCAGCATGGCGTAAGCGATTGATGGATGACATTGGCGATCAGGGTGAGGTTAGCGCCCTTCTTGAACGCCGATCAGATCAGGAACTCTCTGAACTGATGAATAATCTTGGCGGCCAGTGTCTTGAAACTCTGACAGAGGCTTTTGATGGTATTGATCACGATAGACCAACCGTTTTCCTCGCCTATACCATTAAAGGATGGGGAACACCGCTTGCGGGTCATAAAGATAACCATGCGGGTCTGATGAACCCGGATCAAATGGCTGATTTCCAATCCATGATGGGGGTTCCAAAAGGGGCCGAATGGAATAAATTTGCAACAATCAAAGATCCAGACGGTTTTCAGGCATGGCTTGAAGATGTTCCTTTCTTTGTGGGTGGTACGCGACAGTTTGATGCTGTTGCCCTACCATCCGAAGATCCGATTGAACTGGATGATGCCGTTCAATCTACACAAGCAGGCTTCGGTAAAATCCTGTTGCAAATGAACAGATCGGGCTCTGAAACGGCCCAAAGAATTGTCACGACTTCACCAGATGTAACAGTATCCACAAACTTGGGGGCTTGGGTCAATCGCACCGGGCTTTTCGCCCGAAATGTTCAAAGCGACACTTTTCGTGATGAAAATATCCCGTCAGCGCAAAAATGGCAGTTTTCGCCGGATGGACAGCATATAGAGCTGGGTATCGCCGAAATGAACTTATTCTTGATGCTGGGCGCGGCCGGTCTTTCCCATTCGCTTTTTGGTGAACGATTGCTACCAATCGGTACGGTATATGATCCTTTTATTGCCCGTGGCCTTGATGCCCTTAATTACGCTTGTTACATGGATTCCCGCTTTATGATTGTGGGAACGCCATCTGGAATTACGCTCGCGCCTGAAGGCGGGGCCCATCAATCGATTGGGACTCCCTTGATTGGCATGAGCCAGGATGGTCTTGCATCGTTTGAGCCGGCTTTTCTAGACGAGCTTTCCCTGATTATGAATTGGTCTTTCGACTATATGCAAAAAAGCGGGGAAAGTGATCCGGACGAACGGACATGGCTTCGGGATGAAACCGGTGGATCGGTATATTTACGGCTTACTACAAAAACGCTGGAGCAACCGGCAAAAAGAAAAAATGCTGATTTTCGTCAGGGCGTGATTGATGGTGGCTACTGGCTTCGTGAACCCGGCCCGAACTGTGACGTTGTTATTGCTTATCAAGGCGTCGTGGCGCCAGAAGCGATTGAGGCTGCTGGTCGTATCGGAAACGATCGCCGCGATATTGGTGTTCTGGCTGTCACCTCTGCAGATCGTCTGAATGCGGGATGGCATGCGGCAGTCAAAATGCGGAAAAAAGGCCTCGCGTCAGCGAAAAGTCACGTTGAACGACTGCTGGAACCCCTTCCCTCACATTGTCTGATGATAACGGTTATCGACGGGCATCCGGCAACGTTGTCTTGGCTTGGTGGTGTTGCGGGCCACAGAACCGTTCCACTAGGCGTAGAGCATTTTGGCCAAACCGGGACAGTGAAGGATCTATATCGGCATTTTGGTATTGATGCAGATGCAATTGTGGATGCGGCGAGTGAGTTATCACCTGGCCGAAAAATCACCCTGAAATCTGTTTTATAATTTGGGAATTTACCTATGTTTCTATAAGCATAGGTAAATTGGGCAATTCAGATTTTAGGAGTATGAAATGAGCGTAACGCGCATAAATGAATTTCAGGCTGCGGATAACAGAAACGAAGATCTTTATGCATTTTTGAAATCGATCGTTCCCTATATCTCCTCTTCAAATGGATGTATTTCCTGTATTCTTTTACGTAACAAGGAACTCCCAAATCATTTCGTCATAATTGAAATTTGGGACTCTGAGCAGGATCATAAAAATTCTGTAGAAGCATATCCGAAGGAAGAAATGCAAAAAGCGATGCCTTTGATCTCTTCACCGCCTAGAGGAGGGTATTTTGCCGAATAGACGTATCGCCGCCCTCTCCCTTGTTGTTCCAGATTATGATCAGGCAATAACCTATTACGTCGATCAGCTGGGTTTCACACTTACTCAGGATACAGCACTTAGTGAAACAAAGCGGTGGGTGTTAATTTCACCGGGAAACGGGGATGGATGTAATCTGCTACTTGCGAAAGCCGATACTGAAAGCCAGCGTGCAGCCATTGGCAATCAATCAGGTGGTCGGGTGTTTCTGATTTTAAATACAGATGATTTTGATCGTGATTACAATGCGTTCACTGATAAAGGTGTGACTTTCCTTGAAGAGCCACGCGATGAAATTTACGGTAAAGTCGCTGTCTTTAAGGATATGTTTGGCAACAAATGGGACTTGATCGAGCCAAAGTAAGTTGGTTTATTTTAGTTTCTAGTCTCGTATTACTCTGACATCCGACCAGTTTTTAAGCCAAGGTTTATTTGATATTCGGTGTTCGAACTCATTCATTTTTGTGCGGGCTGCTGGTGTTGGACGAATAATCATTTGGAAAAGATCATCAAGGCCGAAGGGCGCAAAAACACAAAGCTGATCATTTGCTTCTAATCGGATTGCAACGGCAGTTGGTGTTTCCAGCCAGTATTTCATGGCATCTTCAGTATTTTTATAGGGGGCATTGTTGTTCCGTATATGCATGCGCGCTTGATTTTTGACAGACCAAGGGACCTCAGATCGTAACTGATATAGTTTCTGCTCCAACTCTTTTTCCCTTTGGCTGGATATATCGATAGGATCGAAAAACAGAACATCTACGTCTTCCGGCGGTGATCTCCCTTTTGATGAGAGGTCGTCCCACACTTTTGATCGGATAAAACCAGCCCCAATTGCCCAATCAGGTAAGTGTAACGATCTTACCTCCCGCAGAATTTCCATGCGCCAAGGGTCTGATCCAATTAATTGTGTGAGTTTAACCGCGTTTTGATTAACAATGTTAATGTGCACTCTTGCCCTTCCTTATGTTTGATTGTTAAAATATAATATGCCGACAAAATTCTACATTGATTCTGAACTAAGGACTGTTTTCTCAGAAGTATTTGGCATTCTTACGGAAAAAGAATTATCAAATCTGCGGAAAGACGTAATGAAAGATCCGAACTTCAGTTCTGATTTTAACCAGCTCTCTGATTATACTGGCGTTGAAAAGTTTGATGTGACAAGCGATTATGTCGTAAAATATGCACAGCTTGAGTATTTTGGTTCAAAATCCAAACGTGCCTTCGTTGCACCCTCAGATATCATTTATGGATCTGTGCGCGCCTATAAATCCTGGCATGAGCATCTCCCTTCGCAAATTGAAGTCTTCAGATCGATTGAAGAGGCACGTACTTGGCTCGGCCTCAATTGAACGTATCCATCTTGAATGCGAAAGGTCTAAAAATGATAAGTCGCTCTAATCTGTAAATGATCGTCCCTTCTAATGGAATAGATCGGATCTTTATCTGTCAATCCATTGGTAATGCGGAGTTCTCCTTCAATGGTCCAATGATCCGTCAGGCGTCTATCTGCCTCAAGAGTAAAACTGCGTGCAAGAGTATGCTGATCGATGAGTACGCCAAACAGGAAATCTGTATCATCCACATCATTCAGTGTAATTCGGCCGCCTAGAAAGAAGTCGTTATCAAAGAGAGTTGCAGGAGCGGATGAGTCTCGATCATCAAAATGATACTCCGCGACAATACCAAGATCGCCGGCCTCTCCAACCAGACCGAAAAATGTATATTCCAAGCCTCCTGATACGGCGACGAAGTCACGACCCTGCCCCATTCTATAAATGGCTTCCGCTTTCCACAGCCATTCTTCGATAGTTGCTTGTATATCAAGGCTAGTTTGATTGATTATGTCATATTCGGGAACAAGAACCGGATCACCTGCACCGTTTACTCCCAAGGTTAAGCGAGGTTCACGACCGGTCCCATAAAAATGGGCAAGACCAATATCCCAATCGCCTATGACCGTTGAATAACGCAGGGCAAGATCGGGATGAAATTCTTCCAGATCAGACTCGTAACTTGCCTGATCTGTATCGACGACCAGAGGGCTTCGCAGTCGGCCATCTTCGCCTGGAAAAGTACGCTCTCTGAAATAAGGCAAAACGAATAAGTTGATATTCCCCCAATCCCGTTGCAAACCCAAATTGATCATGGGTTGTCCAAGTTTGTCTTCGCCGTCAATGTCTTCGACAGCATCGGTTTGATTTATGATGTCGACTAGATGCCGGGATTCCGTAACGCCCCAAAATACTTTATCAAAGCCAACGGAGAGGTCCCAATCGTCGCTGACGTGAAAGTAATTAAACTCCCGCAAATCAAAATGCGTTCTTTCCTCATCTTGAGCATCAACCCGAACGAAGGGAATAAACGTGATACTGTTATCCCCTTCATTCCATTCATGATAAACCTCCGGCTCCAGAACGAAGGATGGATTAAGGGTTTGTCTATCCTGTCCTTCGTGAATATCAGTTCGTGAGAATAACCGTAAATCCAGGGATACCGAGCCGCTGAGTTCTGTTGTGCTTTCTGCATATGAATTTGATGGACAAATCGAAGTAATCGCCATGACGCCAAGCGCCATGACGATGGAAAATTGACTAAAGGAAAACGGCATCCCTATTTGACCTTTTTCAGGCTATTTTTTGTAAAATCTCTTTTTCTAACGCCAGTTTTGAAGTCGATTTGACTATACGCCAACCGTGTTTTCTTCCCGGTCTGATGATTGACCATATAAAGATCATAGGCCCGCCAGAATTTACCCATATGTTTACGGTATTTATCAAAGGTCAGCGTTTTAAGGAGTTCCCCTTTGCGGTCATAGTAATCGATCTTCTGTTGGCGATATTGAAGCTTGTCATACCAAACAACCATTTTGGTGTATCCCGAGTTTTCATACGTCGGAATCTGCTCAAGCACAAAGCACTGCATGTCTTTACAGCCCTCATCCCGAACCCATGTATACTCATATTTTTTGAGCTCTTGAGCCGCGAAATCTTCGTAGGCGAATTCGCTGCCAAGAAAAGGACCGGATTTGTTTTTTGATGAAATCCTTTTGACTTTTTTGAGAGCCGGCAGGAAAAGCCATTGATCATCAGGATCTTTAATATGGGCAAAACTCAAGAAAGCCGTTCCTTTTACATCCCGCGGATGATCAAAGATCACCAGACTTTTATCTCCTTGATCCGGATCGGGAATTTCAAGGATTTTCATCCGCATTTTGCGCTCACTCGTTTGACCGTGACGATTTTCGAGGATCATTTTCAGCTCTGCTTTGGAATCCTCAAAACCGCTGTCACGCGTATCCCATTCAACGGCAATTTTCAGCCCTTTTTCCTTGTCGGCATAGGCGATAGACGACGTTAGGACAGCTGTTGACATCAGCAAACTTGTTAAAGTCAACGATGCAATAGTCTTTTTCAATTTATACATAGTTACGTTCCTGAATTATTCCGCAGCAATGGGAGCTGTCGATGGTGATACTGAGGGCGTTTTCTCTTTTTCAAACAGCAACAACAATGGAGGGAGAAGAAGGAAATCAACAACAAGAGCAATGGCGATGGTGATGGCGGTTAGCAATCCCATATCACCGTTCATGTCAAAGGATGAGAAAGTCAAAATGGCAAATCCCAAAATGAGGACGGCTGTCGTAACCCACAGTGCCGTACCGACTGTCTTGAAGGCGTACCGAACTGCATTTTCAGGACTTTCGCCTTTTTCCCGGCGTGCCCGCATATATTTACTCAGGAAATGAACAGAAGCATCGACAATCAAACCCAGACTGGTTGCCGCGATCACAGAAACTGCCAATCCGATCTGACCGATAAACAATCCCCAGACCCCAAACGCCATTGCGGCAGGTACCATATTGGGGATTAGGCTGATCAATCCAATTTTTACGCTTCGAAGGGCGATGATCATGGATAGTGAAATCAAAAGAAAAGCGATTGTTGTACCGATAAGCATGGACCGAATATTGCGATTAGCAATATTGGCAAACATAACGGAGGATCCCGTCCCCTCAGCCATCATATAATCCGGTGCGTTGAGGCGGAGCCATTCGGAGCCATTTAAGGCCAGATTACGCATTTCCTCACTTGTCACATTATCCAGAGTTACAGTGAGACGGCTTGCGGATTTATCCACATTAAGCTGACTGTTCAGATCAAGGCCATAAGGCAGGGACATTTCGTAAAGTAAGAGATACTGCGCTGATAATTCGCGCTGATCAGGCAAAACGTACCAGTTTTGATCATCTCCATGCATGGATTTATTGAGGCGTTTCAAGATGTCTGTCAGAGTGTTTACATGGACGACACCCGGTTGAGCCCGCATCCAGTTTGAAAAATCTTCCAGTTTCTGAAGATAATCTGGATCAGAAATACCGCTTGACCCATTGGCTCCAATGGAAAATTCGACCTGATAAATACCGCTTAAATTTTCGCGGGTGAAATCACTATCTACACGGAACGGGATTGAATGGTCGAAATATTCGACAAACCTGTCATCAAGTTCAATGCGGCTGATCATTGCGGTTGTCGCGATAACCAATAGTGTCATGCCAATCATTAGCGCTTTACGGTTTTTGATGACCGTATCCCCTACCCATTCCATGGCAGTGGTCTTACCCTCTTGTACGGGTTTAACCTTGAAGGGGACAATGGCCATAAAGGCGGGCAGAAAAGCGATCGACAATATCCAGGCTGCAATGACGCCCGCTGCCGCGATATTACCCAAATCATGAAACGGAGGTGCGTCTGAAAAATTCAGGCTGAGAAAGCCAATGACGGTTGTCAGGCTTGTCAAAAAGACGGGCTGCATATTCACCCGTAGACTTTCTATCAAGGCTTCATGCCGTGATCGCCCATGCCGCATTTCATGAAAGACGGTCACGAGAATATGCACACAATCGGCAATGGCTATGGTGAGGATAATTGTTGGCGCCATGGCGGATGGTGGTGTCAATTTAACACCGGAATAACCGGCAAATCCCATCGCAACAACAGTTGACAGGATTGTCACCAGTAGGGTTGCCGTTGTTCCCCAAAAAGAGCGCAGGAAACCGATGAGGGCTACAATAATAATGCCGAACATTAACGGGGTAAGTGTGCTCATGTCTTTGATGGAGGCGCGCGGGAATGCGTTACTTAAAGGAGCAAGCCCCGTTATCGCCCCGTCGAGACCCGGGTGACGGGAAAGAAATTCAGAAAGTAACTTTTCTGAGTATTCAACGGATTTGACAACTGCGACAGGGTCATTTTCTGGAAGTTGCAGGGTTATCTGAATGCCGGTGGTTTTGCTGTCTTCGGAAATGATCCTTTTTGCAAGCGCTGGTTCTGTTTGAGCAATATGCTCTATTTTCAGCAGATCCTGAGTGGTTAGCTGTCGTGGATATTCTACAAGATCCCCAACCGTCAGATCGTCTTCTTCAGCTTCGGTATGTTGAAAATTTGAAAGGGAATCTACCCGAATGGAGTAAGGGATTTTCCAGGATTCTTCTGTCAGCTCTTTGACGACAGTCAACCATTCTGGTGTGAAAATCTTCCCATCTTTCGCCTTCAAGACAAAAAGAACATTGTCTGTTTTAGTATATATATTCTGCAGTTCCTCATAGGCGTTGAGTTGAGGATTGTCATCGCCAAAGAAGACACGATATTCACTGGTGAAGGCCAGATGTCTGGCACCTGTTGCTATACCAATGGCTGCGATTAACGTTATTAGTAGAACCAGCCAGCGCCATCGAATGACGCCTTTGGCATAAGTCTGGGTTAGTTGCTCTAGATATCCGCTCATAATTTTTCCCTAAGTGGGTAAGAGGCAAAGACAATTTGTCACTTTTTGATATTCTGGTTATGGCGTATAATCGGACAGTTCTGATCGGTTACGGCCATTAGTAGAATTGAAGTGGATTAACAAATAAGTAAACTATACAGTGTAGTTTACATAAATGAATAAGTAAGTAAACTGCACCGTGTAGTTTTCTGTGATGCAAGTTACAAAATTGAATGACGTTGTTATGATGAGTGATAAAATAATTGCGGAGAAACCGCTTACTCGAAGCGAATTAAAGCGCCTATCCATTCTGGATTCTGCGAAAAGTGCCTTTTTGGAAAAAGGGTATGATTCAGTCAGTATGGATTTTATTGCTGAGAAGGCGTCTGTATCCAAACGCACGGTTTACAGTCACTTTGGATCAAAAGATGTTTTATTCGGGGATATCATGCTTGTCACCTGCTCTATTAAACAGCAGGAGATGCAGTCGGGTATTGATATTGAAAAACCTATTGAAGATGTTTTAACCGAAATTGGCCGAACATTTTTAACCTTTATGTTCGATTTCGAGACAATCGCCCTTCTTCGTATATTGATTGGCAATACGGACCAATTGCCGGGGCTTGGAGAGATGTTTTTTGATGGCGGCCCTGAGGAAATCATCAAGGCATTAGCCCACTATTTAGTGGAGGTGGAAAAAACAGGATTGATCAAGGTGGATAAACCTGAACTGGCCGCGGCGAGCTTTATGAGCTCTCTTCTCGGTCATGATCAGATGAGGGCTCTGGCAACTAATCTTCCCCTGCCCGACGAGCAATTGATCGAGGATAAAGTTCAAGGCGCGGTTGACAGATTTCTACATGGCGTATTGGTTAAATAAGAGAAAGTATTTTAATTATATATATTAAGATATATATATAAATACTTGAAATATATAATAAATTAAAATTCGGTAATTGAATACGTATTTTCTATTGCTTTTATTTCTTAATCATTCTAATGTGCGATTTTTAATGTACCCTGCCCGGCGGGCTATGGATAACCAAAAAAGAGCAACAACACCATGGCACCGATTTCAAAATTTATTGAACTGAATGACTTGAAAGTCTCTTACTATGAATGGGGAGATCCTCAAGACCCAACGATACTGTTAATTCATGCGACAGGAATGCATGGGCGCGTATGGGACAGAACTGTTGAAGCTTTGCCAAAAGGGTTTCATGTCATTGCAGTAGATCAACGTGGTCACGGGAGGAGCCAGTCAGAGGACTATCTTCTGGATTGGAGTGTGATGGGCAAAGATGCGTCAGATTTCTTGATTGCCCTGGATCTAAAGAATATTGTTGGTGTTGGGCATTCAATGGGTGGTCATGCGCTTTTGCAAGCAGCCATAAAGCATCCCGACCGGTTTGATCGGCTTTTGCTCATTGATCCGGTGATTTTTCCACCAGAAAAATACGCTGAAGTAGGTGATAAGGAAAACCCACATCCAACAAAAAGCCCCATAGCGCGTCGACGTGATCAATTTGCAAATTGGCAGGAAATGAAATCCGTTTTTTCTGAAAAAACTCCATATTGCAACTGGATGCCAGATATTCTTGAAAATTATTGTCGTTTTGGACTGATGCCGAAGCAGGATGATGAAGGATATTGTCTCGCATGTCGTCCAGATGTGGAGGCATCCGTTTATATCGGACACTGCAGCGTCAATTTGTTAAATGAAATCCCAAACATTACCGTTCCCACAACAATAATGCGGGCAAAGGATAAAGATCCGGACATGACGGATAAAATAGATTTTTCAGCCTCCCCCACATGGGAGGATCTGGCCAGTCTATTTCCGAATGCTAAAGATGTGCCTTTAAAACATTTAACCCATTTCATACCAATGCAAGAACCGGCATTGGTGGCCAAATATATTGTTGATGAAGAGTCTTGATCATTTGAAATGATCCTTTTGAATTATTGAACAAAATGGTTTAGTTAGAGATAATAGCAAATATAGATTTATGTAGAGTAATAATTCTATAAATAAAATTAGATTAAATAGTCTATATAATTCAAGAGATTGTTAGGATACAGCTACGTAAAAGTGCTTTTCATATTATTGTTTTCGATATATTATCATGAATTAAAATAACTAATAAAAAACGTTGGACATTACTTTGGATCGAACATTACGGGTTAGTTTTTTATTACAGTCTATTATACTAATTGTTGCCGTGATGTTTCCGCTTTCGACAGCGGTATCCGCCAATGAAGGCGACTGCCTAACCTTTATTGCGCAGGATAATGATGTTGGTCGGGAAATCTCTGCAAATTTCTCCGAGGCTCTAAACCGTAAAAGTATTTGCCATAAAATTGAGTTTTTCCCCGAAAAAAGAGCTGATTTTCTTTTCCGGGATGAAAAATATGACGGTTATATTGCACGGGTGGCAGAGTTTTTAAAAAACTCACCTGTTGCCGTGCGCCAAGTTGGCCCTTCTGTCGTTCAGGCTACGGGTGTTATTCTCAGCAGATCAGACAAAATAAAATCTGTTAAAGACCTTGCGGATAATTCGATTGGTATCATTCGGGGATGGTTATGGATGGAAAAGATGACCGCAGGCCACCGAAATACAGTTCAAGCCACCAGTATCATCGGATTGACTGAAATGTTTCTTTCTGAAAATGTGGATACGATTTTGATGCCACAAGAAGCTCTTTTTGTCTTCGGGTTGGAAAACTACTTTCAGCATATCGTTGCGGATCTACAGGTTTATATATACTTGAAAACGGGTCACGATAATATGGGGGATCGTATTTCCATGGCAATTAAGCACCATCTGAAATCCGGAAACACATTTTATCGGATGCCATTTTAGAATTGGTATTTGACTGACGCTTGATCCCTCCTACCCTTGTTTTGACATGTTATTGAACCAAGGATCTATAAAATGACTGTCGATACAGGACTGACCCATGTTGCTCTCGCATCGACAAATATTGACGCGAGCACCGCGTTTTATGCAAAATACGCAAAAATGAAAATGGTTCATGAGAGAACTGACATGGAAACCAACACGCGTGTGGTATGGCTCTCCGATGGCACGCGACCTTTTGTACTTGTTCTGATCGAAGCGGAAAGTCCAGATCCAGTTTTGAAGCCTTTTGCTCATTTGGGAGTTGGATGCGCGACCAAAGAAGAAGTTGATCAATTTGCTGCCCTCGCCAAAGAAGACGGTGTTTTGGTGATGGAGCCAACAGATTCAGGTTATCCCGTTGGATACTGGATATTTCTAGAAGACCCTGATGGTCATTCCCTTGAGCTTTCTTTTGGTCAGGAAGTCGGCCTTGCTGTTGCCAGAAATGCCTGAATAAGCTGCTCCTGCACCGCTTATCTGTTATTCAAAGCGATGCAGGATAAATTTTATGCTGGTATTAGCTGGCCATCAGGCCTTTAAGGCGGCCACTAATGATTTCATTCGCATCGCTCATGATGGTGTCGATAAGTGTCTGGCAGCTAGGAATATCGTGGATGAGTCCGGCGACCATACCACAGCTCCAGGCGCCTGCTTCCATTTCACCGTCTATCATAACCTTTGGATAGACGCCGCCCACCAGTTCCTTGATATCTTCAATACCGATACTGGCGCCCTTCTGGTTTTCCATTTTGACAATTTTATCAACTGCAGAATTGTTCATAACCCGTTCAGTGTTACGCAGTGGGCGCATGATTAATCGGGTATCGAGCTCAGTGGCCTTAACGATGGCATCTTTAACATTCTGGTGAACCGGTGCGTCTTCTGTCGCAATGAACCGGGTTCCCATATTGATACCATCTGCGCCAAGCGCCAGCGCGGCAACCAACTGTTTACCATTACCTATGCCACCAGAGGCGACAAAGGGGATTGAGAGCTCTTCTGCGGCCCTTGGAAGGAGGATCATGTTGGGAATATCATCTTCCCCAGGATGACCGCCACATTCAAAGCCATCCACACTCACTGCATCACAGCCAATTTTCTGGGCTTTTAGTGAATGACGAACGGACGTGCATTTATGAATAACCTTAATCCCTGCGTCTTTTAGGACAGACATATAGGCTTCTGGGCTGCGACCGGCTGTTTCTACAATCTTGACGCCGCCTTTGATAATAGCCTCAATATATTCAGGGTAAGGAGGAGCCGCAAATCCTGGAAGAAAAGTCAGGTTCACACCAAAAGGCTTATCCGTTAGATCCTTGCATTTTGCGATCTCGTTGGCCAGATCTGCGGGGGTTTTTTGGGTAAGACCGGTGATGATACCCAAACCACCGGCATTGGACACAGCCGCGGCCAGTTCGGCAAATCCGACATAATGCATGCCGCCTTGTATGATGGGGTGCTGGATATTGAAGAGTTCTGTTATTCTTGTTTTCAAAGTCGCCTCCTTGTTTCTTTATCCAAGTTATAGGATTTGGACAAAGAGGCAGCAATAAAATTATTGGAAATTGCAATCGAATGGCTTGAATTTCATTTTTCAAATGTGGGAGAAGATTTAGAAAGAAGGGTCGCTTGAAATTAAGATAATTATCAGTATATCAATTCTTTAGAAGATCAAGCTTCATTCCCACATGAGAGGATGTAAAGCCAAAGTGTTCGTAAAACCGGTGAGCATCTTTACGTTTCATATCTGTTGTTAATTGCACCAACCCGCACCCCTGAGACTTGGCGAGGTCGATGGCGAACTGGATCATGTCCCTGCCAATACCGCCGGAGCGAACCTTGCTGGATACTCTCACCCCCTCAATTTGGCAGCGAACCATTCCTTTTCGGGATATACCAGCAATGAAGGTGAGTTGCATACAGCCAACAACTGTACCCTCTTCCTCTGCGACGTAAAGATCATTACCCTCTTGGCGTTCCATTTGGGCAAAAGCCTCGCGGTAATATAGAGCCAAAGGTGCTTTGGCATTTTCTCGAACGGATCCCAGTTGGTCATCTGCAAGCAGACCTACAACAATAAGTAAATCTGCCTCAGTCGCTTTTCTAATCACACCGTCATTCCTTTAGTCGACTGATATAACCATCCCGTCGTAACCGGGTTCCACACCTTCTGGCAGTTCTTTAAGGAGAGTTTGGTAATCCAGATCAACATGCATGTTGGTAAGGATTGCGCGGCGAGGCTTTAATCGCTCTATCCACTTCAATGCCGTTTCCAGATTGACATGGGTTGGATGGGGTTTGTAGCGCATGGCGTCCACAATCCAGGTATCGATCCCTTCAAGGATTTCAAACCCATGGTCATCCAGATTAACCAGATCATTGGAATATCCGATTTTGCCCATTCGAAAGCCGAGGCTGTGAATTCCGCCATGATCCTGTTCAAAAGGAATGAGGTCAATATTGCCGATTTTAAAGGGCCCCGTGATCAATTGGTCTTCTAATATTGAAGGGTAAAGACTTCCTTCAAGCTGTTCAAAACAATAATCAAAACGCCTTTTCAATACGGACAGAGTAGCGTCATCCCCCCAAACTTTTACTCGCGCTCTATTGCGGATGGCGAGGACCCTTAATTCATCAATACCGTGGCATTGATCTGCATGTTCGTGGGTCCAGACAACACCATCAAGATAGGTAACATTGGCATCCAGAAGCTGTTCCCGGATATCTGGTGAAGTATCAATAAGGACAGATGTGCCTTTATCTTCCACAAGAATACTGCAACGGCGACGGCGGTTTCTGGGCTCATTGGGATCACATGCTCCCCATTCATTGCCAATACGAGGCACTCCACCTGAGGTACCGCAGCCCAATAATGTAATGTCCATCAGTCTTCTCGCTGAATTTTGTTAAAAAGAGTAAAGAAATTGTCAGTCGTGACCGACGCAATCTCATCTTCTGTTACTTGTTTTAATTCTGCAACCCTTGCCGCAGTATGAGCGACAAAAGAAGGCTCATTGGTTTTTCCGCGGTTAGGAACCGGCGCAAGATACGGGCTATCGGTTTCCACAAGAAGACGATCCAGCGGGATTCTTGTGACATGGGTTCTTAAATCTTCTGCGGGTTTAAAAGTTACGATGCCGGATATTGAAATGTAGAATCCAATTTCCATTGATTTTTCAGCAACTTCCCATCCAGAACTGAAGCAATGGATAACACCGGTAAACGGTCCTTTTTCATATTCTTCTGTCAAAATACTAACTGTATCTTCATCTGCACCGCGGGTGTGGACGATCAGGGGAAGACCTGATTGTCTCGCCGCTTCAATATGAATGCGAAAGGACCTTTTCTGTATATCTCTTGGAGAATGTTCGTAAAAATAGTCTAGGCCGGTTTCACCAATTGCAACAACACGTGGGTGATCCGCCAATTCAAGAAGGGTTTGAACCGTTACATCCGCCCCTTCTTCTTCTGCCTCATGCGGGTGGATACCAACAGAGCAATGTATATTCTTGTAATCCTTAGCGATTTTCAGAACATTCTCAAATTCACGCAGTTTTGTTCCAATGGTGAGCATGTGTCCGACTCCGGCAAGAGATGCCCGGCGGACAACGTCATCCAGTTGAGAAGACAATTGATCGAAATTCAAGTGACAATGACTGTCAACTAACATCGGTAACCCTTTGGTAAATTTGTATATTAACGATCGGAAGACAAGAACAGATTAAGGATGACCTGTTTGCGGTCCAGATTGATACTATCCGCTCTTTGGATCAAGTGGTTAGCCTTTTCCCAGATATTAATCCAAAAATCAACTGGATGTTGAAGGGTAAGCCTTTCCATAATGGCTTGCTCCCCATCAACAAGGGAAGATCCTACATAACCGGTGCTTGACGCTCGCACCAATCTCGATAACCACCATGGAAACAATTCGCAGATTATCCGGTATGTCCCCTCACCGTCTTTTTTACCAGCAATATCGGCAAGGCCATGAAGTTTATCCGGGTCAAATTTTGGATAAGTGGCGAATAAAGACAAGATTGCCGAGAAGACTTCAGATCCACCTGAATTTAAAAGGCTGAGAGCCTTGCCTGGACTTCCTTCAGCAAGCGATACCAGTGTTTCAAGAGCTTGTTCCGAAACATGTTGATCGTGTCGCAGAACCACCTCTGTCACTTGATTTGCGCTTAGCGGGCGAAGAGGCAGCTGACGGCATCGGGATCGTATAGTTGGCAACAATCCTGCTGGCGTATGGGAAAGCAGAAAGAAAATAGTTCGCTCAGGTGGTTCTTCGAGAATTTTCAAGAATGCATTGGCGGCATTGACATTCATGTCATCTACAGTGTCCACAATGACAACGCGCCAACCACCATCGCTGGATTTAAGGCCAAAGAAGTTAGATAAAGACCGCACATCATCGATGCGGATCACTTTGAAAAGCTTCTTTCCCTTCGGGTCATATCGGCGTTTAAGAACTGACAGGCCTGGATGAGCTTCAGCCTGAATAAGTGAAAGCGCTGAATGATCACTTGCAGGATCCAGACTATCAGGCGGGCCAAATAATCCGCCACCATCACCGTCTTGTGTAAGCAGGAATTTAGCCGCTCTATACGCAAAACTTGCTTTTCCAACACCTTTGACGCCGGTTACAAGCCATGCGTGATGAAAACGCCCGCTGTTGAAACTTTCCAGAAATTGCTTTTCAGCGTCTTCGTGACCGATAAGGGTGCCTACTTCCCGAGGATGGGAAAAACCTTCAAGGCAATCACTTACCGGTAAATCACTCACGAGAAATACCTGGCTTTCAGGATGCTACGCATATCAGCCTGAACGGCTTCGATGGGCTGATCGGCATTAATGATAACACAGCGATGTTTATTCTTCTCTGCAATATCAAAAAATCCCTGACGCATTCTCTCATGCATCGCCACATCCATTTTCTCAAAACGATCTTCGTTATGGCTCCGTCCCTGCGTACGCGCCAGCCCTACTTTAACATCTATATCAAGGATGAAGGTCAAATCTGGTTCAAAATCCCCTACAGAAACATCATGTATTTTCTGTACGTCTTCTATCCCCATTTGATTGCCATACCCCTGATAAGCCATGGTCGAATCCGCAAAACGGTCAGAGATCACCCATTTTCCGTCTTCTAATGCGGGCCAAACAGTTAGCCTGAGATGATTACGGCGCGCAGCATAAAAAAGCAGCGTTTCACCGATCACATCCCAGCGATCCGGATCCCCTGTTAGAATGAGTTCGCGTATTTCATCCGCGCCCGGCGCACCGCCCGGCTCCCGTGTTAGAACTGACAAGATCTGTTGACCTTTTAGAAATTCAGCGAGAAGAGCGGCTTGGGTGGATTTCCCGGTGCCATCTCCCCCTTCAAGGGTAATGAATTTCCCGGGATAGGATTTCTTGTTCGTCATAAACCTATTTTCCAGGCTCTAGTTGGCTGAGGCACCAAAGAGTACATATTTAATGGCCGCCGCTACGCGTTTGAACATACCGGGACGTTCTACATCTTCAGCAGCAATAAGCGGTACGTCGATATTATTCATATCCGGAGCGGATATAACTAGCCGAGCAACCGGAGTCCCTTTAATAATAGGGGCTGGAATAGGCTCATTATAGACCAGCTTCACCTGCATAGAACGGCGATCCTTGCGTGACATGGTGACTGTCAGGTCTGTATCTATTGTGAGAGGAACCAGGTCTTTTCCGCCAAGCCATACCCTTGCTTTTGCAACTTCCTGGCCTTTTTTGAAAAGTTCATAATTGCCAAATTCTCTAAAACCCCATTCAAGTAGACGTTCGGATTCCCGACCTCTTTCCTTGGCGCTAGTAAGGCCATTGACCACAACAATAAGGCGGCGCCCCTCCCTCGCCGCTGAGCCTGTGATGCCATAGCCGGATTCCTCTGTATGACCTGTTTTGAGGCCATCAGCACCACTATTAGAATAAAGCAGTGGGTTGCGGTTTCCTTGCTTTATTTTGCCAAATTTGAAGCTTTTCTCAGCAAATATATGATAATATTCTGGGAAATTTTTAATGATGTATTTTGCAAGATGTGCGAGTTCACGAGCTGTCATTCTGTGATTGGGGTCAGGCCAGCCTGTAGCATTCCTAAATGTGCTTTTTTCAAGTCCGATTTCTCGTGCATGTTCAGTCATCGATTGGGCAAATGCATCTTCTGATCCTGAAAGAGCTTCGGCAACAACGATACAGGCATCATTTCCTGACTGAACAATGATACCGCGCAGTAAATCTGTAACGCTCACTCGTTTGTTAACTTCAACAAACATTTTGGATCCACCCTTTTTCCAGGCTTTTTCACTCACTGGAAAAGTATCTTCCATTTTCAATGAACCCTCTTTGAGGCGTTCAAATAGCATGGTGACCGTCATCAATTTGCTCATTGATGCAGGTGGCATAAGGGCATCAGCCTCTTTTTCAAAGAGAACAGCTCCTGTATCCATATCCATTAAAAATGCTTGTTTTGCAGGTGTTTCCAAAGCATTGGCGGTGCCGCCAATCATCGTTAAACACAAAAGAAAAGGCAAGAACAGCGCCCGCTTTTTCAAAGATAGATATGAAACTAGTCTTGTTCTCAACATTCTCTCACTTTTTTTCTGACGAATATGTGTGGTGCGTTTATATACCATTATGGTGTCTATCGTCCAAAAATGCTCCAATTATGACAATAAACGATGTGGCGACCTCAATTACTCAATAATTATCCGAGCTTCTGTATGTCCAGAATTCAATAGTTTTGCAAGTAAGGCATCGGCTTCTTCTACGCCATATACAGGACCGACACGCACGCGATAAAAATCCTGCCCATTAACCAGAACCTGGCTGACTTTGGCTGGTCCCAAGCTGGAGAGACGTGCAGTAAGCTTGTTGGCATTATTAAAATCAATAAATGCACCGGCTTGAATATAAATTTCTGTAGGGGCGACAGGTTGCAAAGAAATGACCTCTCCACCTGCTTTATTCTGCTGGACCCCAATTGGCTTCGATTCAACGGGTTGTGGCAGTTTTTCTGTCTTGGGAGCTGGCGCTGTCTCAATATTCTTGGGCGGAGCAAGAGAAGCGGATTTAACTTTCCCATTGGGGGCCGCAGTAACTTTGTCTTTTTCTTCCTGTGTCGTTTCTGCCTTTGCCAAATACCGAATATTTTCATTGACCGGATTAGCCATTTCAACGCGGACTTTTGCCGTCCCTTTTTGAACAATGCCAAGAAGTTGTGCACTTCTGCGGGATAAATCAATGATCCGCCCGTGAACAAAAGGCCCGCGGTCATTAACAGTGACAACTATGGATCTGCCATTTTCAAGATTGGTGACGCGAACATCCGTCGGCATGGGCAGCGTTTTATGAGCGGCTGTTAATTGGTTCATATCGTAAATGGCACCGTTCGCCGTGCGGCGTCCATGGAACGGTTCCCCATACCAAGATGCAATCCCTGTTTCCTGGTAATTAGGTTGGTCTTTGGGATAATACCAGATGCTGTCCACCTGATAAGGTTTTCCAACTTTTCGTTCCCCCCTATTTACGCCACCAGAACCACCAGTGTCTCCAAGCCCCTTCATTTCAGACGCCGCATGGCCCAGCAGACTCACTTCAGCACATCCACCTAATACACCGAGACTGGCAATCATTAGGGCTGGCATTAATGTTGGTGCGAGTGTTCTTTTTAACCACATCATCTTCATTACGCTATTCCGGGAAAGGGATTATGAGTTATTGGGAGACCAATCGATCAGCTAGTTGACCAACGGACATGGCGAAATAGGTTGAATAATTCCATTTTAGAATGGTGCGATAGTTATTATAAATCAGGAAGGTCTGACCATTACCACCTTTGGGTTGCACCAACGATCCAGCGAGTTGCCGGCTTGGTAAATCCGTTCCATCCACTTTGCGAACCCCTAGGTTTTGCCAATCCTTCATAGGTCTCTTTACCTTCAAACTTAT
>PJEL010000861.1_pt1 | contig 33913 bp, 30 predicted proteins | sample 1853271 | NCBI WGS metagenome assembly PJEL01 (sample SAMN08108733, study PRJNA415343) | Invertebrate metagenome, whole genome shotgun sequencing project. | host: Globobulimina | place: Sweden: Gullmar Fjord | collected 2015-08 | reverse complement strand
GAATCAATTAATTAGTGTGTAAGTATTGCTATTCATTCATGGGTTACTTACTTTAGCTGCTATTAATGGATTGCTGGTTTAAGGGTTATCGATGAAGCTAGAGATGATATGTACGGGTGAAGAGGTGTTAGCGGGTCAGATTGTTGATACTAATGCAGCCTGGTTTGCCAATACCTTGATGGAGAAGGGCATTGAGTGTCAAAGGCGAATTACGGTCGGAGATCGTCTGGAAGATCTTGTCGCAGTCTTCAAAGAGCGTAGCACTGAGGCCGATATCATTATGGTCAATGGCGGCTTAGGTCCTACCAGCGATGATCTCTCTACTGAGGCTATGGCGTTGGCTATGGGGGTTCCACTCGTTGAGAGCAAAGAGTGGCGAACTAAACTGGAAGCTTGGTTTACCAGAAATAACCGTGTTATGGCTGCAAGCAATCTTAAGCAAGCGTTACTACCCGAGGGGGCTGTAATGATTGATAACCCAGTCGGTACCGCTTGCGGCTTTGCCGTTAAACTTAAACGTGCATGGCTGTTTTTTACACCTGGTGTTCCTTTTGAATTTAAGCGAATGGTAAAAGAGCAGTTTATTCCTTTCGTAGAGGAACAGTTTTCAGTGTCTGAGTCTGTTTCAGTTAAGAAGCTACTTACCCTTGGGAGAGGTGAGTCTTCTCTGGCAGATGAGTTGGAAGTGATTCAATTGCCTGCAGGCATCACTCTGGGTTACCGATCTTATATGCCTTATATTGAGATAAAGCTGTTCGCACGTGGCCAATCAGCCATAGATTCGTTACCTGATATTCAAGCTCAAGTAAAAACGGTACTCGGAAATGGGGTCGTTGCTGAAAACATCACGACGTTAGATCAAGAGCTCCATGAGCGACTCATTAATTCAGGCCTAAGTTTGAGCGTCGCTGAATCTTGCACAGGCGGCATGATAACGAGTGGTTTAATCGCATTTGCGGGCAGTTCTTCTTATCTTCACCACGGCCTGGTCACTTATAGCAATGAAGCTAAGGTCAAGGTGCTCGGTGTTAACCCTCAGACTCTGGATGATTATGGCGCTGTATCGATAGCTACTGTTGAGGAGATGGCTAAAGGAGCTCGTGGTATTCTCGAGAGTGATTATGCTCTAGCCACAAGTGGCATCGCTGGCCCTGAAGGCGGAACAGATGAGAAGCCTGTTGGGACTGTTGCTATCGCACTCGCAACAAAGTCGGGGGTTTACAGTCAGATGGTTAAGTTACCAGGACGATCACGTGCTCTGGTTAGAGCATTAAGTACTGCGGTTGCTTATGACATGCTTCGAAGGGAGTTGTTGGGTGAGGCTGTGATTGTTGATTACTCCTCTTTCTCCCGGTTTAGTAAATAGTTTGAAAATGCCATTAACGAGTCTTCGTCATTAATGGCATGTTAACCTATTAATTACTTATCAATTATTTATCAAAGATCAGCTTAAGTTTGCCTGGCGTAACCTCTATTCTCTTTGTCATCTCGGCAATTAAAGCCTGATTTGAGTCTGAAGTATCCAGTACATATACTGGTTGAGTCTCCAAGAAATGAGTAAGAAATCCCATCATCTGAGGAGCAACCTGTTTGACCGCTTTCTCAATATCTTTTGGGTTAGATTCAATGCCGATAAGCCTGAGTTGTCTCAAATAAACACTATGGCTTTGGGCATCGTACCAAGGCTCAGCTTCGAAGGTCGTCTTCATATCCGCGTTAATAGGTAATAATGGGTTTCTTACCTTGACCACGCTGTCAGCGGTAACTGACATGATGCCTGGCTTATGCCCAAGCTTTACCTCTATATTATTGATGCGCATCTCAATGCCAAAGAGTTGATTACCCTCTTTGACTTCGAAATGTATCTCATCAGATAGATAGCCTTCTAATTCACTCTCGGTGATGCTGTACTGACTCACACATCCAGTCAGCAACAGCATGAAGAGCGGGATAAGGGATCTAAATATCTTCATTAGCCGGTATTTCTCATGCCTGCTGCAACTCCAGCAATGGTTATCATCAACGCCAGTTCTACATTGGTCGACGCTTCCTCTTCTTTACGGGTGCGCGCTAAAAGCTCTGCTTGCACAAAGTTAAGGGGGTCGATGTAGGGGTTGCGAAGCGTAACTGACTCTCTATTCCAAGGCGTATGTTCCATCAGAGCATTTGACTGGGTTAATTCTAAGACGGCTTTGATACCCGTCGCCAGACGAGTGCGAAGTGCTTCACCCAAATGGTGGAGGTTTTCTGGTACTAAGCAAGTTTCATAATATTTTGCGAGGTTTGGTTCAGCCTTAGCATAGACCATCTCTAACATGGATATACGAGTCTTAAAGAATGGCCAATCTTGTTCCATCTCCTGTAATAATGCCATCTCTCCACGATCACTTGCGGCTTGCAGGGCTTCTCCTGCTCCTAGCCATGCGGGTAACATCAAGCGGTTCTGTGACCATGCAAATATCCAAGGTATTGCACGTAGACTTTCGATTCCTCCATCGACTCTACGTTTTGCCGGTCTGCTACCTAAAGGCAATTTACCCAGTTCAACCTCTGGGGTTGCTGCGCGGAAATAGGCGACAAAATCCGGCTCATCTCTCACGATGGCGCGATAGGCATCGACCGACTCTTCGGCTAGCTTTTGCATACAAGCTCGCCATTCTGGCTTAGGTTCCGGAGGCGGCAGGAGGGTTGCCTCTATTACCGCAGAGGTATACAGGGCTAAGCTTTGAACTGCGAGTTTAGGCAGGCCAAACTTAAAGCGGATCATCTCGCCTTGTTCTGTAACACGAATGCGGCCATCGACAGAACCTGGTGGTTGTGAAAGGATCGCCTCATGCGCTGGTCCGCCGCCACGTCCAATCGTGCCGCCTCGGCCATGAAATAAGGTTAACTTAACTTCTGCTTGTCTGCTTACCTCTACCAGCTCTTCTTGAGCATGATATTGAGCCCAGGCTGCGGCCATCACACCGGCATCTTTTGCCGAATCGGAGTAACCGATCATGACTTCTTGATGGCCTTTGGTGTAACCACGATACCAATCAATAGCAAATAGTGCGGTCATACAGCTCGAGGCATTATTGAGATCATCGAGAGTCTCAAATAAAGGAACGACCCGCATTGGGTGTGGACAGCCCGTTTCTTTTAATAACAATAAAACGGTTAAAACGTCCGACGGCTTGCTGGCCATGGAGATAACATAGGAGCCAAGGGCTCGAGCTGGTTGAGTCGCTATAAGGCGACAGGTACTCACGACTTCTGCAACATCATCACTGGGTTGCCAGTTGGATGGGATCAGCGGTCGCTTGCCTGTTAGCTCTCTCAGGAGAAACGCTTGTTTTTCACTCTCATCCCAATGGTTGTAATCGCCCATGCCTAAGTAACGGGTTAGCTCAGCAATGACATCGCTATGGCGTTCGGCATCCTGCCTGATATCCAGCCTTAGCATGTGAATGCCAAAACAGGCGATGCGACGTAAAATATCTAACAAGAGTCCATTGGCGATCAGGCTCATACCTGAGTCTGTTAGACTTCTATAGAGCATTAATAGTGGCTCTTTAAGGTCGCTTTCGTGCCAAATTATTGAGCTTAGGTCTATTTCAGGCTTGTGACCTTCGAGGCGCGCATTAAGGTAGTCAACGGTGTTGCGTAATTTATGTCTTAGGTCTTTAAGCACATCTCTATAGGGCTCAAGGCTATTATTGGTATATTCCAATAATTCTGCATTGGCTTCTTCCACTGAGAGGTCATTAACAAGCACGACAATATCTTTCAGATAGAGACGGGCCGCCGTGTGACGGTTACGATCGAGTACCTCTTGAGTGACTTTTGCGGTTACGAAAGGGTTGCCATCACGGTCTCCCCCCATCCAGCTCGAGAAGCGTACCGGCGCGATGTCCGTAGGCAGTTGCTTGCCTGTTCGCTCCTCTACTTGTTCGTTGAGTTGTCTGAGAAAATCCGGGATAGCCTGCCAGAGAGAAACTTCGATCGTGCTCAGGCCCCAACGCGCTTCGTCGACAGGGGTAGGCCTTTCATTTCTGATCTCATTGGTATGCCAAATCTGGGCAATCAATTGACGCAAGCGCAGGTGCTGTTGTTTCTTCTCTCGTTCGGTGAGCTGCGGATTTTCCAATGCAGCTAGAATATCGATCACCGATGCATATTTTTGAATGAGTGTACGGCGAGAGATCTCTGTCGGATGCGCTGTCAGTACCAAGTCGATATCTAAATTTTCCAGACAATCGAGCATCTTCTCCTGATCGATATTGCTACTCAGTACTCGCCCTAACAGCTGTTCAACCGGGTCAGGGACACAGACCAGTTCGTCACAGTTGCGACTGATTGTGTGGAACTGTTCGGCGATATTAGCCAAGTTGAGAAATTGGTTAAAGGCTTTTGCGAAGGGAACCAGTTCATTATCCGGCAGTGCAGTGAGCAGTTTGAGCATCTCGTCTCTTGCCGCTTCATCTCCCTGCCGAGAACTTTTTGCCAGTTGACGGATCTGCTCGATCTTTTCAAGAAAAGCATCGTCTAAATTGGTGCGTATTGTCTCACCAAGAATTTGCCCTAAGGTACCCACATTTGACCTTAAAGACGCATACATATCTGCCATACGTGCTCCATACCTGAATTCATGCTAATCAACCACAATACCCAGCGTCAGCGCCTAAGGTCAATACAACAATTACAGATAATGTAAACTTATGTGCTCTACATCACTCGGCTGTCATCTACTACCCGGGCTAAGTGCCTAAGCATAGTTTATTTACCTGAGTATGATATGCCTAAGTGTTACTTGATACATGCATGATAGATAAGCTGTTTTAATAGGGCTGTTGTTTGATCTATATAGGCAATGTCGAGGTACTCGTCGGGTTGATGAGCCTGCTCTATGCTGCCGGGTCCTAATACGAGTGTTTGACAACCAAGTTTAGAGATATAGGGGGCTTCGGTGGCATAATTGACGACTTCTGGTGTGCTTGCCGATAACTCTGCTACCAGACGGGTCCAGCTACCATTAGCATCGCTAGCGAATGATTCGGAGCCAGGATAAAGAGGGGCAACATTAATACTTCCGGGATACTTGTCATTAATTGGTGCGAGGTAATGGGTCACCATTTGTTCTAACTCTTCCAGTGCCAGTCCGGGCAGTGGGCGGATGTCGATATGGAGATCGCAGCATCCACAGATACGATTAGCTGCATCGCCACCATGAATATGACCGAAATTCATCGTAGGGTAGGGAACACTAAAAGCCTCCTCTCGGTAGTTATCGGCTAAGTGTTGTTTTAGCTTAAGTAGTTGCCCCATCACTTGATGCATGACCTCTATGGCATTAAGCCCTTTAGCCGGATCTGAGGAGTGTCCGCTTCTACCTGTAACTCTGATACCTTGAGTTAAGTGCCCCTTATGCATATACACAGGTTTCAAACTGGTGGGTTCGCCGATTATGGCATAGTCAGGGGCAATCGATTTGGCTGCCGCAAATGCCTTGGCACCATTCATGGTTGTTTCTTCATCGGCACTGGCGAGTATATGTAATGGGCGTTTAAATTGTGCCAGTGGCATATCTTTAACTGCTTCCAATACCAGAGCAAAGAATCCCTTCATGTCGCAAGTGCCTAGACCATACCAACGATTATCTTTTTCCATTAATTTAAATGGATCTTGGCTCCAACGTCCCTCATCAAATGGCACGGTATCCGTGTGTCCTGCAAGCAGTAAACCGCCTTTTCCTGTGCCGAAACTAGCAACCAAGTTATGTTTATTCCTTGTGTTTGGCACTGGCAGCACTGTGCATTGGAAGCCTAAATCATCAAACCAGTTATGCAATAAGTCTATAACACCTTGGTTGCTCATATCTTGGGAGGCTTCGAGGGCACTTATTGAAGGGGTAGCAATGAGTTGGCTAAAGCTGCTTTTAAGATCCGGGAGTGTCGTCATAAATCATCCGTAAAATATATATTCAAATATATTGCATAATTAGTTCGTTGTGATAGTCTATCAAACAGCTAAGACAAGTACCACACTACAGCGATTATTATTGAGAGTAAAAATGATGATTTCATATCAGAAAATTAACATAAAGGTTATGTCTACAGACTTCCTGCGACGATAAACTTGTCAAATTGGTATTTCTACCAGGGCTTAAGTTGTGCCCCTCTTTTTTCCTTAAAATATAGCACCCAAATTAAGAAGTCATAGATTATGAAAAGCATTGCTATCATTGGCGCCAGTGGATACACGGGCGCACAAATTACCTCTCTCATTAATGCCGATGAAAATTTGATGATTCAGGGCTTGTATGTATCGGAAAATAGTTTAGATAAAGGTAAGCCTTTGTCAGACTTATACCCAAGCTACAGTCATATTTCACTCTCTCTTTCTCCTCTCTGTGACGACGCTAAAATGCTAATTGTTGAGCAAGCGGATGCGGTGGTTCTTGCAACCGACCATGCCGTGAGCTTGCACTTGGCTGCATGGTTCTATCAAAAGGGCTTAACCGTATTTGATCTTAGTGGTGCATACCGTTTTTCAGATGTAGAACAATATCCTAAATGGTATGGCTTTAATCATGAATATCAAGATGTTCTCTGTGATGCAGTCTATGGATTAGCCGAGTGGAATAGTGAGCAAATCGCTAGCAGTAAGATGATTGCCGTTCCCGGCTGTTATCCAACTGCATCTCTAACGGCACTGAAACCTATTAGCACGTTTTTAACTGATGCATTTCCGGTTATTAATGCCGTCAGTGGTGTGACTGGTGCAGGTAGAAAAGCGCAGCTACATACCAGCTTTTGTGAGGTCAGCTTGACTCCCTATGGTGTGCTGGGTCATAGGCATCAACCTGAAATTGCAACTCAGTTAGGACAAGAGGTCATATTCACTCCTCATCTTGGAAACTTTAAGCGTGGAATCTTGGCAACGATTACGGTGCAGTTAAAACCTGGAATCACCGAAGCTGATGTCGCTGCAGCATATGCTGTCTATGATGATGCTCCACTCATTACAGTCAAGCAAAACCAATTCCCTAAGATTGATGACGTTGTTAACACTCCAAACTGTCACCTGGGATGGAAGTTCGATCCAGAGACTCATTATCTCGTTGTTGCGAGTGCGATTGATAACTTGATGAAGGGAGCCGCAAGCCAAGCTCATCAGTGCATAAAGATTCATTTTAATTATTAATTTTCAGTTTCGCGAGAGAGTAACGACTATGTCAGTAAATAAAAGCACGTTAGTACTAAAGGTTGGTGGCGCCCTGATGCAATGTGAAATGGGCATGGCCAGGTTGATGGAGACGGCGGCCAAGATGATCGCCAACGGGCAGCAGTTGATTATGGTTCATGGCGGAGGTTGTTTAGTCGAAGAGCAGTTAACCGCGAATGGCATGATTACAGAGAAACTGGATGGATTGAGAGTGACCCCACAAGAGCAGATACCTGTCATTGTTGGAGCATTAGCCGGAACCTCTAATAAAATCCTTCAAGGGGCAGCGATAAAAGCGGGTGTGACCTGTGTCGGCATGAGCTTAGGTGACGGCGATATGGTTTCAGCTAAAGTTAAGGATCCGCGTTTAGGCTTTGTCGGTGAGGTCAGCCCGAAAAGTGCAACATACCTGGAGTTCATTTTATCTCAAGGATGGATGCCGATAGTCAGTTCTATTGCCATCGATGCAGCGGGTCAGTTATTAAATGTTAACGCCGATCAAGCGGCAACGGTGTTAGCCAAACTTGTCGATGGGAAATTGGTTTTACTCTCTGATGTTTCAGGTGTTTTAGATGGCAAAGGGCAGCTAATCAAGAGCTTAAACCGTGCTCAAGTCGAAGAGTTGACTCATATCGGTGTTATCGAAAAAGGGATGAAGGTTAAAGTGGAGGCAGCATTGGAAGTGGCTGAGTCGATGGGACAGCCGGTACAGGTGGCTTCATGGCGTCATGCCGAACAATTGATTGCGTTATCAAATGGCGAAGCGGTAGGGACACAGATCCAGCCGGATTAGCCTTTAGTTTAAGAAAAAATTTTAGGATGGTGAATGAAGTGTCATGGATCATCTTCATCCTATCGACATAATAGCGTAAGGCTTGGTCAGTGTATCCAGCCGAAGGAGAACAACGAATGAACCATCTACTATCGATAAAGGACTTAAGTCAGGAGCAGCTCAAAGATCTGTTGGCTCTGGCTAAGAAGATTAAAGCAAATCCAGCAGAGTACCGTAATGCGTTGGATGGGAAGAGTGTGGTTATGCTATTTGAGAAGCCATCTTTAAGGACCCGCGTTAGTTTTGATATCGGTATTAATAAGTTAGGAGGTCATTGTCTCTATTTGGATCAGCAAAATGGTGCGCTTGGTAAACGCGAACCCGTTTCTGATTTTGCTGCCAATATTTCGTGTTGGGCCGATGCTATTGTGGCGAGAACCTTTCTTCACTCGACTATTGAGGGGTTGGCTGAGCATGGAAGTGTGCCGGTGATAAACGCTTTATCTGATCTGTATCACCCCTGTCAGGGGTTAGCCGATTTCTTAACCCTGTCTGAGAACTTTGATGATGTCAGCAAGGTAAAACTGGCATACGTCGGTGATGGAAATAATGTGACGCATTCACTCATGTATGGTGCGGCAATTTTGGGCGCGACAATGACAGTTATCTGCCCTCCAGGGCAGTTCCCCGACGGTCAAGTGGTTGTGGAGGCCCAATCTTTAGCAGCTCAGCATGGCGGAAAGTTAATACTCACTTCTGACATTGAAGAGATCGCTCAGCAAGATGCTATCTATACTGATACTTGGATCTCTATGGGAGACGATTCTAACCTGAGTGATATCGAGGCTAAATTTAAACCCTATCAAGTTAATGCTGCAATGATGAAGAAAGCGGGTGCTAACTTCTTTATGCATTGCCTACCTGCATACCGTGGTGTTGAAGTGACTGCCGATGTCGTCGATGGCGAAGGTTCACTCATTTTGCAACAGGCTGAAAACCGCATGCATGCACAAAATGCAGTGCTGGTGACTTTATTAGCTAAGTAGTAAACCCATATATCTCTTATTGAAGTTTTCGATAAGAAAAGCAAATAATTAGGATAGAAAAATGTCAATTGAATCAAAGAAAACAGATGTGAAGAAAGTGGTTCTGGCCTATTCGGGAGGCTTAGATACCTCGGCGATTATTCCTTGGTTGAAAGAGACCTATGATAATTGTGAAATCATCGCTTTCTGTGCCGATGTGGGCCAAGGTGATGCGGAGCTGGAAGGTTTACATGAGAAGGCTATCTCTTCGGGTGCATCAGAGTGCTATATCGTCGATCTGAAAGAGGAGCTGGTGGCAGATTATATCTACCCGACTATTGCTACCGGTGCGATTTATGAAGGGACCTATTTATTAGGTACATCGATGGCCAGACCTATCATCGCTAAGGCGCAGGTTGAAGTTGCACGTAAAGTCGGGGCCGATGCCGTCTGCCATGGCTGTACCGGCAAAGGAAACGATCAGGTACGTTTCGAAGGTTGTTTTGCTGCTCTTGCACCCGACCTCAAGGTGATTGCCCCTTGGCGTGAGTGGGAGATGGTTAGCCGTGAAGATTTGCTGGATTACCTTGCCGAGCGTAATATTGAAACGACTTCCTCTGTGACTAAGATCTATAGCCGTGATGCGAATGCCTGGCATATCTCCCATGAGGGTGGTGAGTTAGAAAACCCATGGAATGAGCCGACTAAAGGTGTTTGGACTATGACAGTCGCGCCTGAGGACGCACCGAATGAGCCAGAGTACGTATCATTAGAGCTTGAGCAAGGCAAGATCACTAAAGTTAATGGCGCATCACTTTCTCCTTACGCGGCTCTTACGGTGCTAAATAAGATCGCTGGCGCTCATGGGGTTGGCAGAATCGATATTACCGAGAATAGACTCGTGGGGATGAAGTCTCGTGGCTGTTACGAAACTCCGGGTGGCACAGTTATGTTTGCCGCACTAAGAGCCATCGAAGAGTTAGTGTTAGACAAGAGCAGTCGTGAATGGCGTGAGCAGATTGGTGCTCAGATGGCTCACCTTGTTTATGATGGTCGTTGGTTTACCCCACTGTGTGAGTCACTACTGGCTGCATCAATACCTCTGGCGAATTTGGTCAGTGGTGAAGTCGTTATTAAACTCTATAAGGGTCAAGCTCAGGCGGTGAAGAAGCGTTCAGCAAATAGCCTGTACTCAGAAGAGTTCGCGACGTTTGGTGAAGACGATGTCTATAACCAGAAGGATGCAGAAGGTTTCATCCGCCTTTACTCTTTAGCCAGCCGTATCAGGGCGTTAAAGGCTAAGTAAGCGACACTTCAGGTACTACAAAAAATCTTCACTGTTTCGAAGAATGGGTTAAATCAATAAATAGGGTGGGACTCAGAGCCCACTCTCGGTTAATAAAAAAAAGAGGAAGTCAGCATGGCATTATGGGGTGGAAGATTTAGCCAAGAGAGTAGCGCGCTATTTAAATTATTCAATGACTCATTGCCTGTCGATTACCGCTTGGTCGAGCAAGATATTGTCGGCTCGATAGCTTGGGCCGGTGCTATCACCCAGGTGGGGATTTTGTCTGAAGCTGAGTGTCAGCAACTACAACAGGCATTAAAAGACCTATTGGCCGAAGTGGAAGAGAAGCCTGAGCTTATTCTGGCGTCGGGTGCCGAAGACATTCACAGTTTTGTCGAACTGTCCTTGATTGCTAAAGTCGGGGATCTTGGAAAGAAGCTTCATACTGGGCGTTCTCGCAATGATCAAGTCGCAACCGATCTTAAGCTTTGGTGTAAGAAAGAAGGCCTGCAGCAACTATTATTGCTTAAAGCGTTAAGGCAAGCACTTTTAGAGCTGGCAGAAAGAGAACTTGACGCTGTTATGCCTGGTTACACCCACCTTCAACGTGCACAACCTATTGCCTTTGGGCATTGGTGCTTAGCCTATGTTGAGATGTTTGAACGTGATATTAGTCGTTTAGAAGATGCGCTCAAACGTGCCGATACTTGTCCTCTGGGGACGGGGGCACTTGCTGGTACTGCATACCCTATGGATAGGTATAAGCTGGCGGAATCATTGGGTTTTGCGTCGCCGACACTTAATAGTTTAGATTCTGTGTCGGACAGGGACCATGTAGTTGAGATCTGCAGTGATGCTTCAATTAGCATGATGCATCTAAGCCGTATGGCGGAAGATCTTATCTTCTTCAACAGCGGTGAAGCCGGTTTCATCGATCTCGATGATGAAGTTACATCCGGATCTTCACTCATGCCACAGAAGAAGAATCCTGATGCACTCGAGTTGATCCGTGGTAAAACGGGCCGGGTTTATGGCAGCCTTATAGGTATATTAACGACCATGAAGGCACTGCCTTTAGCCTATAACAAAGATATGCAGGAAGACAAAGAGGGCTTGTTTGATGTGATGGATAGCTGGGCTATCTGCCTCGAAATGGCCGCTTTAGTGCTAAGTGGTTTAAAGGTTAACCGTGAGAATACGTTAAGTGCTGCGCAGCAGGGCTATGCAAATTCTACCGAACTTGCAGACTATCTTGTGGCCAAAGGTATGCCATTTAGAGAGGCGCATCATATTGTCGGTGAAGTCGTGGTTAAAGCGATAGCGCAGAAGAAACCTTTAGAGGATTTTGACCTGAAAGATCTGCAGTCATTTTCAGAAATTATCACAAGTGATGTGTATGAGTGTCTGACAATTGAATCATGTCTTGAGAAACGAGAAGCGCTCGGCGGAACAGCCTTACCCCAGGTTAGAGTCGCATTGGCAACAAAATTAGCCGCCTCTGAGTAGAAGTTAAATAAATATAAAATTAAATTAAGAGTGACTGTCAAAAATAAGTCGTTAATTTATTTTGAATTTTTAAAAAAAGCGCGATGGAGATTTTCCTCTATCGCGCTTTTATATTTATAAGCTTAGTTAAAAAGGTTTCTTACTGAATTTACTGGAATAGCTCCTCAGTGGAGTCTTCGATGAAAATGTCGTTTACCTCTTCAGCTTCTGTTGCGAATTCTTTTGGCTCTGTGCCTGATACAAAATACTCGAATCTACTGGTGTAATCGGTTTTGCGACTTAACTTCCCGGTTGCCAGATCTATTCTTACAGAGACGATACCTTCAGGCGGGGTCGTCGGAATTTCAGGCGTACCGGATAGAGCATTTTTCATGAACTCATTCCATCCAGGCCCTGCAGTCTTTGCCCCAGCCTCTGCTGCAGAAATTTGATCTTTTGCGGCATTAGCATTCCAGCTGGTTCTGCCCAACTCCTTACTGTGATCGTCAAAGCCTACCCACACCGTTGTGGCGAGTTTGGGGTTAAATCCACTAAACCAGGTATCTCTGGATTCGTTGGTTGTTCCTGTCTTTCCAGCAATATCATGTCTCTTTACGACTCTTGCCGCTCGCCAGGCCGTACCATTCCAGCCAGTCCCTTTGCTCCAGTTGCCGCCGCCCCAGATAACACTCTTTAATGCATCGGTTATCAGGAATGCGGTTTGTTCAGAGATGACTTGGGGCGCATATCGACTGTCTTTATCACCACAACTAGCCTCTTTTACTTGAGCTGTCGGAGGCTGTAGCTCATCAGCCATAGAGGCAAAAGGATCATCTTTGGCTGCTTCTAACGGGTCTGGTTCGGGTGTGCAGGCAAGGGTAGGATTCGATTGTTCGATGATCTGCCCGTAAGAATCTTCAATGCGTTCAACAAAATAGGGTTCAACTCTATATCCGCCATTGGCAAAGGTAGAAAATGCGGTAACGACTTGAAGTGGGGTCACTGAGTTTGAGCCTAATGCGATGGACTCATTTCTTGGGATATCTTCGGCATTGAAACCAAATCTAACTAAAGTATCGATAGCCATATCCAGACCGGCATAACGCATAGTCCTGACAGACATGACGTTGATAGATTGCGCGAGCCCGACACGTAACCTGGTTGGCCCTGTATAGCGGTCTGGTGAGTTCTTAGGGCGCCATGCTGTACCTTGTCTGGTATCGGCATTATTAATCGGTGCATTGTTGACTAAGGTCGATAGGGTATAGCCTTTCTCCATCGCCGCGGTATAGATAAAGGGTTTAATATTTGAACCTAGTTGGCGTTTAGCCTGAGTTACGCGGTTGTATTGGCTGGTATGAAAACTAAAACCACCGACCAGAGTGCGTATGGCGCCGTCATGGGGATCGAGGGAGACAATTGCACTGGCGACTACAGGAATTTGAGCCAGCTGCCAAAATTCCCCATTATTGCGAATCCATACCTGTTCACCGACAGCGACAACTTCAGAGGCCATTTTAGGGGCTTTTCCTTGGCGTTTATTAGAGATGAATTTACGGGCCCATTTTAGTCCTTGCCAGTCAATTTCCAAGGTTTCACCTTTGGAGGTGAGCACTCGAACGCTTTGCTCACTCATACTTATGATGGCGGCGGGTAATAGACCTTGAAATGCTTTGGTTTGTTTTAGTCTGGCGATAACGTCCTGATTATTCAGTGGCGTATCAGTCCAGAGAACGGTTTTCGGGCCGCGGTAGCCATGTCGCTCATCATAGGCGTAGACATTGTTTCTCAGTGCTTGCTGAGCCTCTAGCTGAAGCGTGGAGTCAATGCTGGTATAGATGTTATAGCCACCGGTATAAGCCTCATCTTCACCATACTTTTCAACTAAATAGTCTCTCGCCATCTCTGAAATATAGGGAGCGTAGAGATTAATTTCTGCCCCGTGATATTTCGCCGTGATGGGAGATTGGGTTGCCTCCATATACTGAGTTTGAGTAATGTTTTGCTTCTCTAACATGCGACCCAATACCCAATTACGACGATTCATCGCTCTTGCTGGATTACGAATCGGATTGGCTGCTGAAGGCGCCTGAGGTAGACCGGCGATCATTGCCATTTCAGGTAGGGTTAGCTGATCTAATTCTTTGCCATAGTAGACCTGTGCGGCGGCGCCGACACCATAGGCACGATTACCTAAGAAAGAGCGATTTAGATACAACTCTAAAATTTTCTCTTTAGATAGGGCTTTCTCAATTTTTATGGCTAGAAAAATTTCTTTAATTTTACGTATGTAGGTCTTTTCACGGGAAAGGAAGAAGCCTCGTGCTACCTGCTGGGTGATGGTGCTAGCCCCTTGGCTCTTTTTTCCAGTGGTTAAAAGAATGAATGCCGCACGAGTGATACCAATAGGATCTATACCATGATGTTCGAAAAATCTGGCATCTTCCGTATCTAAAACTGCATCGATAAGAAGTGGGGGAACATTTTGAAAATCAACCGGAATTCTTCTTTTTTCACCAAATTGAGAGATCAGTTTACCGTCACTACTGTATATGCGTAATGGGGTTTGAAGCTTTACCGTTTTTAACGTGTTTACGTCTGGGAGTTCGGGCAACACATAAAAATACGCCGCAGCAATGGCGCCAACGCCTAAAAGAGCTAGGCTGAATAGAGCAATAATAATACGTTTTAACCACTTCACCGGAATATTCCAAAAATTTTTTGCAAGACCAATAGTATATAAGGCGCTTGCTCATTGGTGAAGTAAAAAAGGTTGTCAAAAAAATGGCAATTGTAAAACTCAGAAACATTCTGTACAAATATCTATAACGAGTTGATTTTGTGCTAATCTAATTCTTGAAACAATAACAAAAAGTGACGATGGACTATGCTTTCAAAATTATGGAAGCGTCAGGCTCCGCAGATGGTTGGAATCGATATCGGTTCCCACGAGATTAAGGCAATACTGCTGAGTCAGACGGCTGATGGTTATAAAATTGTAAGTCATGCTGCAGTGCCCGTTAAAAAGGGTGCCATTAATGATCACGAGATCCGAGATGTTGATGCGGTCGTTGAGTCATTGAAGCAGGTTAAACGCATACTCCCCAAGAGCGCTAAATTTGCTTCAGTTGCGGTTTCTGGTTCTGCCGTTATGACAAAGGTCATCTATATGGATGCGTCTCTCAGTGAAGAGGAGATGGAGAGCCAGATTGAAATAGAGGCTGATAATCTTATTCCATATTCGCTCGATGAAGTCAGTATCGATTTTGAAACCTTGAATGTGAATAGTACGGACCCGACTAAGGTCGATGTGCTACTCAGCGCGTGTCGGACAGAGAATATCGACGCCCGAGTCGATGCCCTCGATGATATTAATCTTGAAAGTAAGGTCGTCGACATCGAAGGTTATGCATTGGGAAGAGCCTATGAGATCGTTGCTGCTCAATTACCTGAGGGAGTCGAGGATAAGGTCGTTGCCTTAGTCGATATAGGTGCAAACATCACCACATTTGCAGTTGTCGAGAATGGTGAAACAAGCTTTGTGCGTGAGCAGGCTTTTGGTGGGGAGCAATTTACTCAATCAATTTTATCTTTTTACGGGATGTCGCACGAACAAGCCGAAAAAGCCAAATTGGAAGGTGATTTGCCACGAAACTATATGTTTGAGGTTTTATCTCCCTTTCAAACCCAGCTATTACAGCAGATCAAGAGAACATTACAGATATATTGTACTTCCAGCGGTAAGGATAAGGTCGATCATATTATTTTGTGTGGTGGCACATCTAAGCTTGAAGGGATGGCGAATTTATTAACGAATGAGTTAGGTGTTCACACCATCATAGCGGATCCTTTTCAGGGATGCCTACATGCAGATGACGAAGTGAAAAGCCGATTGCAACCGGATATTGGCAAATATATGGTTGCCTGTGGTCTAGCGCTGAGGAGTTACTCTCAATGGCGAACATAAACCTTTTACCCTGGCGCGAAGAAGCGAGAGAAAAGCAAAAGAGAGATTACATTGGTATATTAGCGTTAGTTTTTCTTGGCTCTTCACTGATTGTTTTTCTTTCATTAAGTGTTCTTGACATGATGACGGATAATCAAAAGTCGAGAAATGCCTACCTGCAGAGTGAAATTCAGCTTCTGGAAAAGCAGATCGCCGAAATAAAGCAAATACGAACACGGAAAAAAGATATTGAGCGCCGTACTGAAATTATTTTAAATTTGCAGCAATCCAGAAACTTACCGACTCATGTGTTAGATGAACTCGTACGTATCGTTCCACCTGGGATTTACCTTTCCAGTATCGAAAAGAAAGGGAGTTTATTGTGGATCGAGGGACGTAGTGAATCCAATAATAATGTGGCAAACATGATGAGAAAGGTGAAAACGTCTAAATGGCTGCTGGATCCCAATATGCAGTCTATTGTTGCTCATAACGAAGAATTGAGACAGTTACAGCGATTTAGTTTGAAAGTGACGATCAGTGAAGTTGATAATGAGAACAATTCAGACCAGGGAGCGAGTAAATGAACCTTGAACTGAGTCAGTTTAACGATATTGATTTTGAAAATATTGGAGGTTGGCCTCCATTCGTTAAAATTGTTTTTGCTGCTATATTGTCAATATGTATCTTTATTGCGAGCTATTTTTTGTTTATTTCTGATGCGATAGATACGTTAAGTTTTGAGCAAGAGACAGAGGTAAAATTAAGAGATGATTTTAAGTCTAAATACCGACTCGCAGCTAACCTGAAACTCTATCGTGAACAGTTAGCCGCAATGGAATCTCAGTTTGCAGAACTACTTAAGATGCTGCCATCTAAGAATGAAATGCCCGGTTTACTCGATGATTTAACCTTTGTAGCGACAGACTCCGGGTTAAAGATTGAGAGTTTGGATTGGCGAGAAGTGATCCCAAGAGATTTCTATTTCGAATTTCCAATTAGCATGACTGTAAGTGGTGAATACCATGAACTCGGTGAGTTGGTCAGCGGTGTGGCTAAGTTGCCACGGATAGTGAGTCTACATGACTTCGTTATTAAGAAATCAGATTCCGGTGGCTTAGGAATGGAAATACTGGCAAAAACATATCGTTTTAAAGAGGGGGCTGATTTACCTGCCGATATGAAAAAAGCGAAGGGGAAATAATAATGAAACTTCTTCCTTTATTAGTTTTTAGCCTTTTTTTGGTGGGCTGTGTTGGCGATCGAAGTGATTTAGAGCTATTTGTTACTACGACAAAGGCGCAGCATGTGGCACATATTCCGCCATTGAAAGAACCGCCAAAATTTGAACATTTTGAGTATCAAGCCGATTTAATGCGCAGCCCCTTCGTTCCTCCTTCACGAGAATTAACGGAAGAGGTCATTGATACGACAAAGGACTGTTTACAACCCGATCTTAAGAGACGTAAAGGGCGCTTAGAAACTTATGCCCTGGATAACTTAAAGATGCGTGGGACATTAAGTGAAGTTGGGAACATCTGGGCCCTGGTAGAAACAAATGATGCTAGTGTTTATCGTTTAGGTATTGGAGAATACTTGGGTCTATATCACGGAAGAATTGCTAAAGTTACACCACAAACAGTCGAAATAATTGAATTAATTCCAGATGGTTCTGGTTGCTGGACGGAAAGACTCAGCAACTTAGAATTAACTGGGAAATAACAAGCGAAGGATGAGGGAATAATGGAATCTTCTGCCGCGAATAAAAACTTTTTTAATATGTCAGCGCTTTTTAGAGTTGTTGTGAGTTTAGCGCTAATTTCTGCAGGAACATCGTATGCGATGGCTGCGAATCGTCTAGTGGATGTAAAGTACCACTCTATCGTTGATCATCAGTTAGAGCTTCAATTGATTTTTGAAAATGAAATCTTGGAGCCGGAAATTGAGTTAAATGCATCCCCTGCTGAAATTATTCTTGGCTTTAATGAAAGTGTATCAGGCTTAGAAAAAGAGTCTCTTCCAATAAATACAGTTGGAGTCGAGACTATTGAGGTTAAACAAGATAATAGTGTTATGAAGGTGGTAGTCGCACTGGATAAGGTCAAAGCTTATCAAGGGAAACTTGCCGGTAATATTTATAGTCTTACGATTAACGATGAGGTGGCGAATAGCGCTACAAAGGAAACTAATCCATTTATCAATGGCGTTGATAATATTGATTTTAGAAGAACCTCCGACGGGGGAGGAGAGCTACTGGTTAAGCTGAATAATAGCTCTGTCGCGGCGAATGTGGAGCAGGTGGGGGCTAAGCTTGAATTGAAGCTGTATAACACTGAAATAGCTTCAGAGTTGCTCTATGTCATGGATGTTCAGGACTTTGCCACGCCGGTGAGAAGTTTTGAAACCTTTAAGGATGAGTTGACCACACGTGTGCTTATCGATATCGCCGGAAACTATGAGTATAACTATAAACAGGAGGGGAGCCTGTTTCGGCTGAGTGTGACTAAGGTTGAACGAGTTAATGTCGCCAAAAAAGAGAAAAAGTACGACGGACGCTCACTGTCGCTGAATTTTCAAAGTATCTCTGTTAGAACCGTTCTTCAGATTATTGCCGATTATAACGATTTCAACTTAGTGACCAGTGATACGGTCGAAGGTGATATTACTTTACGTTTAGATGATGTTCCCTGGGATCAGGCTCTGGATCTTATCTTACAGACGAAGGGGCTGGATAAGCGTATTGAGGGGAATATCCTGATGATCGCTCCTAGTGAAGAGTTAGCGATTCGCGAGAGTCAGCAATTAAAAAACATGCAGGAAGTTAAAGAGCTTGCACCGCTATATTCTGAATACCTGCAGATAAATTATGCTAAGGCGACTGACATCGCCGAACTGTTAAAAAGTGATGGGTCCAGTCTGTTATCGACTCGTGGTAGCGTTGCGGTCGATGAACGTACCAATACACTATTGGTGAAAGATACTGAAGATATATTAGAGAATGTTCATCGATTAATTGAGGTCCTGGACATTCCAATTCGTCAGGTGCTCATCGAATCTCGCATGGTGACAGTAAAGGATGATGTCTCCGAGGAACTTGGTATTCGATGGGGAGTGACAGATCAACAGGGTGATAAAGGCACTTCCGGAAGTCTTGAGGGAGCTGAGAGTATTTCAAATGGCATCGTACCTGCCCTTGTTGATCGGTTGAATGTGAATTTACCGGCATCTACCGGTGCTGCGAGAGTGGCTTTTCACGTGGCTAAGCTGGCCGATGGAACGGTACTCGATATGGAGTTGAGTGCGTTAGAGAAGGAAGATAAGGGAGAGATTATCGCCAGTCCACGTATCATGACTTCTAATCAAAAAGCTGCCTATATCGAACAGGGTGTAGAGATCCCCTATTTAGAGGCGAGCTCGAGTGGTGCCGCAACGATTAGCTTTAAAAAGGCGGTGTTGTCATTGCGTGTAACACCACAAATTACACCAGATAATAGAGTGATCCTCGATCTTGAAATTACTCAGGATTCTCAAGGTAAAGTCGTTGCAACCCCATTGGGGTCGGCGGTTTCTATCGATACTCAGCGAATCGGAACTCAGGTTCTGGTCGACCATGGTGAAACTATTGTGCTTGGTGGTATCTATCAGCAACAATTGATTAACCGAGTGAGTAAAGTACCTGTGCTGGGAGATATTCCCTTTGTTGGCTTCCTGTTCAGGAGTACAACGGATGAGAATAATAGACAGGAGTTATTAATTTTCGTGACTCCAAAAATTATTTCTGAAGATCTCTAAATAGATAATGTTTCATGAGAAGGCCAGTGCTTACAGCGCTGGCTTTCTTCTATTCAAAAGACTAATTTTACAGAATGTGAGCATCACTGCTTGCCTTTAATGGTGTTTAACTGAGATAATCACTGGTCAAGTCTCAATAGAGCAAGGTAACATTTAAGGTCGGTTCTATTTTTTCGAATCGGCGTCGGCAAACTTCATATAAGATTCAGACGTAAAAGCAATGGCTGAGAAACGTAATATTTTCCTCGTAGGCCCTATGGGGGCTGGTAAAAGCACTATAGGACGTCATCTGGCACAGATGCTGCACCTAGAGTTCCACGATTCAGATCAAGAAATTGAAAGCCGCACTGGTGCGGATATAGCGTGGGTTTTTGATGTCGAAGGCGAAGAAGGTTTCCGCGTTCGTGAAACACAAGTAGTCGCTGACTTAACTGAAAAACAAGGTATTGTTTTAGCGACAGGCGGTGGTTCTATTCAGAGTAAAGAGATCCGTAATAATCTCTCTGCTCGTGGAATTGTCGTATATCTAGAAACAACAATCGATAAGCAAGTTGCTCGTACTCAACGAGATAAGCGACGCCCATTATTGCAGGTAGACGACCCAAGAGAAGTTTTGGAAAATCTGGCTGCGACTCGTAATCCTTTGTACGAAGAGATTGCAGATGTCATCGTAAAGACTGATGAGCAAAGCGCCAAAGTGGTTGCGAATCAAATTATTGAACAGTTAGGTTTCTAGGAAAAATGAAGCAAATTCAGGTTGATTTAGGTGTGCGAAGCTATCCAATAATTTTTAGCCAGAATTTGATGAGTTGTGGCGAGCATTTTGCTCGCTACCTCCAAGATAAAAATATCCTTATTGTCACTAATGAAACGATAGCGCCTCTTTATCTCGAGAAGCTGCAGATAGTATTATCTTCATTCAATTGTGTTGACCCCGTCATTCTACCCGATGGAGAGCAGTACAAAACCCTTGAACAGATGGATAGTATCTTCACCTCCTTATTGCAACAAAACCTGGGCAGAGATACCGTTCTTATTGCCTTAGGTGGTGGTGTCATCGGTGATATGACCGGCTTTGCCGCTGCCAGTTACCAGAGAGGAATCGACTTTATCCAGGTGCCAACCACATTACTGGCTCAAGTTGACTCGTCTGTTGGTGGCAAAACCGCTGTAAATCATCCCCTCGGTAAAAACATGATAGGCGCGTTTTATCAGCCTAAGATGGTGATGATCGATATCGACTGTTTAAATACACTCCCCCCAAGAGAGTTTTCTGCTGGGATGGCCGAGGTCATCAAATATGGAATAATCTGGGATGCTGAGTTTTTTAAATGGTTGGAAGATAATGTCGAGCAATTGAAGTCATTGGATGCTCAAGCGTTAATCTACGCGATTGGACGTTGCTGCGAAATTAAAGCCGAAGTTGTTGCTCAAGATGAAACAGAGCAGGGGGTGCGTGCACTTCTGAATCTGGGACATACTTTCGGACACGCAATAGAAGCTGAAATGGGATATGGTGTTTGGTTGCATGGTGAGGCAGTTGCTGCTGGCACAGTACTTGCTGCAAATACCGCATCTGGGATGGATTTAATTGATGAGTCAATTGTTTGTCGGATAATCAAGTTATTCGAAGCATTCGACCTGCCGGTTTCTCCTCCTAATTCAATGGATTTTGAAGATTTCATTAAGCATATGCGGCGAGATAAGAAGGTACTTAAAGGTCAACTCAGATTAGTTCTTCCTGAAGCGATAGGCCAGGCAGGGATCTACTGTGAGGTGAGCGATGAACTACTGGAAACTGTTATTCGCTGCGCATAGTTTTGTGTGGTGCATGAGTGACACTTAAAGACTCAATTTTATTACCAAGTCAAGAAACCTTACTGCAACGACTACAGCATGTCAGTCTCTATGGACAACAGTTGCTGGTGGTTACTGGAGCCTATGGTTCCGGTAAAACGACTCTCGTTACCTCCCTTCTAAATGAGCTGGATGAATTTAGCTCAGCCCTGGTCACATGTCCAAAGCATAGTGACTGTAGTGAAATACGTAGAAAAATATTAGTTCAGCTACTGTCAGAACCTGTTTTTGATGATGAACTCCCTCTGCCTGAAACCTTATTGAGGCTATCAGGGGCTTTGCCTCAGGCTTCTTGTATTGTTCTCGATGATGCTCACTACCTTCCTATGGAGATCATTGCTGAATGTATTGTACTCAGTCAGTTATCAATTCCCGGTAAGTCTCTCTCGGTGGCATTAACGACTACGGCTGATTTTTTTGAAGACTTGGTCACTCAATTATCCGAGCAACAGCAGGATATTCTGTTATCTATCAATATCGAACCCCTCACATTCCAAGAAAGAGAAGCGCTCTACTACACTTTACTGAGCCGCAGTGAGCAGGTTCCCTTTACTCCCAGAGAGATCGTCAAAGAGCAATTAGAAAAGCAGTCAGGCAACCCACAAGAGGTCGTCAATCTTCTGGAGCTGGCTCTACATGGCGAACCTGAGATACCCGTTTCACGCCAGCGGAATAAATTGGCATTAGTGGGAGTGATGATTTTACTCAGTTTTGTATTAGGGTATGTACTCCTGTCGGACGAAGGTGAAGAAGTTAACCTACAGACCCTCGAAAAGACGGTGTTAGAGCCAGAACCTAAGCCTTCATTTTTATATCAATATGGCGAGCGGCTATTGGCCGGATATTTTATTGTTCATCAAGCTTTACCAGTGACATCTTTCGAAGAGATCGAATCCCTCTCTGCGGCTCAGGTTCAAGAGGATGCAACTCCAGAGCCTACGGTGAGTGGTGATTCAGAGCCGTTAACAGAAAAGAAGATAGAACCCGCTTTAAGTGATAGCACGAATGAAGCTTCGGTAATTGAGGAGTTTAAGGGGTTGGCGGATATTGAACCGGCTCAACTTATTTCGGCTGATATTGGGGAGATTGAGGCTGACAGTGGAGAAGCTGGCTTACTACCTGACGGGCTCAACAATGAACATATAATAACGGGATATACTTTGCAGCTGGCGAGTGTTCGTCAAATCAAATCACTCTATAACATCTTAGAAATGCTACAGGGGGAGACCGATATTAAGGTGGCTCGATATAAGCAGAGGTGGGTAGTGTTGTTCGGTCATTTCAATACTTCGGTTCTGGCACACAAAAAAGCTGAAGATATAGTGGCAAAATATCAGTTGAATGCTCCCTGGGTTCGTTCATGGAAAAATTTAGTTGATTATGAACTGCAAGATAGTCTTCCTGCTCGTGATATTCCTTAATAAACAGAGTACAATCGGTGACTTCATTTTTCTTAGCATTCAATCAATTTAGATGAGTAAAAAACAGAGAGCCTTTCTTAAGTGGGCTGGCGGGAAATTCAAACTGATTGAAGCACTCTCAGAACATCTTCCTGAGGGGAAGCGCTTAGTGGAGCCTTTCGTTGGCGCGGGTTCTGTATTTCTAAATACAAATTACTCAAGTTACCTTCTGTGTGATATCAATCAGGATCTGATCAATCTATATAAGATTGTTCAGACTGAGCCTGAGCGATATATTGCGGCGGCTAAAGCGATGTTTGTACCTGAGATGAATGAAAAGGAAGCATATTATAGAGTTAGAGCCGAATTTAACTTAAGTAGCGACCCATTTCTTCGTTCTGTCTATTTCTTATATATGAATCGCCATGGTTTCAATGGTTTGTGTCGATATAATCGTAAAGGCGGATTCAATGTGCCTTTTGGAACTTATAAGAAACCATACTTCCCGGAAAAAGAGATTAGATTTTTCTCTGAGAAAGCTCAACGTGCCGAGTTCCGTTGTATTGGGTATGAGCAGGCTTTTGATTTAACGACTGAAGGTGATGTTGTTTACTGCGATCCGCCATACGCCCCCCTTTCAACTACAGCAAGTTTTACGACTTATGTCGGCGCCGGTTTTAGCTTAGACGATCAAGCCCTGCTTGCTCGTAAGTCTCGCCATACCGCGATTGAACGTGGTTTCCCTGTTCTAATCAGTAACCACGACATACCGCTGACAAGAGAGCTGTACCATGGTGCTCGATTCGATACGATTCAGGTGCAGAGAAATATCAGCCAAAAAGGCAGTGGACGCAAGAAAGTCGATGAATTAATGGCTTTGTATGATGACCGTTATCATAGTGAAAACGATTGAAGGCAAATAAAGATATTTGATGAAAGGGAGCTAAGCTAGTTGGATTGTTTCGCTTAGCCCAGCACTCTTCTAACGATAAACAGTAACGTGAATACTAAGGCTATCGCGAGCACTATGCCCATAATGATAAATGGGAGGGGAGAGCTTGTTTGGAAGTCTCGCTTTCTGTTTTGCTCACTCTGGACACCGAAGAAAGCAGCCAGAGTACTGATCAACAAGTCCCAAACTTTTCGCAGCATAATCCTTAATTCTAAAAGCGATTTTGCTGGCTGTTTGCCGGGGTGACATCGTCCAGCGGACCGTCGCTATGTCCGTGAAGTAGCTCGAGAAGATCGACGAAATGAAGTTGATTCGAGCGACTCTTGCCCGCAAACCAATTTGTCCAATTGAGATCTTCCGATTGGCGTGCACATCGATTACCGGGGTGACTCGCAGGAAGGGAGGAGTTGTAGCTGGATTCAGAAGTCGTACTGCATGCACAGGCAGATAGAGCATCGGCAGAGGTAATGCCTTGAAAGCTCAGCGCCGTCACGGCAACAACGGTTGCTGAAGTGGCAATAAAGGCGGCCGACTTCATGCTTGCTGTGAGTTTTATCCTTTTGTTCATCATCTCTTCCTTTATCAAAGCTCCCTCGCAGGTCGGGTTATTATAGCAAAGCCGATTATATTTTGAACATTATTTTTTATGTGCTGCATAATATTGTACAAATGTATGAGGTTTTTGTGATTGATCATATCTAAATCCTTCATAAGCCCTAGAGGCTTAAGCTCGCAAAAGGTAGAATAGCGTATTTCTTAAACACTGTAGTGAGTTTTCTATGCGCCCATTTCTTATTGCTCCTTCTATCTTATCTGCCGACTTTGCCCGTTTAGGTGAAGATGTCGATGCTGTCCTCAATGCCGGTGCCGATGTGGTTCACTTTGATGTTATGGATAATCATTATGTTCCTAACCTGACTATTGGCCCTATGGTATGTCAGGCATTGCGTGATTATGGTATTACAGCTGATATCGATGTTCACCTGATGGTAAAGCCCGTTGACCGTATGATTCCAGATTTTGCTAAAGCCGGAGCTACATTCATCACATTCCACCCGGAAGCATCTGAGCATCTGGACAGAAGCTTACAGCTAATAAAAGAGTCAGGTTGTAAAGCCGGTTTAGTATTTAATCCGGGTACTCCATTGCATTACCTGGACCATGTCATGGATAAGCTGGATGTCATCTTATTGATGTCGGTTAACCCAGGTTTCGGTGGTCAATCCTTTATTCCATCGACACTGGATAAGCTGAGACAAGTTAGAAAGTTAATCGATGACAGTGGTTATGATATTCGCCTCGAAGTAGATGGCGGTGTTAAAGTCGACAACATTGGCGAGATAGCCGCTGCGGGCGCCGACATGTTTGTGGCCGGTTCTGCGATCTTTAATAAGCCTGACTACAAAGCTGTTATCGATGAGATGCGTGTCGAGTTAGCTAAAAGCGAGTCATAATTCATGAGTCGCTGGGGAAAACTTAAAGCTATCGCTTTCGATCTCGATGGCACGCTGATCGATAGTGTGCCGGATCTTGCTGCTGCCACCCAGGCTACATTATCTGAGTTTGAGTTGCCGAGCTGTACTGAAGCTCAGGTGAGAAGTTGGGTGGGAAATGGCGCCGAGATGTTGATGCGTAGGGCACTCTCTTTTGTGCTTGAACGTGAAGTGGAGCAATCTCAGCTCGATGAGGTTATGCCTCGTTTTATGCACCATTATCAAGAGCACCTTCAGCGATATAGCAAGTTATACCCGAATGTTTTAGCCGTATTAGAAGAGCTAAGTTCATCTGGGTATCCGCTTGCCATTGTCACCAATAAACCACATCGATTTACTATACCTCTACTGGAGGCATTTAACATCGATCACCTATTTTCTAAAGTGCTTGGTGGTGATTCCCTCGATAGAATGAAACCCGATCCTTTGCCGTTAACCCACCTTCTAAGCCATTGGCAGCTTGAGAGTGACCAGCTTTTAATGGTGGGTGATTCAAAAAATGATATTTTGGCGGCTAAAGCTGCGGGTATTACTTCGATAGGCTTGACCTATGGGTATAACTACGGTGAAGATATCAGTCTTAGCAGTCCCGATGCGGTCTGTGAACAATTTAGTGAAATTTTGACACTAGTAAATAATAGCGTAAAAGTAATGGAGCAAGAAAACGTATGACTAACCCCGCCAAACCCATAGTACTTAGCGGTGCACAACCGTCAGGTGAGCTGACCATAGGTAACTATATGGGCGCATTGAGACAGTGGGTTGCCATGCAAGATAGCCATGACTGCCTGTACTGTGTCGTGGATCTTCATGCCATTACGGTAAGACAAGATCCTAAACTTCTAAGAGAAGCTTGTCTGGATACGTTAGCGCTTTATCTTGCTTGTGGCGTCGACCCGAAGAAAAGTACGGTATTCATCCAGTCTCAGGTTCCACAGCATACACAGCTAGGTTGGGCGTTAAACTGCTATACCCAGATGGGTGAGCTAAACCGCATGACTCAGTTTAAAGACAAGTCGCAAAAGCATTCGAGCAATATCAACGTTGGTTTATTCGCTTATCCTGTTTTGATGGCTGCCGATATCCTCTTGTATCAAGCCAATGAGATCCCTGTCGGACAAGATCAGAAGCAACATCTCGAGTTGACTCGTGATATCGCGACTCGTTTCAATAATGCTTATGGTGATACCTTCACTATTCCTGAGCCATTCATTCCGGAGCATGGTGCTAAGGTGATGTCGCTGCAAGATCCTCTTAAGAAGATGTCGAAGTCAGACGATAACCGTAATAACGTTATCGGCTTACTCGAAGATCCTAAGAAGATCTTGAAGAAGATTAAGAAAGCTGTCACGGATTGTGATGAGCCACCAGTGGTTCGTTTTGACACCGAAAATAAGCCAGGGGTATCTAATTTACTCAGCTTAATGTCGGGGGTCTCGGGTAAGAGCATCGCCGGTCTTGAAGCTGAATTTGAAGGCAAGATGTATGGTCACCTTAAAGTCGCAACCGGTGAAGCGGTTATTGAGATGATAGAACCTCTTCAGGCCAGATACCGTGAGTTCAGAGAAGATCAAACCTTCCTACATCAAGTGATGCAAGAGGGGGCCGAGAAGGCTCAGGCTCGTGCAGAAGTCACGCTGAAAAAGGTATATGAGAAAATTGGCTTGTTAGTATAAGTCCGTTTCCACCTACCTCTGGACGGGACACTGCCCCATCCTGAAAAAGCCGACCACGTGTCGGCTTTTTTGTGTCTGGAACACTTATGCCACTCTTTGTTAATAAGAGGCCAAGGGCAGAAGATGTTCCAGACATCTTTACTGCATTCACCATATCCATATGGGTCAAGGTTAGAAATAGGCTTTGTGTCTGACCTCTTGTCATAAAGAGTTATAGCTATTTACTGTGTATGGCTAGCGATCTTTTAATGTGATGACTCGTGACTCATCATTTCTGATGGCTAATCCATTCAATGAAGGCGGCAATGGCTGGCTCTTTCAGCCTTCGCAGTTTACAGCTGAAGTTGAATTCGAAGCCCGTGAATATGTCCGGTAGATCCAGTGCAATTAAACGTCCATTTTCTATGTCATTCACAACCATGAAGTCGGAGGCTAACGCGATGCCCTGTCCAGCGATTGCGGCTTCGATGGCGAGCAGTACATGACTAAAGATATGTTGCTGAAAATCGTCCGGGAAAGGCGCCTCGTTGGCTATACTCCAACGGTTCCAGTCTAGTCCCAAAGGCCCCTCATCAACCGTGAGTAATGGGTATCGCCACAAAGACTCAATGAGCACCGTTTCTCCTCTGGCGAATAGATCCGGGCTGCAAACGGGTATGAGTCGTTCCTTATGGAGTAACTGATGCCAAAACCCCGGATGATTACTCTGTCCGCTGATAAACATATCAGCGACGCTATCAGATAGCTCTGGATCGTCGGTGATCATATCCAGACGAATCTTGATGTCAGGGTAACCACGTCTAAAGTCACTGAGTCGTGGGATTAACCATTTCACCGCAAATGAGCTGTAAACAGCGAGTCTGAGCTCTTGGCGCTCACCACCCGATATCTGTAGGTTCAGATCGCTTAACTCATTAAAAATACGAGATAGCTCGCTGTAGAGTAACTCCCCTTTAGGACTAAGTTTCAGCTGTCTTCCCGCTCTTTTAAAGAGTTGCTCGCCAAAGTGCTCTTCGAGTATCCGAACCTGGTGAGAGACGGCACTTTGCGTGATACACAGTTCATCGGCGGCTCGGGAAAAGTGTTCCTGTCTGGCCGCGGCCTCAAACACCTGCAACGCGCGCAATGGGGGAATTTTTCGCATGATAAGTGACTCTCAATAATCAGACTTAGTATGAATCTAATTCATCTATGATTAAAAAACATCATTTTAGCTAACGTTTTGCGGCCTATATCATAAGCCTCATCTGTTGTTAGTTGTGTGAGCATGAAATGAAACGCGCAGTCGTTATTGGTATCGGAATTTTAGTCTTTGGAAACATATTTAGTGCGCTTTATGACGTATCGGTTAAGTGGTTATCGGACGATGTGAATGCCGCGACATTTTTACTCGTGCGTCAGCTTTCAGCGGTGCTGATGATACTACCGTTCTGGTTACGGGAGAGGGCACCGGGGAGTAATCATATTAAGCTTCACCTCTTTAGAGCCCATGTGGGAACGTTGGGTGCATTGCTGCTAATCATGGGACTCATGTCACTGCCTCTTGCCACCGTCAGCTCACTGTTTTACTCGGCTCCATTAATGATCATGCTGATGGGATACCTGTTTTTAAAAGAGAAGCTGGGTGGAGCACAATCGGTAGCGGGGGTATTAGGCTTTGTTGGTATCTTAATCATACTTCGGCCCAGTGAGATGAATATGTTCGGTATTGCCGTGCTGGTGGGGGCGCTGACATTTGCCATCAATCAGTTAGCACTGAAAAAGTTACCGGATACAGAGTCCCCAATAGTGACCCTTATGTTGTATAACCTATTTAGTGTGCCTATCGTCATAGTATTTACTATCGTCCAGGGAATATCGGGACTGAGCTGGGAAGTATTAGGTCTTGCCATAGTGAGTAATGGCTTTTTACTGTTTTATCAATGGTTAAGTGTACTCGCATACCGTAAAGCCAAGGCTAGCGAAGTTGCCATTGCAGAATATACAGGGCTCATATTTTGCGTTTTCTTCGGTTGGCTATGGTTCGATGAATGGTTAGACGGATTAAGCTGGGTCGGTGTTGGTTTTATCGTGTTGCCATCACTCCTATTGCCCTGGGTTTTTGCGAGGGTGAGTCAGAGACAGGTCACATCGCGTATCGCTCAGATGCACAATAATTAATTGCAATGAATGGCTGGGGTATCCCTCTGACTCTATATCGGGGTCAGGAACCGGGTGATTCGAATACCTTGATCACTTTTCGTACGCCGGCGGTATTTCGGGCGACATCGACAGCAAGGTCAATTTGATCTCTGGCTACGACACCAAGCAGGAACACTTCACCGTTCTCTGTGATAACTTTAATACGGGTGACATCTAAGTCATCGGTATTGAGCATACGGGTCTTAACCTTAGTCGTTATCCAGGTGTCATTGCTTCTGGTGGTGAAGGAGGTCGGATTACCTATCCGGATCTGATTATGGATCTTTCCGCCTAGTTTGAGTTTTTGAACCGCATGAATAGCCTTGTCTCTCAACATTGAGTTGGGAGATTGCCCTATCAGCAGTACATTACCATTCATGACCACGCCGGTTATATTGGCTTGGTTTTTTACATCTTCCAAGGTGGCGAGTTCGCTGGCAATCTGGAAATCTGCGTTGGTATCGTCAAGCTGAGTCGAAAAACTGCGCTCATCATTGACCATCATAGCGCCGCCCACCGCACCAACCATTACGGCACCGGCACAGCCCTGAAGAAGTAGCGCTATCGCTGCAAGTGAGAGCAGTCTGATCATTGTGTTTTTTTCCTGACGCGGTGGAATATAAGATGTCATCTTGCCATAAAAGAGAAGATGACATTTAGAGGCATTTGATGACAGCTTTTTTATTATTGCTCATCCTGAGGGAATAGAGTGCGGTCGATATTGTCACACAGGCAATGGATGGCAAGCAGGTGAACTTCCTGAATGCGAGCCGTGCTGTTAGAAGGCACACGTATTTCAACATCGTTGATGCTGAGTAAGCCTGCCATTGGACCACCATCCTTACCGGTCAGAGCCACGATAGTCATGTCACGGCTTAATGCTGCCTCAATCGCTTTGATCACATTGCCAGAGTGTCCACTGGTTGAGATCGCCAGTAGAATATCACCAGGCTGTCCCAATGCTAAGATCTGCTTAGAGAATATCTCGTCATAGCTATAGTCATTCGCGATGGCTGTGATCGTAGAGGTATCCGTTGTCAGTGCGATGGCTGGAAGGGGAGGACGCTCAACTTCAAAGCGGTTTAACAGCTCTGCCGAAAAGTGTTGTGCATCGCCGGCGCTACCGCCATTACCACATGCCAGAATTTTATTTCCACCTAATAGACAGTGGACCATCATCTCTGCTGCCTTAGCAATAGACTCTGGTAGTGCCTCTGAGGCATCAATCTTGGTTTGAATTGAGTGTGTAAAACTATCTTTAATGCGTTCTAACATGGGTAAATCCTTAATTTTAAATCTCTTGTTATCATGCCATAACAGCTTAAGGCACAAGTCATTAATTTGGTTTTAAAAAGCATTAGGTAGCCATTGTATCTGGCCCGCATCTACAGCGATTAGATCGAATCGACAAATGGCATCAATATTGTTGAGCTGCATATAATGCTCCGCTGCACGTCTCAGTCTCTTTATCTGTCCTGAGCTTAACGCATTTATGGCGCCGCCATACTGGCTTTTTGAGCGATATTTTACTTCGACGAAGATCCAATCTTTGCCATTTTTCATGACGAGATCAATCTCCCCGAATTTGAATCGGACATTTCGCTCGATGAATGTCAGCCCCTGCTCTAACAGGTAATTCATGGCCAGGTTTTCACCTGCTTGGCCATGCTCTGCAGATATCGGCTCGTTGTTATCCATCATTGAGAACGTAAATTACCCCTCTTATAACGACCCCAGCTCAGTTCTCTATTTACGGTGCCATCGGGTGAGACGGATAACATACCGCTACGTCCGGAAAACTGGTAGCCAGGCAGGGCTCGCATTTGAGCAAGTTTACCTACAAGTTCGAGGGCATCATAGCCCATGATATAGAGACGTTTCTGACTATAGCTCCAAGATGGCCAAAGATCTTCGACTAACTGGGTCTCTTTACTGTTTTGTAGTAACCAAGGAATATCGCTGATATTGAGGTTATTGAGCTCTTGAGCCGTTTCACGCGAACTCCCTTCAACACGGCTCCTGCTACTGGCATATAGCGGAACCGGGTCGGCAAAAACACTAAAGTTTACGTCGATGAAAGGTTTTAATAGCGGAAGATCACGGTTACCCGAGATCATATAGATAGCATCAATATCACGCCTCGAACGGAAGTCGGCTTCAATATTATTGCCAAGCAGCGCCTTTATTCGAGCAATACGCTCCTTGCTATCGATGACGCCTAAAGACTTCTGTACCGTGACTTTCATCTGATCGCCGGCATCATAGAAGTGAACTTCAGCGGGTTGCTGTGTCAGCTCGGTCCATACTTGATTGAAGCTATCGGCCATTCTATGCCCTACGGCATTATTACTCGCTAGGAGTAGTGGCATGGTGATGCCATCATCAAACAGCTTCTTAGCCGCATCACGCGCTTCGTTAGCGGGTGAGAGTGCGAAATAAAATTGGTTGTCGTCAGGGATGAAGTTTTCAATATGGTTCAGGTATAACTGTGGCACTCGCTGCACTGCCGCGTCACTCTGGGCTGATGTTGGCTTTGAAGTAGAAATCGGTTGCTGCAGCTGCTCGACTTCAGATTGCAAAAGTGGACCGATAATAAACTCAGCACCTGAGGCTATGGCTGCCTGATAAGCGGCTTGAGCCCCCTTAGCCGTATCGAAAAAGTTGATGGAAACGCTATCATCAGGGTTAACCAGATAACGTGACATTATCCCCTGTTTTACTATGCTGGCGAGCGTTGCTCTGGCACCACTTTGCGGTAGAAGCACTGCGATGTTTTTAGGATTATAGGGCTTAACATTGAGCGCTTTTTCCAGATCCGTAGGCAGTTTGATTGCCGCTGGATGAGTGGGGTTGACCTGCTGCCAATCACCTAAGTGTTGAACCAGCTGATTGGGATCGATGGCATAGTGTTTGGCAATGTAGGCTAGCTGTAACCAGCCTGCAAATACCGGACTGGCGCTATCTTGGCTAAACGTGAGTAAGGTCTGCTCATGCATAGGCTGTAAAATTCGCCAAATGCTATCATTCACTTCACTGGCTTGAGAGGCTGGAAGATATGAACTCAATAGACTGAGTTGTCTTACCTGCTCGATTGGCTGTTTAATGTGTTGGTATAAACGGGCTTTGAATTGATAAAAAGCCACCATCTGCCAGTCGGCAAGTTTCCACTGGCTTGGATAATCGAGCTCAGCGAGGGCATGATCATAGGTAGAAGTCAGCTCGAGTACCCGAGCCGTTAAGTATTTATGCTCGGCAAGGAGTTCAGGTTTCTGTACTAAACTTTTTTCGATCGACTTTAGCGTCTTATTTGCAGAACCTGCATCGCCATCATTAATGAAGGCGTGGGCGGCGAGTAAAGCATATCGATTCTGGACTTCCTGGTTATTTGATTTTGCAGCTAAAGCTAAGTATTCAGTAGGTTGCAGAGATGTGCTCACCAATGATACCTGTGTTACTGAGGGCTTTATCGGTGCTGGAGTTGTTCCGCAACCGAATAAAACAGCACTCAAAACTGCAATAGAAATTAATTTAGTTGTATTCAGTCTTTTCAACACACTTTTTTTCAACACAAGAGGCCACTCTGGTAAGATGCTGCCAATAGTTTAACCTTCTCTCACGCTTGACGAAAGTCTTGTGATAGTCAAACCGAGGTAGATATGGATCTGGCGGTCGCACTTTACATAGTTCCAACCCCTATTGGTAACTTAGGGGATATCAGTTCCCGTGCCATAGATGTGCTCAATAATGTCAAATTAATAGCCTGTGAGGATACCCGACATAGCGGTATTCTTTTGAGCCATTTTGGAATAGAAACAAGAAAAACAGCCCTTCACGATCATAATGAACGAGACAGAGCCGATTGGATCATTCAGAAGCTCAGTAACGGTGAGGCCGTTGCGCTGATCTCTGATGCAGGCACGCCGTTGATCTCCGATCCCGGCTACCATCTTGTCTCCGCAGTTAGACGTGCAGGCTATAAAGTGATTCCGCTACCGGGCGCATGTGCTGCGATCACTGCATTGAGTGCATCGGGCCTGCCATCAGACCGTTTCACCTTTGAAGGCTTTTTACCTTCAAAAGAGAAGGGACGAATCGATAAACTGACCGAGCTTAAAGAAGATCCAAGAACCTTGATCTTCTACGAATCCCCACACCGTATAGTCCATAGTTTAGAGTCAATTCTTACTGCACTGGGTGAAGATCGTGTCATTGTGATGGCACGTGAAGTGACCAAAACCTTTGAAACCTTCCTGTGTGGAACGGTTAAAGAGGTATTAGAGCAGGTGAAAGCGGATCCTAATCAGCAGAAAGGTGAAATTGTGCTGATGTGCCACGGATATCGTCTTGCCGAAGATGAAGGTATCCCAACGGTTGTGATCAATACATTAAAGCTGCTTTGCGAAGAGTTGCCTTTGAAAAAGGCGTCGGCATTAGCTGGACAGATCCACGGCATGAAAAAGAACGCCCTCTACAAGTATGGTCTTGAAAATGGCCTGTAAAGGTAGATTTTTAATCGGGTGTGTAAGAAAAGCGGGTTTTTGATGGAGTGTTGACTTGGCTTAGGCTATAATCCGCGCCGAGTTGGCCAGACAGTTGCCGCGTTCGCAAGAACGGGGAGGAAAGTCCGGGCTTCATAGAGCAGGGTACCAGGTAACGCCTGGGCGGTGTGAACCGACGACAAGTGCAGCAGAGAGGAGACCGCCTGCTTGATTTATCAAGTAGGTAAGGGTGAAAGGGTGCGGTAAGAGCGCACCGTGCGGCTAGTAATAGTCCGTAGCAAGGTAAACTCTACCCGAAGCAAGACCAAATAGGGTTCCATACGGCGCGGCTCGCGTTGGAA
>PJEL010000860.1_pt1 | contig 33926 bp, 33 predicted proteins | sample 1853271 | NCBI WGS metagenome assembly PJEL01 (sample SAMN08108733, study PRJNA415343) | Invertebrate metagenome, whole genome shotgun sequencing project. | host: Globobulimina | place: Sweden: Gullmar Fjord | collected 2015-08 | reverse complement strand
CAATGTCCTTCTTTCATCAACATGGCCACCGCAACTATGCTGTCATCATAAGATAAAACAGCAATGGAAATACTGTCGTTATCCAAAATTTGCTTTAAGTCACTTGGCGATGTTTGATAGTGCGCAGTCACTAAAATGGCAAATATTTGCCTTAATAACTGTTCATTATTTTTTAGCTGTTGAGCTGAATATGTACAAAAGGCTATTTTGTCATGGGGAATAATTTTTTTAATATTATTTTCGAAGCCTAGCCTTGGCAGTTCAGCATTAAGCAAGCAGCTATCAAAAACAAAGGCCTCTAAAGGGTCGTTTATTGCCCAGCGAATTGGTTTATTAAGGTGTAGTTTTCGCCAATTGGGTTTTAATTGCTCAAGTAATTTAAAAAACTTCAGCGTAAAGCCTCGCCCAGCCCCCTCATACCCGTGCATTGTCGATGAAAAAACCAAGCGCCGATAATTGCTCAATAAATTTTTTAGCAAATAAACAGGAATACCCGCAGCTTCATCAACCAATACTAATGACGCTATAGGTTTTTCTTTTATCAACTGATCAATGGCTAAAAATGAGACTACTGATTTGCCATAGTTAAATTGGCATTTACTTAGTTCACCATTTGGCAGACATTGTTGTAGCTGTTTAAAAAAGACATCAATGGCGGCCAGGTGCGGCGCAGTTATTATAATATGTTGTTCTATCGTCGTATCAACAAGTAACTCAGCACAAGCAATGGCCAAAGCAGACGACTTTCCTCTGCCTCTATCTGCAGTTAAAACTAAAGGTCTATCTCGATGGCCTGTATGTACTTTTTTAATCACCTGCACCGCTTCAAATTGCTCAGTATTAAGACAATAGCTTTGCAATACCTTAGGCTTAAAAGCCACAAAAGTTTGTAATTCAGAGCCTGAATTATTAACTAAAGGCGCTATATCAATGTCTTCAATACTAGGCAACGCTTTGCTAGGTTCTACAAGATATACTCCTGTATGGTCAGCAATTTTTTCAATAAACCGCTTAATAAATAACGAAGAATTAAGGTCTTGTTCATCTAAAATCAAAACCATCATGCCGCCAGCAACAATAGCGCCTGACAACGCAGCAAAGGCATCAATATCAAATTCACTATCAGCAAAAATAATATTGTTCTGTTCAGTACCAAGTTGTTGACGATAATTTTTAGCTGTTAACGTTGCGGTGAAAGCGGCTTGATTTGAAAATACGGTAACAGTGGCTAAATCATCACTTTTCGTATGGTGAGCTGAAGGTTGAGTATAAAAGCCAGCCTCATTTAATAGACAATACGCCCAATGGCAATTGCCTTTTAAGACAACTAAACTGCGATGTTGATTGCTAGCATTTTTATCGCATATGTTATTAAACCAAAATGAGAAGTTTTTAGTCATCTAGAGGGCTGATTTGAGTTAAAAACATAGTTTATCAAAAAATTCGTAATTCTGTATATATCATCTAAGCTCAATGAATTTATGGAAAGAAACAAATTTAAACAAAAAATAGCCAATTTGTTGAAAATGAACACCAATACTTAGTAATATTTGATCTTGATCAAGCATTTCATTCACACAAAGCGCAGAATATACTTAGTTTAAGTAAGGACATAAGAGAACGTTATGAACGATACAAATTCCGATGACACACAACGTAAATATGAAAGAAATACGTTTGTATTCTTAGCTGTATTTTTGGCACCAATTCTCTCCGTTATTATTGTTGGAGGTTTTGGCTTTATGATTTGGATCAGTCAAATATTATTTGGGCCACCAACAGTTTAGGCCTAAGAAATAAATGGAAACAATTTCAAACCCATCTCGACGACGTTTGTTTCGAGGAAAGATCGCACAAGAGAATGTTTTACGATTGCCTTGGGTAATTAGTGAAGAAGTTTTTATTCAACAGTGTGACCAATGCCAAGACTGTTTAACCGTCTGTGAAACAAATATCATTGTGAAAGATAACCAAGGTTTTCCAAAGGTTGATTTTTCACTTGGGGAATGCACATTTTGTAATGCTTGTACCGACAGTTGCAAAAAACCAATGTTTGTTGAAGAAAGAACAATACCTTGGCCAGCAGCAATTAATATATCTAGCAAGTGTTTAGCAACTAACAATGTTTTTTGTCAAAGCTGTCAAGATGTCTGTGAAAGCAAGGCCATTAAGTTTAATCTAGCTATTGGCGGTGTTCCTAAGCCAGAATTAACCAACGAAGATTGTAATTCATGTGGCGCTTGCATAGCGACTTGCCCACAAGACGCAATTAAATTTATCGATGAGCGAGCAGTACCTTATGTCTGATGACGTAGCCGTAAAAAGTGATGAATACCACGTAGCGAGCTTTATTGCTCATGCAGTATTACAAAATATTGAAGAAATTAAGCAAAAAATTTCAGCGATAACAGGTGCTGAAATTCATGCGACCAGTGAAACTGGAAAAATAGTTTTCACAATAGAAGCTTCAAGCCAAAAACAAATTGGGCGCTGCACAGAACAAATACAAAACAGTACCGGGTTATTAAGCCTTTCTCCGGTATACCATCAATTTTTGAATGAAGAATAACATAACTAGAAAAGGTGAGACTATGACGATTAATCGCCGGGAATTTATAAAAGCAAATGCTGTTGCTGCCGCAGCAGCTGTCGCGGGAGTTTCGGTCCCCGCATCAGCCTCTAATCTGATCACAAGTAGTGACATGACTAAACTTAAGTGGGACAAAGCGCCATGTCGTTTTTGTGGCACAGGTTGTAGTGTTAATGTTGGTGTGATGGATGGAAAAATTGTAGCAACACATGGTGATATCAAGTCGCCTGTAAACAAAGGTCTTAACTGTGTTAAAGGTTATTTCCTCTCTAAAATCATGTACGGTAAAGATCGTTTAACTACGCCTTTACTAAGAATGAGCAACGGCAAATACGACAAGAATGGTGAATTTACACCAATCTCTTGGGATAAAGCTTTTGACGTAATGGAAGAAAAAGCTAAAGCTACGCTAAAAGCTAAAGGGCCTACGGCAGTTGGTATGTTCGGTTCAGGTCAATGGACGGTACAAGAAGGCTACGCTGCGGCAAAATTAATGAAAGCTGGCTTTAGAAGTAACAACATTGATCCTAACGCTCGTCACTGTATGGCTTCTGCTGTTGGTGGTTTCATGCGTACTTTTGGTATCGATGAGCCAATGGGCTGTTATGACGATATCGAAGCAACAGATGCTATGGTTCTTTGGGGCTCAAACATGGCGGAAATGCATCCAATTCTTTGGACGCGTATTACTGATCGCCGTTTAAGTGCGCCACATGTAAAAGTTGCTGTACTATCAACTTTTGAACATCGTAGCTCAGATCTTGCTGATAACAGCATGATCTTCACGCCACAAACTGATTTAGCAATACTTAACTATATTGCACATTACATTATTGAAACAGGCCGTGTTAATAAAGACTTTGTTAAAAAGCATACTAACTTCAGATTAGGTAATACTGATATTGGTTATGGCTTACGCCCTGAACACCCACTACAACAAAAAGCCAAAAATGCTGGTAAAGCTGGTGGTTCAAAAGCTATTAAGTTTGACGACTATGCTAAATTTGTTAGCACTTATACCGCAGAATACACTTCAGAGTTATCTGGTGTTCCGGTTGAGAACTTAAAAGCACTTGCTGAATTATATGCAGATCCAAAAATCAAAGTATCTTCATTCTGGACTATGGGTTTTAACCAACATACGCGTGGCGTTTGGGCAAATAACCTTGTTTATAACATTCACCTATTGACGGGTAAAATTTCAACACCAGGCAACAGTCCATTTTCATTAACAGGACAACCATCAGCTTGTGGTACCGCTCGTGAAGTAGGAACATTTGCTCACCGCCTTCCTGCAGATATGGTTGTTAAGAACAAGAAACACCGTGATTTTGCTGAAGACAAATGGCAGCTACCTGAAGGCACTATCCCACCAAAACCAGGTTACCATGCCGTTCTTCAAAACCGTATGCTTAAAGACGGCAAGTTGAACTTCTACTGGGTACAGTGTAATAACAACGTACAAGCAGCCGCTAATATTAACGAGGAAGTATATCCCGGTTATCGTAACCCTGAAAACTTTATCGTGGTATCAGACCCATATCCAACGGTTACAGCACAAGCAGCTGATTTGATTTTACAAAAAGCAATGTGGGTTGAAAAAGAAGGTGTTTATGGTAATGCTGAGCGTCGCTCTCAAGCTTGGTATCAAATGGTTAATGCTCCAGAAGGCGCTAAATCAGATATGTGGCAAGTTGTTGAGTTTTCAAAACGCTTCAACGTTGAAGATGTATGGCCAGCTGACTTAATTGCTAAAAAGCCAGAATATAAAGGTAAGACTTTATTCGATATTCTTTATGCTAATGGCAAAGTAGATAAATACAAGCTTGACGAGATCCCTGAAGATAGATTGAACGATGAGTCTCGTGACTTTGGCTTCTACATCCAAAAAGGTTTATTTGAAGAGTACGCTGAATTTGGTCGCGGTAAAGCGCATGATTTAGCACCATATGAAGATTACCATGCAAGTCGTGGTTTACGCTGGCCTGTTGTTGATGGTAAAGAAACATTATGGCGCTTTAAAGAAGGTTCAGATCCATATGTTAAACCAGGTAAAGATTTTGAATTCTACGGTAAGCCAGATGGTAAAGCAGTAATATTCGCCTTACCTTATGAGCCAGCAGCAGAGTCTCCTGATGAGCATTACGACCTATGGTTATCTACAGGGCGTGTACTAGAGCATTGGCATTCAGGTTCAATGACACAACGTGTACCTGAGCTTTACAAAGCAGTACCTGATGCACTTGTTTATATGCATCCTGATGATGCAAAATCTCGTCAAATGCGTCGTGGTGACTTAGTCAAAATTGTTTCTCGTCGTGGTGAAGTTCAAACACGAGTTGAAACACGTGGCCGTAATAAACCGCCTAGAGGTTTAGTATTTATGCCTTGGTTTGACGCAAGCCGTCTTGTAAACAAAGTGACTTTAGATGCAACAGATCCGCTATCAAAAGAAACAGATTACAAGAAATGTGCTGTTAAAATAGTCAAAGTATAGGAGATGCACCATGAAAGCTTTTAAAAATAACGTAGCTCGTTTACTAAAGAATGGTTTGGTGTTAACTGTACTTATTTCTTCTTCCGCTTTTGCGGTAGAAGGAGACGTTGCGACTTTACGCCACAGTGTAGCAATAGACACACAAGAAAAACCAAACGCAATTCCTAAAGTTGATAATCAAGACATTAAGAAAGAGCGTAATTATCCAATGCAGCCGCCGCTAATTCCTCATTCAACCCGTAAATATGAGGTAACATTAAACGGCAACAAATGTATGTCTTGTCATAGCCGCCAACAGACTAAAAAGTCTCAAGCACCTATGGTAAGTGTTACGCATTACATGGATAGAGATGGCAACTTCTTAGCAGAAATATCGCCACGTCGTTATTTCTGTAACCAATGTCATGTTACACAATTGGATGCTAAACCATTAGTCGAAAATGACTTTGTTGATATGCACAGTTTAATGAAACAAAAGTCAGCAACTAAAAAGTAGAGGCCGTAATGAAAAACTTACTTAAAATAGGTTGGCAAACAATTAACCGACCTAGCGGTTACTATAGCTTAGGTGCACTGGTTATTGGTGGTTTCATCGCAGGTGTTATCTTCTGGGGTGGTTTCAACACTGTCTTAGAAGCAACTAATACTGAAGAGTTTTGTATTTCATGTCATGAAATGGAAAACAATGTGTATGAAGAGTTGAAATCAACCATCCACTTTTCAAACAGCTCAGGTGTTAGGGCAACTTGTCCTGATTGTCATGTTCCACATAAGTGGACAGATAAGATTGCAAGAAAGATGCAAGCATCAAAAGAAGTTTGGGGTAAGATATTTGGCACCATTGATACGCGTGAAAAGTTCCAAGCTCATCGTCGTCAGCTCGCAGAAAACGAGTGGACACGCTTAAAAGCGAATGACTCACTTGAATGTCGTAACTGTCATAACTTCGATTACATGGACTTTACCGAGCAAAGCGCACGTGCAAGTAAGCAACACTCTACTTCACTAGCAAGCGGTGATAAAACATGTATTGATTGTCACAAAGGTATTGCTCATGAGCTACCTGATATGAAAGGCGTTGAAGGCTGGGATTAACAACTAGTATTTAACTCCTCTAAAAAGCACCTTACTCAATAAGGTGCTTTTTTTTATTAAAAATTTATAAAAATAATTGAAAAAATAAATATTGTTACCTATGTTTTTCATTAACAGTTAGCCGTTAAAAAACAAATTAAGGTGCATCTATGGGGATCAATTCAACTGAGAAACTTAGCGTCCGTAATAATGACAATGTTGATTATGAAAAAGATTTACCAAATGAAGAACAAGCAATTAAAAACGCCAAACTTCATAAGCGCTTAGATGACCTATTAGAGGAGAAGCGTTTAAAAGAGATGCTTGACGATACAGATGATTGGGATATTTAATGATTTAAAAAGTCGTTTCCCTATATCAAAATGCCTAAATATAGTTTCTATCTATCTGTTAAATAGTGTTATCAATTCAATGAAATAACACGGTTATCCTGTTTGCACACGCGGTAAAAGTGATAGACTACTCCCCTCTTTTCTTATCTTTTAAATGTAAGTCATGACTTTATTCGAAAAATTACGCTGCCTTTTAACCTTCGGGCAAGGAGTTGCGCTTCCTTTACCTCAGATATCTGAAAACACTGATCCCTTAGCACTTTTTAATCAATGGTTTGATGACGCCAACAAGTCAGGAATTTTATTACCTGAGTCTATGTCTGTCAGTACTTGTGATGCCAATGGCCAACCAAGTTCACGTATGGTGTTACTCAAAGAATATGATAATGACGGTTTTGTCTTTTATACCAATTTTGGTAGTAAAAAAAGCCAAGAGCTCAACGAGAATAGCAAAGTAGCTTTGCTATTTCATTGGAACGTATTACAACGTCAGATTCGAATAGAAGGAACTGTTGAGAAAGTTAGTGAAGAACAAGCAAGCGCTTATTTTCATAGCAGGGACCGAGGTAGTCAAATTGGCGCTTGGGCATCAAAGCAATCTTCAAAATTAACTCAAGCGAACGAATTAACAGAACGCGAACAATACTTTAAAAACAAGTTTGGTGATGATGAGGTACCCTTACCTGAGTTTTGGGGAGGGTGGCGAGTCAAGCCTCAATATATAGAGTTTTGGCAAGGAAGAGCTAATCGATTACACGACCGAATTTGCTTTGAGCAGCAAGATGAAAAATGGCAACAATTCAAGCTTCATCCGTAGCTATAAAGTTTTATATTAAAAAAGGGACCTAAGTCCCTTTTTTATTTTCTTTTTTATTTCTTACTACTTCATTAATTTTATATTAGCCAACAAGTGCTAATAAAATACCAGCAGCAACTGCAGAGCCAAGAACACCAGCAACATTAGGCCCCATTGCATGCATTAATAAGAAGTTATGAGGGTTTGATTCCAAGCCAACTTTATTAGCAACACGAGCAGCCATCGGCACTGCTGAAACACCCGCAGCACCAATTAACGGATTGACCTTTGTTTTCGATAGCTTATTCATTAATTTCGCCATTAATACACCTGATGCGGTACCAATAGAGAATGCGACAGCACCTAAAGCCAAAATACCTAAGGTTTTAACATTAAGAAAAGCTTCAGCACTAAGCTTAGAACCAACACCTAAACCTAGGAATATAGTGGTGATATTAATCAATTCATTTTGTGCCGTTTGGCTCAAACGATCAACTACGCCTGACTCTTTCATCAAGTTACCCAAACAGAACATACCGACTAAAGGCGTTGCTGCTGGCAAAAAGAAAATAGTCATCAATAAAACACCTAAAGGAAAAACAATTTTTTCTATTTTTGTTACATGACGAAGTTGAGCCATTTCTATTTTACGTTCATTTTCAGTTGTCAATGCACGCATAATAGGTGGTTGAATAATAGGTACAAGTGCCATATAAGAGTAGGCTGCAACAGCGATTGCACCGAGTAACTCTGGCGCTAATTTAGAAGCCAAAAAGATAGCAGTTGGACCATCGGCACCACCAATAATTGCAATTGCCGACGCATCTTTTAGCGTAAATTCGATACCGGGTACGGCGTTCAATGCAATAGCACCAAAAAGCGTGGCAAATATACCAAATTGAGCAGCAGCACCTAGAAAGAGTGTTTTTGGATTCGCAATTAGTGCACCAAAGTCGGTCATTGCCCCCACGCCCATGAATATGAGCAGCGGGAAAATGCCGGTATCAATACCTGCATAATAGATATAATGCAACAACCCGCCTACTTCGGAAAAACCCGCAACAGGAATATTGGTCAGTATTGCCCCAAAGCCCATAGGTAAAAGAAGTAACGGCTCAAAATTACGGGCAATAGCCAAATAAAGAAGGCCACAACCAACTAACATCATAATGACTTGGCCTTGCGAAAAATTCGCTAACCCCGTAGAAAGCCACAGTGTATTTAATGATTCCATCATATCACCTACGACAAACCAAGAAGCGGAGCACCAACTGTAACAGCGTCACCTTCTTTGGTATAAATAGAGATAACTTCGCCGCCTTTTACTGCACGAATTTCAGTTTCCATCTTCATGGCTTCCATCACAATGACAACATCATTGGCTTCAACAATGTCACCTTCGCGTACTAGTACCTTGAAGATATTACCCGCAAGTGGTGCATTAAGTGTTTCTTCTGCTGAAACAGATGCTGATTGCTTCATCGCTTCATCGCCCGCAGCTGGTGTTATATCTTCAATAGAACCACCTGGTGCAACGATTACATCGTAAACCTTACCATCGACACTAACAGCATAGTTTTCTCGAGCTGTTGACTGCGCAGTCGTAACCGAAGCAGGCTCTTGCACAGGCTCTTTGGTAGGAACTGGCTCAAATGCATCAGGGTTATTACGGTTTTCTAAAAACTTCAAACCGATCTGTGGGAATAATGCGTAAGTTAATACATCATCAATCACTTCATCAGCAAGAGAAATATTTTTCTCTTTAGCGATAGTTTGTAGCTCGACAGAAAGTGATTCAATTTCAGGTTTTAGCAAATCAGCTGGGCGACATGTAATTGCTTCGGCGCCATTTAAAACACGGTTTTGTAATGCTTCGTCAACTTTATCTGCTGTAGCACCATATTCACCTTTAAGAACGCCCGCCGTTTCTTTAGTGATAGACTTATAACGCTCGCCGGTTAATACATTAAGTACCGCTTGCGTTCCTACAATTTGAGACGTTGGCGTAACCAGAGGGATGTAACCAAGATCTTTACGAACTTTAGGGATTTCAGTTAATACTTCATCAAACTTATCTGCAGCGCCCTGCTCTTTTAATTGGTTTTCCATGTTGGTTAACATGCCACCAGGAACTTGGGCTAATAAAATGCGTGCATCAATGCCTTTGAGGCTACCTTCAAATTTACTGTACTTCTCACGAACATCTCTAAAGTACGCTGCAACCTCAGCAAGTTTAGTCATATCTAAACCGGTATCGCGTTCGGTACCTTCAACCATTGAAACAAGTGTTTCTGTTGGTGAATGGCCATAAGTCATACTCATTGAAGAAATAGAGGTATCAATAACATCAATGCCAGCGTCAATTGCTTTCATTTGAGTGGCAATGCTTAAACCTGTTGTTGCATGACAGTGCATTGAAATAGGTAACGATACAGTCTCTTTAAGGCGTCCAATTAATTCCGCAGCATCGTATGGTTTAAGAAGACCAGACATATCCTTTATACATAAAGAATGTGCACCCATGTCTTCAATCTGCTTAGCCATTGTTAACCAACCTTGAAGCGTATGTACTGGGCTTTCGGTATAACTTAACGTTCCTTGAGCATGTGCACCAACTTTTACTGCAGCTTTGATTGAGGTTTGAAGGTTACGAACATCATTCATCGCATCAAAGATTCGAAATACATCAATACCGTTTATATGCGCACGTTCAACAAACTTTTCAACCACGTCATCAGCATAATGTCTGTAGCCTAAAATATTTTGGCCACGAAACAACATTTGTTGTTTTGTTTTAGGCATTGCCTTTTTAAGCGCACGAATTCGTTCCCAAGGATCTTCACCTAAATAACGAATACAAGAATCAAATGTTGCACCGCCCCACGATTCAATCGACCAATAGCCAATATCGTCAAGTGTAGGGGCAATAGGGAGCATATCTTCTAATCGAAGCCTAGTTGCAAGTAAAGACTGGTGTCCGTCTCGTAAAACGACTTCAGTGAGGCCTAGTTGCTTAGTCATAAGGTTTCCTATTTATTTCTTATTGTGCTGGTGACGATATTGAGTAACCGCAGAGGATATTGCCGCAACAATTTTTGGCGAAAGTGACTGATCACTCACACTCGATTTTCTTGCTGCTCGTTGAGGTGCTGATTGAATAACTGGATCTGGAAATTTTTTTGCTAATTGTGCCAGTACTGTATTAATAAAAATAATTAGTAAGCCCAAAAAGATAAATACAAAGACCATGCCTGCGAGCATCAATGTACCCGCTTCAACAAATAAATGATTTAAATGTTCCACTCAAATTCTCAATCTAATAATTGTGTAATTAGAATAATCACTCCAATAGTTAAAAATCAATCAATTTTTTTGATTTTCAGAAAAATAAATTAGAGTCAACAGCAAAAATGAATTTATTCGCTATAAAATGTAGGATCCCCAGCATAAAACAGGCTTAAATTGTATACCATATAATCGTATACAACATGAAAACCATGAATATCAGGTATCACAAAGAAAAACATCAATTTAATATACAATATACCCACCGTGAATTTCTAAGCGAATTTATTGATTTATTATTCAATAAATTGTTCAGTTATCAAACAAAAAGGCAACAAAGAGGTACCAATAAAAAACCAAACAACCAATTAAAACAAGCGTTAGAATAATAGCGAATTCATCGCTATAGGCAAAGAGTTTTATCAACATCTTGGCTTTATTTTAACCAACTATTCAAAAAATGAAGCACGACTATAATAGCTACCTATTTATCACTTAATCTAAAGTGTCTTAACAATTTAATACCAATATAGTAAGTGATTAGTTGATCGTAAATAATGCAGCCTCTACCTTTAAATTAATTGTAATAATGAACATCACTAGCCTAATATCAACCTGCGCCGTATCTCCTTCAAAAAGCGCCCTTAGCATCCGTAGCGATTAAGTATAGAAGATGATGAATCAATTGGTTGTACTTATATGAACAATGATTAGCCTTAATATTTCAAAGCTAATTTAAGCGTCGTTAGGAGCTAAAGCACTTTATATTTATTTTTGGTGATATTTCCACCAATAGAAATAGATAAGTTACTGCGAAAGAAATTTAATAATTGATTTAAAGGAAAACAAAGGTAGAAGAAGGGTATTGGAGTTATTAATATTTAACTTGTATAAAACTCAGGCTTAGCTTGGTAATAGCTTAATTATTGCTTAACTTTATAATTTATATTTACAAGTTTCAAAACGAAAAAAGCCCCTGCATAAGCAGGGGCTTTCGATGTGGCGGACGCGGCAGGAGTCGAACCTGCGACCGCCTGGTTCGTAGCCAGGTACTCTATCCAGCTGAGCTACGCGTCCGCGGTCGTTCTTATTTTACATCTCGAATCAAAGATGAAGCTAATGCTCAATATCAACTTTTTTAACTGGGTCAACGACCAGTTCTTATTCTTTAACCACTTTAAGAAAAGTGGCGGACGCGGCAGGAGTCGAACCTGCGACCGCCTGGTTCGTAGCCAGGTACTCTATCCAGCTGAGCTACGCGTCCGCAATACACTATGTTTTATATCTTAGTCTAAAGATAGTGAAATTTCTTTCAATGCCATTACAAAAGTAATGGCGGAGAGGGAGGGATTCGAACCCTCGATCCGGCTATAAACCAGATACTCCCTTAGCAGGGGAGCGCCTTCGGCCACTCGGCCACCTCTCCAATGGGTGCGAATACTAATGGATCCAAAAAATAAGTCAAACATTTTTTTCGCTTTTATAACTGTTTGTTGAGATTTCAGCCAAGACGGTTATTTTTACAACAAAAAGTAGTCAATAAATAGTAATCTACAAACAATAACTTTAAATAGCGGCAATAAAAAAGCCGGCAATTGCCGACTTCTTTTTTTTAACTATTCTGCTAGAACGTATTTCCAGAAGGTTCAGCATCACCCTTTTCAGCTTGAATTCGCATATATATTTCTTCGCGGTGCACAGAAACTTCTTTCGGAGCATTTACGCCAATGCGAACTTGGTTACCTTTCACACCTAATACGGTTACTGTAACGTCATCACCTATCATTAGAGTTTCACCAACTCTTCGGGTCAATATTAACATTTCATTCTTCCTTTATGTTTGAATAAGGGATCCACTAAATATTTATAAGCTAGTATATATAAATTAAAGTTAGTCCAAAAACTGACGAGCGTATAATAAATAATTGGTTTAAGGACGGTCCACCAATCATCATACCTTCGCCGTTGTATATATTTTAACAAGCTTAACTAAATAAAACATACTGATATTGTAAATTTAAGAAACTATTAGTAAAAAACAGCGAATTAAACATCGCCAATTAACATCAAATTAACAATAGCACTTACATATGTCACAAACTTGTATAAAAAAGGGAAGCCTAAGCTTCCCTTTTTTAATAATTACGCTAATTTATCCGTTAACCAGGCTTCGACACCCGACAAGGCTGGTTTAATATTCTCGGGTTGATTACCACCGGCTTGGGCCATATCTGGACGACCACCACCTTTGCCGCCTACTTGGGTTGCTACCAAGTTGACTAATTCGCCAGCTTTAACCTTATTAGTGAGATCTTTCGTTACACCAGCAATAAGGCTGACTTTTTCACCTTCTGATGTTGCTAACAAGATAATTGCAGATCCCATCTTGTTTTTCAGTTCATCAACCATGCCGCGTAAAGACTTAGCCTCGACACCTTCTAAGTGAGCAATAAGCGCTTTAATACCATTAACCTCAATTGCTTGACTAACAAGATCAGAACCTGCTTGTGCTGCCAATTGCTGCTTTAATAAAGCAATCTCTTTTTCGAGCACCTTAGCTTTACTAACAAGTTGTTCTACTTTGCTTGGTACGCTTGCTACGTCAGATTTAACTAGGCTTGCAACAGATGACAATGAAGCAGCTTGTTGTTCTATATAAGTTAATGCACTTTCAGCGGTAACCGCTTCAATTCTTCTAACGCCTGCTGCGATACCTGCTTCAGAAGTAATCTTAAATAGGCCAATATCACCAGTGCGCTCCACATGAACACCACCACATAGCTCAGTAGAAAACTCACCCAAAGTAACAACACGTACTTCGTCATCATACTTTTCGCCAAATAATGCCATCGCACCTTTTTCTTTCGCTGCATCTATTTGCATCAATTCGGTTTGACGTTCGACGTTTCGGCGAATTTCAGCATTAACCATACGCTCAACTGTATTTACTTCTTTTGCTGTAACGCCTTCAAAATGAGAAAAATCAAAACGTAGTTTCTCATTATCACAAAGTGAACCTTTTTGGGTGACATGATCACCAAGCACTTTACGTAATGCAGCATGAAGAATATGAGTAGCGGTATGATTTTTGACTATCTCAGCTCGACGCTCAACATTAATTTCAGCTTTTACTCGACGATTTAAACCAATATTTACTTTTGCTATTCCTTGATGGGCAAATGCGTTACCTAGTTTTACGGTATCAGTTACTTCAAACACGCCGTCGTCAATATGTAATAGGCCACTGTCGCCTGCTTGACCGCCTGATTCAGCATAAAATGGCGTTGAATCTAATATTACAATACCTGATTCGCCCGCGGCTAATTCAGAGACAGATTCTTCAGCATTGAATAACTCAACAACCGTTGCTGAATAAGTATCACAGCTATAACCTTTAAAGTTAGTTGTATGATCTGACTTCAACTGTTCATTGTAATCAGTACCAAATTGACTCGCTTTTTGGGCTCGTTCACGCTGTAACCCCATGGCAATGTCAAATCCATTAGCATCAATTTTCAGTTGGCGCTCACGAGCAATATCAGCAGTAAGATCGGCAGGAAAACCATAAGTATCATAAAGCTTGAATACATCATCACCCGATACAGTATCACCTTTAAGGTTTCCCAAGATGTCTTCAAGTAATGCCATACCACGATCTAGTGTACGACCAAACTGCTCTTCTTCAATGCGAAGAATTTTCTCAATAATCGCTTGTTGTTGTACTAGTTCGGGATAAGCTTCACCCATTTGATTAACAAGAGAGGCCGCGAGCTTATGAAAGAAGTGCCCTTTTGCTTCAAGCTTATGACCATGACGAATGGCGCGTCTTATTATACGGCGAAGTACATAACCACGCCCTTCATTTGACGGCATTACTCCATCAACAATTAAAAAGCTACATGAGCGAATATGATCAGCAATTACACGCAGTGACTTATGCTCAATATCATTACAGGATAATAGTTTTGCCGCATCGCCAATTAAACCTTGGAAAATATCTATTTCATAGTTGCTGTGCACGCCTTGTATTATTGCAGCAATGCGCTCTAACCCCATGCCTGTATCGACAGACGGTTTAGGCAGAGGTTCCATGGTACCGTCAGCGTGACGGTTAAACTGCATAAATACCAAATTCCAAATTTCAATAAAACGGTCGCCATCTTCATCAGGTGAGCCTGGTGGTCCACCAAAAATATCTTCACCGTGATCAAAAAATATTTCAGAACAAGGGCCACATGGACCCGTATCACCCATTGACCAAAAGTTATCTGAGTCATACTTTTTGCTTGGCGATTTATCGCCAATGCGAATAATCTTTTCTTTTGGTACGCCTATTTCGTCGGCCCAAAAATCAAATGCTTCGTTGTCACTTTCATAAACCGTAACTAACAGTTTATCTTTAGGAAGTTCGAGTACTTCAGTCAGAAACTGCCATGCAAACTTTATCGCGTCTTGTTTAAAATAATCACCAAAACTGAAATTGCCTAACATTTCAAAAAATGTATGGTGACGTGCTGTATAACCTACATTTTCAAGGTCATTGTGCTTTCCACCGGCACGTACACAACGTTGTGACGAAGTTGCACGTGTATAGCTACGAGATTCAGCGCCTAAGAAAACATCTTTAAATGGCACCATACCTGCGTTGGTAAATAACAAAGTGGCATCATTTCCAGGAACCAAAGAACTACTTGGTACAATTTGATGTTGCTTTGAAGCGAAATATTGTAAAAACGCTTGGCGTAACTCGGCGGTGGTTTTGATCATGAGGATATCCAACTCTTTGAAATTTATTTGGTCTTAGTTATATATGATTATTAATGATTTAATACTGCTAGTATTTGATCGGTAGAAAATCCGCGAGACTGCATAAAACGTATTCGTTTTGCTTTATCTTTATTATCTACAATAGGACGCTCACCAAAGCGTTTATTATAAGCAAGCTCCGCTTGATGATACCAATCAAATTCTTCATTATCTTTTAGTTGAGCGATAATAGCATGGCTAACACCTTTTTGTATGAGTGCGCTGCTAATATATCGCCAGCCATAACCTTTATTCACTCTCGTTCGATAATAGCTTTCAGCGTAGCGCGTATCACTTTGATAATTTTTTTCTTGTAAATAATGAATAACAGGAGAAATATCATCCAAGAGATAAGCTTTCGATTGTAGTTTTTCACAAAGTTCTTTTACTGAATGCTCTCTTCTTGATAGCAAATCAATTGCTTTATGTAAGATTTCTTTTTTCACTAACGTCATGTCACCACTATCTATCGTATGCTTTATTCTACCGATTAATGAACAGAAAATTAATACCTTAAATACTCAGACACACTAGCAAGTTAAATTTAATGTGATAATTTTTTTACATTAGCTGAATAATCACGCAAAATAACAAAATATTACAGGAGTTACCTAGGTTATAAAAAGTTAACTACTGATAAAAGCTACCCGAACAAGCTATCAATAAAAACAGGGACTGGTATGCAGGCAAAATTAAAAAACTTCTATCGCATTTTTTTTATCATGGTACTCACATCAATGCTACAAGCGTGTGGTGGCTCGAGTGATGACACCCCAAAATATACAATTTCGGCCGATGTATCAGCTGCTCATTTTAGTAACCCGCTTGGAGAAGTTTCCTCCGACTCTCTAACAGTGAACGTTACCTTTAGTGGTTCAGGCGTGGCATTAGGCTATGCGCCAGGCGAGGCGCCGGTACCATGGTTGAATATGCGCAGTGAAACTGTCACAGCAACAACCGCAAGAATTGTAATAGATATAGTTAATGCCGACCGCTTTGCAGCGAGCTTGTATGATACAACCATTCGTGTTTCAACCGCTGACGAAAATGGTGCAAACTTAGTTAACCACGATATAAAGATTTCATTACTTATTTGGTCACAATTAAGCTTTGGCGATACATTTGGCGTTGAAGCAATTGAAAGTAAAACCTATAGTTTTAGTAACAATACAAATAGCTGGACGGCAACATCTGATGTTGATTGGTTAACATTAAGCTCAGAAACTGTTGAAGGTATTACCACCGTTTCAATAACTCCGGCATTAGCAAGCTTAACAGCCGCAGGCTTATATCAAGGCAATATTGTATTAACCGACAGCGTTTCAAATAAACAGCAAAAGGTGCCTGTTGAATTGGGTTTAGATAACCTTTATCTCTACACCAATGTGCCAACATTAATGTTGACCTCAACCTTAAATATTAATGCGACCGAGCAAATTATCAATGTTAAAAGTAATGCGCTTACCCCAATTAAATGGCAAGCAACAACGGATGCACCTTGGTTAATACTGACACCAATTGAAGGAAGCGATCAGTTAAAAGTTACTGCTGATAAAAGTCTGACTGATGCTAATTCACTAAGTAGTGCCGTTATTGCTATTTCAGCAACTGAAAATGATACGGTTATCACCAAAAACTTAGCGGTTAACTTCTACAACTCACCAGATGCTACACCTACCACTACACTAGAAGAACTTGTTGTTAATAACAATGCGTTAGTTTCTGCTCCCGATAAGCCCTTTATCTATGTTGGTATAAATAACGAGCTACGCGTTTATCATCAGTATACTGGTGAGCTAATAAGCACAACAGTTGTATCGCTTGAAGGTACGTTGTTAGAACAGTTTATTGTCCACCCAGAAGGTAATACATTAATTGCCCGAGCAATTGAAACCATTGTTAATGATATTGAAGATGAGACTGATAATGAGTTAATTACTCACAGATACAATATAAACCTTCAAGATTTAACCTTTACTAAAATAGAAAATGCAACCACACAATATGAACCACTTTCATTTGTTAGTTTTTATGGTCGCCACTTTGTGGTTACACAAGTCGTAGAGTTTGCCGATGATATGTTACAACGTACTTATTGGGATGCAGCAAATGCTTTTTTTGCTCGCTCGGCAAACCAAGTAAGAGATAAAGATGTACTCTACTTACTAGAAGGCAATACCTCAACCTTAAAAAGACTAACGGCTACGGTTAATGATTTTACTACCGCCTCAATAACCTCAACGGTTAGCCACGAATATCGCCCGGAAAACTTAGCCGATAATGAATTCATTGCAGATTTTGTTGTTAACAATGACGAATCAAACATTTATACCATTAGTCCAACGTCTGAGTGGATAAGCTTTGATGGTGAAACTTTTACTGACAATGGTTTATTAGAAACAACTGAAGGTATAATCACCTTAGCATTAGATAAAAGTTCAAATGGACGACCTCACTATATTCGCATTAATCCTGATATTGGTTATATCGTTGATGTTTACGACGAAAACCAACTTCTCACCACATCAATTAAAACGGCTGGCAATCAGCCAACAAACGTATCACTAAGTGCTGATAACAAACGTTTGGCAATAGATGCTGGTAATAATGACCAAATTGAATTGATAAACCTGACGCAATTTAATGTTTCAGCAACAGACTTAGCATTTAATACCACATTTGGCGATAACGCCATTGACAGCCAAACAGTTACACTCACTGGCGTAGGCGACGGTTGGCAAGCCACTTCAGATGCAGCTTGGTTAGTGGTTAGTCAAGATAATAGCGGTGATATCGCCAGTTTGATCGCTTCAATCGATACCAGTCAAATTACTGGTTGGGGTTTACTAACCGGTACCATTACCGTTATTGACCCCGCTAGCGGCACCACAACGGTTATTGTTGTTAAATTAGCAATTGATGCGGTTAGAGTCACCAGTAGTTATCCATCATTAAGCTTTAACAGCTTGGCAACTCAAGAAAAACTTGTGCATACGGTTGATATAATCATCAACAGTGAAGCCGACATTGTATGGCAAGCCACAGCCGACGTAAGTTGGGTAAACATAACAGCCGATAATGCCAATAATAAACTGACCATTACGGCACTGCCTAGCGCTGTAGCAGCTAACGATATTCATTATGGTAAAATTACACTTGCTGCCGTCACTGATGGTGAAGCATTATCAAGTGATATTATGATCAGCCTTAACAAAGACAGCGCCGATGCGGTTGATGTAACAATTGCTAACATTACAGCCAATACTAGTGGTACCGTGGTTGATAACTACCGCCCATATATCTATGTTGCCGTACTTGATTCAATTCGCGTATATAACGTAATAACTGGAACCTTGGTCACAACAATTCAATCGCCGCTAGCTGATGTGAATCTAACGAACCTTGTTGCTCATCCTGATGGCTCTTTATTACTAGCCTCTAATTTAGAAACCTATCTCGATGAAAATGATGTTGAGCAAACTCGTATAAATCATTATCAAGTCGATTTAGCAACGCAAGCAATCAGCCAGATAAATGCCGAAAACATAGATATTGGCTACCGCCCTATTGCTATCAACGTAATTAACGGCTTACCTGTCGTTATTACTCAAACCTTAGAGTTTGCTGATTTAAGCCTGAAAACCCAGTACTGGGATGATGAAAATGCCTACTTTGTCTCAACATTTGGTCACGCCGTTACCACCAATACATTTACCGCTTTAAAAGCTACTGATACTGCATTAAACCCTTATGCTATAAACGTTAATGCCTACGCTGAAAAAACCATAACAGCTGAGCTTACTACCCCTTATATCAATAGCAATCTCACTGGTGCAACAGCGGCTTTAGCATTAAGTAGTGACGGCAAAGACATTTATGCCACAAGTAATAATACTGAATGGGTTACTTTTGACGGTGATAGTACTTATACCGACAAGGGTTTACTTGACGCTAAAGCGACGGTAACTCCTCGCAATGTCATGATAGACAGTGATAACAGTAGTTATTTTTATCGCTTTGATCAGTCATTAGGTTTTGTTGCGAGTAAATACGATAGTGATCAAGCATTAGTTTGGGCAAAAACAATTGCAGCTAACGGCACATCAAACGAAAGCTACATTATGCCTAACTTTCAACGAATCGCTGTTTTTAATAGCGCAACGAATAGTTTGCATATAATTAACCTGCCTTAGACGAATTAAAAAGTCGGGTTAAAAAAGTCGAATTAAATAAAGTCATTAAAAATATGCAGTGTTTAAACTAAACACTGCATATTTATCATAAATCCATCCAAACTCAACTTTTCTGGTAACCATAATCATGAGCCGTTTCATTGGTATATATCAAAATGCTTTAAGTCAAAACCTTTGCAGTCAGCTCATAACGGCTCACCAAAAAAGTAACGATGTTACCTCTGGAAGAACTGGCTCTGGTATTAATAAAGCACTTAAAGACAGCTTAGACAGTGGTTTACTTCACAAACCTGAAAACAGCGCTTTACTTAATGGCGTTTTACAAGCATTTCAAAACACTATGCGTCAGTACTTTATCGAACATCCCGCCGCATTAGTTTCAGGCATGCCGCTTATCATACAAAACCCAAAGACTGGCGAAAAAACATCAATCAATATTGAAAACTTTTCATCTTTAGCAACTGAGAGCATCGATCAAGTTACTGGAGCCCTCTTTAGATATACCGGCTTTACTGTACAAAAATATAAAAAGGCTGAAGGTGGCTATCATTATTTTCATTCTGAGATATATCCGCAAGGTGAACATAATGAACCTTTGCACCGTCAAGTTGCCATTTTGCTTTATCTAAATGACGTTGAAGAAGGCGGTGAAACTGAATTCTTTTACCAACAAACAAAAGCTAAACCCAAAGCTGGCACTATTGTTATTTTCCCTTCGGGGTTCACCCATACCCATAAAGGGCATATACCTTTGAGTAATGATAAATATGTGATCACCGCATGGCTTCTTTTTAATCGCGCCGAAAGCATTTATGGTGCTCCAACACCAACGGAGGCCTAGAAATGGACTTTATTGAAGAATATCCATCAGCGCTACCAGAAGACTTTTGCCAAGCATTAATAAGTCAATTTGGCCACGATAAGAAAATATCAACGCAGCTTGAAGGTGAAGATCACATTCAAAAGCAACATTTCATCGAAGTGCCACTTAATACATTGGAAAACAAGACACTTTATCAGCACTTTATTCGTTTTCTAGCGCCCTGTATAAAAAGCTACCTTAGCGAGTATTATCAAGTTTTACTGGCGGGTACATCGCTTAATGTTTATCACCCGAAGACAGAAGAAGTGGTTAAGCTAACACCTGAAAATTTCACTGAAGTTGGCTTGCCACAAATTGATATTATAATGCGAGACATTTTTCGTATTGCCCCAGCTGTGATGCAAAAAACTGAGGTTGATAACAGTGTCAATACTTGCTTTCATAGCGACAGCTTCCCAAAAGATATTAAAACTGAAAATCTTCACCGCATACTAACTATCTCGGTATTTTTAGAAACTGTTGACCAAGGCGGTGAAATTGTTTTTAGTGAATTTCAACGACAAGTTTCTCCCGTAAAAGGCAAAGTTGTTATTTTTCCTGCTTATTTCACTCATACCTATCGGCAAAATAGAGTTGTTTCAAATAACCGCTATCAAGTAAATACCTGGCTAATGTTCAATCGCTCAGAGAGTATTTATAGAAAAAGAGATTGAAAACGACCTAACCTTAAGCCTTAAATAACATAATAAAAGCGAGTACTTTCCGTTTCTATTGATTGATAGTTATCTACGCGACTTTATTTATAATTAACTCTTTCAGCTAACCAATAAATAAGCGCTCTGTAAAAATTTATCAAACAACGCGCTAGTTATTTGCCGTTATTCAGCTCTATCAAGCAAGACAGGACCACAGCCTTCTTGAGCAAGTACATCATTTTCATTGTACATTGGGCACTTTTTCATTGATAAACAACCGCAACCAATACAGCCAGATAATGAGTCTCTTAGTTTTTCCATATACCGTATGCGCTTATTGAGATCATCTCGCCAAGCTGTCGATAAGTTCTGCCAATCATCAGTATTTGGAGTTCTATTGCTTGGTAATGTTGCAAATGCTTGTTTGATCATTTCTAAACTCACACCAATTTTTTGTGCGGCTTTAATGACAGCAACACGCCTAAAAACATCTTTTTTGTAACGTCGTTGATTGCCTAGATTACGCCAACTTCTGATCAGTCCCTTCTCTTCATAAAAATGTAAGGTTGAGACTTTTACACCACAGCGCGATGCCACTCTGCCGACAGAAAAAATCGCTTGATCCATTTTAATTTCCTAAAAAAATAAATTAAAAAAAACTTTACCTCAAGCTTACTTGAGGTTTTATAGTTCGTTCACTTTAAAAAGAAGGAGAATAAAATGCAAGTAAATATCAACGACAAAAATAAAATGGAAAAAAGCAAAAGACAAACTTGGCTTAATCAATCTATTTTTCATTTATTTAACTTAACAATGCAAAGTAAATAGCGCGGGGGAATTAACCTTGAATACAAGATTTCAAACAATTAGTGAGGAAAAAGAATGACAATTAAGATTGAGCACATAAATTTAGTCGTTAGTAATATCGAAGAAATGCTGAAATTCTATCAAGCTGCATTCCCACATTGGGGCATTAGAAGCGAAGGAGAAAGTCAGTGGCATGGCAAGGCGAGAAGCTGGTTGCATTTTGGCGACGATTATCAATACCTCGCATTAAGTGATAACGGCGTAGACAAAAATAGAGACTTAAGCGGCCATCAAATAGGCTTGGCACATTTTGCTTTTTCGGTTACCAACCTTTCAGCGCTAATAAATAGGCTTGATGATGCTGGTTTTGATGTAGACAAAATTGGCGCAGATAATCCCTTTAGGAAAAACATCTACTTTATTGATCCCGCAGGGTATGAGGTAGAGTTTATCGAATACTTAAGTGATATTCCAAGTGAAAGAAACAGTGATTAATGACAAAATATTTCCGTAAAAATTTAACAAAAAAAATGAGCAAGTTAAAACTTGCTCATTTTAAATACCCAGTAAATAATTTTAAGCTAATAATTATTTTTTAATTTTACGCGCTGCAAAAGCAATCAAACCTAAAGCGAATATTGCCAATGAAGAAGGCTCAGGTACGCTTTCAGCTTTACTACCGAAAACCTGAAACTCGCCAAGAGAGTTCATATTGTCCCCATATGTAGCTGCTACTCTAAGGTACCTAGCTTGAACAGTTGAGAATTCGATATTAGACAAATAAATATTTGAAGGATCAATTGAGTTAGTAGACATAGTATCCATACCATTTCCAATATTCCCCCAATAGCTCTGTATTGAAAATAATGTATTAAAAGATGATAAATCTGTTGACCAGCTTATTGCATAACCGTCATTGTTATCAACAGAGAGTAAAATATCATCAATATTGTACAAGCTACCTAGGTCAAAGGTAAAAAATGTTTGTGTGCCATACCAGTGAACATTAACAGGATTTGTCCAACCAGTTCCTTCTCCAGGCACTATACCGTTATTTAACACCGCAAGATTACCGTTATAAGAACCCGTGGCTGAAATATCAGTTATTGTTATTAATCCAGCATGGCTAACAGTGCTTAGCATCGATAATACCAGCGTTAGTACTAAAGTAATTTTTTTCAACTTTCTCTCCCACTCACCTAACTCGATGAATTATTGTTATATATTTTTTCTGTTTTTGAACCGTATATAAGCAAATTACAGACCAATCTAAAAACTTCATAATTATTATAAGGTTAATAGAAACGGAGAATAAAATCACAATAAAGTGTAAATAAATCAGACAGTTCCTTTAGAACCAATCGAAATAATTATCAATTACAACAGCTAGAATTAAAGACAAAAATATTTATAGTAAAGAGGGTTATTTTTAACAATTTAAAATAGCGAGTTGTTTTGACATAAGCTTAAATGGGCTTAATTCAAACGGAACTTAGCTCAAACAGCGCTTTGCTCAAAAAGAACTTAATTTAAACAGTAGCAAATTATCCTATCGGTAATTGCAGCTGCTGTTGTTTACATGCTGTTTTTGAATTTAAACTTGCAAAGCCCAAAGTTAAGCCAATCAGTCGAATAGCTTTACCACGTGATCGTGCCAAGGCCTTTTTAAGTAAAGACTCAAAGAGTTCATCATCAGGATGGTCTACTTTTAACTCAACGGTAGTTTGCGTAAAGTCAGAAAATTTAATCTTCACACCTTGTTTTACAATAGCCCTTTCCTTATGCTTTTCTAATCGTTGGGCTAACTTAAGGCGAAGTTTAACCATAACTTCAAAGCAATCTTCCATTTGAATAATATCTTGTGCCAACGTGGTTTCTATCGCTAACGACTTTCGTTGGCGATCAACAACAACTTCCCTTTCATCTATACCATGACTTTTTTGATACAAAGACTCCGCAAACTTACCAACAATCCTTTGCAACTCGCCAGCAGTTGACTGACGAACATCAGCACAAGTTTCAAAATTAAAGAGCTTTAACTTAGCTGCTGTTTTTGGACCAATACCAGGGATTTTTTTTAAAGGAAGATATTGAACAAACTGTTCAACTTTCTTTGGTGATACGACACATTGTCCATTCGGTTTATTTTCATCACTGGCAATTTTGGCAATAAACTTATTTGGCGCAACGCCTGCCGATGCTGTTAAACCCGTTTCATCAAATATATCCTGTCGAATTTGCTCAGCAATTAGTGTAGCACTGCCAGAATTTACTTCACAATGAGTGACATCAAGAAAGGCCTCATCAAGCGACAAAGGCTCTACTAAGTCAGTATAACGCTTAAATATACTTTGAATTTGCTTAGATACTTGCTGATAAACCGACATTCGACCATTAACGATCAAAAGATCTGGACAGAGTTTTCTTGCTTGGCTCGCTGGCATTGCTGAACGCACACCAAACTTTCGCGCGATATAATTGCAGGTACACAAAACACTACGTGGACCATCGCCACCGACCGCTAATGGAATGTTGCTATATTCAGGGTTATCACGCATTTCCACAGCAGCATAAAAACAATCCATATCGATATGTATTATCTTTTTCATTTGTAAACGCCAAACAAGTTACTGTATATAAACACAGGTTAATATTTCTTTGGCTAAGAGTCAACGTGAGTTCATTTATCATTTCGACAAATGCCTCAATAAACAGACAAAAAAATACCACCATACGGTGGTATTTTCTGTAAATATAAAATCTTATAGAGAATAATGACCCCTAGAGGTTTTTCACATCAATAGAGTTTTCTTTTTCAGCTGCGATTTTTTCTCTTTCTTTTCGTTTTTCACATGGGTTGTCGCAATTGCACTCTTTAGCAATGCCAACCGAAGCTAAACCACCACAGCTACCAGCAAGTGTTTTCTGTTGAAAAATGTACCCTACTGCCATTGCCATCACAATAACGAGAAAAAAACCTAAGGTGATTAAAAATATTGCCATGCTTACTACTACCTGTTTTCAATTCACCGCGAGGTTGTTTTATCACCACCGCAGTAAAATAATGTATTTTTTATTACTTCAAATATTGCATGAATTTTACCGTGCTTTGCTCAACAAAGCCATGATCGGTTTTGATTATCATATAAGCAGCAATCTCATTTTTTTCAGCAAAAGCTATCGCTTTCTCCTCACCCATTACCATCATTGCAGTAGATAAACCGTCAGCTGTCATCGATGAAGGATGGATCACGGTTACCGAAACCATCTTATGATCAATAGGCTTGCCCGTATCTGGGTCAATAATATGTGAAAATCTTTGACCATCGGCTTCATAATAGTTTCTATAATCGCCAGAGGTTGCTACAGCATTGTCTTTAGGAATAATAACTTGAAAAACTGCGCGTTGGTCAGTTACTGGTTTTTCAATTGCTACATGCCAAAGTTCACCAGTATGCTTAAAGCCTTTCAGGCGCATTTCTCCGCCAATTTCTACGAGGTAATTATTTACACCATTGTACTCTAAATATTCTGCGACTAAATCGACACCGTAGCCTTTAGCAATAGTTGATAAGTCAACGTAGAGTGATGGGATTGCTTTACTTATTTTATTGCCTGAAACCGCAAGATGCTGCAAACCAATACGTGATTTTGTTTGTAATAGCTCTGCTGCTGTTGGTACAGTTTCCGGTCGGTATTCAGGACCAAACCCCCATAAGTTAACCAAAGGGCCAACAGTTACGTCTAACTTACCTTCACTGAGTTTACCTAAGCGAATAGCCTCTGTTATTACTCGCTTTAAACCTTTCGACATTTCTACCGCAGCTAAAGAAGTAGAGCGATTAAATAGAGAAAGCTCTGAGTCTGGAATATAGGTCGACATTTCTTGGTTTAGTTGCACCAATAACGCATCAATTCCTTGATGAATTTTTTCACTATTTACCGAATTATTTTCATTAACTATTTTTATGTTATAGGTAGTGCCCATCGTTTTACCTTGCAGTAAAACCTCTTCTTTTTTCATATTGTTACTTGGAAAGCAGCCAGATAATAAAATTACTGCGACAACAATAAATAATTTAGTTTTTAACATGAACTCTCACTTACGCTTAATACTTAAATTTCAACTATTGAAATAATGACTGGAAACTTATTACTTAGCTAATCAATCGTTTATTTACTCATTTACTTAGTCACTTGAGTAATCAAAAAATTGCTTAGCTAAATAATAAAAGACGACCGAAGCCGTCTTTTAATTTTGACAAACATTTAGCTTAGAAAGTGTAACTTATCCGCCAAAGTCATCCAATAAGATGTTTTCTTCTTCAACACCTAGATCTTTCAACATATGAATAACCGCAGCTGTCATCATTGGCGGCCCACACATGTAGTATTCACAATCTTCAGGTGCTTCATGATCTTTTAAGTAGTTATCAAAAAGTACATTGTGAATAAAACCTGTCATGCCATCCCAGTTATCTTCTTTTTGTGGATCAGATAAAGCGATATGCCATTGGAAGTTTTCATTATCAGCCGCTAAGCCATCAAAATCTTCTTGATAGAAAACTTCACGAGCAGAACGAGCGCCATACCAGTAGCTCATTTTACGGTTTGTTTTCAAACGTTTAAGTTGGTCAAAGATATGAGAACGCATTGGCGCCATACCAGCACCACCGCCAACAAATACCATTTCAGCATCAGTTTCTTTGGCAAAGAACTCACCAAATGGACCTGAAATAGTTACCTTATCACCAGCCTTAAGGTTGAAGATATAAGATGACATTTTACCAGCAGGTAAATGTAACTTGCCAGGAGGCGGCGTAGCGATACGCACGTTCAGCATGATAATGCCTTCCTCTTCTGGATAGTTTGCCATTGAATATGCACGTAAAGTATCGGTATCAACTTTTGATTCTACATCAAAGAAACCAAAGTGATTCCAATCACCTTTATACTGCTCATCAATGTCAAAATCAGAATACTTAACATGATGGGCAGGCGCTTCAATTTGAATATAACCGCCGGCTTTAAATGGTACAGATTCACCATTTGGAATTTGTAACTTAAGCTCTTTAATGAAAGTAGCTTTGTTATCATTAGAGATAACTTCACATTCCCACTGTTGAACACCGAAGATCTCATCTTCAACTTCAATTTCCATGTCTTGCTTAACAGCAACTTGACACGCTAGACGACAGCCAGCTTTGGCTTCACGTTTGTTGATGTGACCTTCTTCAGTAGGAAGAATATCACCACCACCTGAATGCACTTCAACACGACACTGGCCACAAGTACCACCGCCACCACAAGCTGAAGGAATAAAGATACCTTGGTCAGCTAATGCGCCTAATAATTTGCCACCCGCAGCAGTAGTTACTGCTTTTTCTGGGTCGCCGTTTATGCTAATCGTTATGTCACCACTTGATACTAACTTAGACTTAGCAAATAAAATTACTAATACTAAGGCAAGAACTATCGCGGTAAACATCGATACGCCGAGAATTATTTCCATCGACTTTTCCTTAAACTTCTCTAAGGGTGTAACACAAGCTAAATTGCATTACACCGACCAAATTTATAACGAGATACCACCGAAAGAAAGAAAACCAAAGGCCATCAATCCAGCAGTAATAAACGTAATACCTAAACCTTTAAGGCCATTTGGCACGTCAGAATATTTCATCTTTTCGCGCAAACCTGCCATCAATACAATTGCTAACATCCAACCAACACCTGAGCCAAGGCCGTATACGACACTTTCACCAAGAGTTAGGTTTTTCGCAACCATAAATGAAACCGCACCAAAAATGGCACAGTTAACTGTGATTAAAGGTAGGAAGATACCAAGCGCTTGATACAAAGCAGGGAAATATTTATCTAAAATCATTTCCAAAATTTGTACTAACGCGGCAATCACACCAATAAAGGTAATAAACGACAAGAAGCTTAAATCGATAGATTCTTTCGGATCAGTAATGCCCATCATTGAATCTAACGCACCAGGAGCCAAAATTGCTTGGTATATAACTTGGTTAGCTGGAACGGCTAAACCTAATACCACAACAACTGCAACACCTAAGCCAATAGCAGTACTTACTTTCTTTGATACTGCTAAGAAAGTACACATACCTAAGAAGAAGCTTAATGCCATATTCTCAATGAAGATGGTTTTAATAAAAATACTTAAATAATGTTCCATGATTAATCTTCCTCAACTTGTTCTGGCTTGTACTGGCGAATAGCCCAGATGATTAAACCAATAATGAAGAATGAACTAAATGGCAATACTAATAAGCCGTTACCTTGGTACCAACCACCATTTTGAACTAGAGGTAAAACCTCCATGCCAAAAATCTTACCAAAACCTAAAAGCTCACGGAAGAAAGCAACTACCATTAATACTGCGCCGTAACCTAAACCATTACCAATGCCGTCTAAAAAGCTCACACCTGGTTTTTCTTTCATAGCAAAAGCTTCAGCACGACCCATAACGATACAGTTAGTAATGATCAAACCAATATAAACCGATAACTCTTTTGATAACTGATAAGAGAAAGCTTTCAATACTTGGTCAACCACAATAACGAGTGAGGCAATAATCGCCATTTGCACGATTATACGCACACTTGATGGTATTTGATTACGAATAATTGAGATAAACAAGTTCGAAAATGCGGTTACTAACATTACCGCAATAGTCATAACTAAAGCATTAGCCATTGAGCTTGTAACCGCTAAAGCGGAACAAACACCTAATACTTGCAATGCAATTGGGTTATTATCAATAACAGGTCCAAAAAGGACTTTTTTATTATCTGAAGACATTAGTTCAGCCCTCCACTTAGAATGTTCTCTCGATTAGCGTTAATGAAAGGACCATAGCCCTCAGCACCTAACCAAAATTGTAAGGTTTTAGTTACGCCAGTGCTGGTTAATGTTGCACCAGATAAGGCATCAACACCGTGAACATCACCTTTTTTAGCACCACCTTTAACTAACTTAATGACGGCTTCGCCTTGTTCGTTGTACATTTTTTTACCTGGCCATAAAGCTTTCCAGTTAGGGTTAAGTACTTCAGCACCTAATCCAGGAGTTTCTTTAAGTTCAGAATAAACAACGCTACGAACAGTGTTTAAGTCAGGAGCTAAACCAACAAAACCGTACATTAGATCCCACAAGCCTGAACCAACAATAGGTAAGACAATAGTATCTAATTGACCTGCTTCATTTTTAACTAAGTAGATAACAGCTCTGTCTGCACGACGGCTAAGACCCGCCATGTCATTTTCAGGCTTAGTACTTTTGCTTGCGTCACGAGAATCGCTACGTTCGTCAAACATATCAGTATTACCATCAATGATTGCACCAGATTTTAGTTCAATCATTTTAGCTTCAACAAACTTGTTATAAGTAGCAACAATGCTCTTCGCGTCAGGTGAAGCACCTGCTTTCTCTAACAAGCCAGAGGCTTCAAGAATTTTAGTTTGCTTATCAAGCAATTTGTTAGCTTGCTGTAATGGCTTTAAGCCAACTGCTGAGATAGATACCAACGCAGCACATACTAAACAAACAATAAATACAAATACCAACGTTCTACCGAAAGTTTCTTTATTACTAGACATTACGAGCAAGCCTCCGTTTGATGTTGCCTTGCACTACAAAGTAGTCAAACAATGGTGCGAACAAGTTAGCAAACAAAATAGCTAACATCATACCTTCTGGGAATGCTGGGTTTACTACACGAACTAATACCACCATGACGCCAACTAATGCACCAAACCAGTATTTACCTGTATTAGTGAAAGAAGCCGAAACAGGGTCAGTTGCCATAAACATCATACCAAAAGCAAAACCACCAACAACTAAGTGCCAGTACCACGGCATTGCAAACATAGCATTTGTATCACTACCAATAGCATTAAATAGCATCGATGTGATAACCATACCAGCGAATACACCTAAGACAATTCTCCAAGACGCGATGCCTTTATAAAGAATGTAAGCACCACCCAATAAAATTGCGAATGTTGAAACTTCACCTACTGAGCCTGGAATGAAACCCCAAAATGCGTTCCACCAGTCAGTATTCACTGAATAATCAACTAAACCTTGGTTAGCAGCACTTAATGCAGTAGCGCCAGAAAAACCATCAGCAGCAACCCAAACCGCATCACCTGAGATTTGTGCAGGGTAAGCGAAGAATAAAAACGCACGACCCGCTAACGCAGGGTTTAAGAAGTTTTTACCTGTGCCACCAAATATTTCTTTGGCGATAACAATACCAAAAGTAATACCGATAGCCACTTGCCATAAAGGAATCGTTGCTGGACAAATTAAGGCAAAAAGAATCGATGAAACAAAGAAACCTTCGTTAACTTCGTGTTTGCGCACTGCAGCAAATAATACTTCCCAAAAACCACCAACAATAAAAGTGACGGCATATATAGGTAAGAAAAACATAGCACCGTATAGCGTCATGCTAAACCAGCCAGAATCAGCCGTTAATGTACCGCCAATCGCGTGGAACAAACCAACTTGCCATGTATCAGCCAAGGCATAACCAGCACCAAGCGCTTCTGCTGCTTGATAACCAATGTTATACATGCCCCAGAACATTGCAGGAAATACTGCTAACCACACAGTGATCATGATACGTTTTAAATCAATGCTGTCGCGAACATGGGTTTTACCTTTGTTCACTTGGCCTGGTGTAAATAAACCAGTAGCAACGGCTTCATATAAAGCAAACCATTTTTCATGCTTACCGCCTTTTTCAAATTGCGGTTCGATATCTTCAATAAATTTTTTCAATCCCATGACTAACCTTCCTTCTCAATTATGGTTAGGCAATCACGAAGGATCACGCCGTAATCTGTTTTGCCTGGGCAAACAAATGTACACAACGCTAAATCTTCTTCATCTAGCTCTAAAGCACCAAGTTGCTGAGCACCGTCAGTATCGCCAGAACAGATGTCACGTAGTAACATTGTTGGCAAAATATCTAATGGCATAACTCGTTCAAAGTTGCCAATTGGCACCATTGCACGTTCACTACCGTTGGTAGTTGTGGTCATATTGAATAACTTCTTAGGAAAGAAGTGAGACATATAAGCACGAGTTACTGAAAACTTGTTCGGACCTGGGTACATATAACCAACAAATTCTTTCTCTCTACCTTCTAAGATAAGAGATAATTGAACATGGAAACGACCTAGATAAGCATGAACGCCTATCGCACTTGCACCCGCTAATAACGAACCAGATACAACACGTACTTCACCGTCGGCTACTTCACCTTTTAATAATTCAGTGGTATTTGCACCTAAAACAGTGCGCACTAAACGAGGGTTTTTAGCTGCGGGGCCTGCTACTGCAATAACACGGGTACAATCAAGCTCGCCAGTAGTAAATAATTTACCCACTGCGATTACGTCTTGATAACCAATGTGCCATGCAACATTATCTACGTTAACAGGTTTTAAAAAATGCATATGCGTGCCAACTAAACCTGCTGGATGTTTACCAGCAAACTCACTAACAACGACACTTCCTTCAACAGGAATATTTGCACCTGGCGCCTTATTAACAAAAACTTCACCTTCAGTTAAACGACCAAGCACAGTTAAACCTTGTTTGAAGGCTTCGCTTTGCTCATTGATGATAGCTTCAGGGTTTGCAGCTAATGGATTGGTATCCATCGCACTAACAAAAATCGCTTTTGGCGTGGTATCAATTGCTGGTGTTTTACTAAATGGGCGAGTTCTTAGTGCTGTCCACAAACCAGAATTAACTAGGTTAGCAACAACATCTTCGCAAGAAAGCGACGATAACTCATTGGCGGCATAGCTATTAAACGTTTCTTGTTCGTCGCCATCTACTTCAATAACAACAGACTGTAAAACGCGTTTTTCACCACGATTGATTTCTTTAACAACACCGGCTGCTTGAGCTGTGAATTTAACGCCTGGGTTCTTTTTATCTTCAAAAATCACCTGACCTTTTTTAACACGATCATCCACTTTAACAAACATGGTTGGTCGCATACCCACAAACTCTTCACCTAATGTTGCAACGGTTTTGATGGACGAACCATCATGGATTACCTGCTGGGGAGCGCCAACTACCGGTACATCCAGACCTTTTTTTATTGTAATCATAAACACATGCACTACTTTTGATGGGAGTATCAAAATTAATAACAAACTTACCTAACAAAAATAAAATTTCTTAAATATCAGTTAGGTAAAGAATATTACTAATTTCAGTGTATTCAGCAGAGCGCTTATTTCATTAACTGAAGTAAGATCCACTGGCTCTAAGTTAAAATTTTCTGGCGCGATTTTAACACAAAAAGAGTTAAAATTGCCATCGACGATTGATACTTTTAATTACAAAAAGCCAACGTTGTTTACATTTTAGACGGGAGTTGCTCATGGCTACATCATTCAAATAAATATAACGATGATCTTTATCAAAGAATGCTTGAATATGTTGATCTTAAAGTAAATTAAAAAAGCCGTCACTAGAAGTAACGGCTTTCAAAAACATGACTTAATTCATTGCTAAAAGCTATTTATTAGTCTACTAAATAGTTTATTTCAGTCACTGGGCTAACTTCTGCATCGTAATCGACACTATCAATGCCAAAACCAAATAACTTTAAAAATTCTTGATGATAGCCAATATAATCAGTTAGCTCGTCAATTGTATCGGAATCAACTGAATTCCAAATATCGGTAACACGCTGTTGAACACTATCTTCTAGTTCTTTATTATTTTGACGCAAACGGCCCATATCATCCAACGTTGGATTAACACCATAAATGTTGTCACGAAATAGCCCTTGGATCTGCTCAATACAGCCTTCATAAGTACCGTCAGCTTTCATGACTTTGAACATTGCTGAAATATATAATGGCATAATTGGAATAGCAGAGCTTGCTTGCGTTACAACGGCATTTAGTGACGTTACATAGGCTTGACCCGAAATATCAGCGGTACTGCTCTTAATTGCCGCAGAAGCGCGATCTAAATCTTCTTTTGCTCGGCCAATAGTTGCTTTACCGTAAATCGGCCACGTTAGTTCTTTACCAATATAGGTATAAGCTACGGTTTTGAAATTATCAGATAAAACACCCGCATCTTTTAACGCGCTGATCCATAACTCCCAGTCTGCACCGCCCATGACATCTATAGTGCCTTGAATCTCTTCTTCAGAAGCCGCTTCAACTGAAACAGAATCAATAATACGCTTTGAAGTATTCAAGTTCTTGGTGGTTACGCTTTCACCAATTGGCTTAAGCGTTGAAGAATATACTTCGCCAGTATCAGGATCAGTACGGCGTGGTGAAGCCAAACTATAAACAATTAAGTCGATTTGTCCCAATTCTTCTTTAATTAAGGCAATCGCTTTATTTTTAATTTCGTGAGAAAACGCATCGCCGTTAATGCTTTTAGACCAAAGACCCGCTTCATCAGCAGCTTTTTGAAAAGCAGAAGTATTGTACCAACCAGCAGAAGCTGTTTTCTTTTCTGTTGGCGGCTTTTCAAAAAAAATACCTAAAGTTTTAGCGCTATTGCCAAATGCAGCAGTAATGCGTGACGCTAAGCCATAACCTGTTGAAGCACCAATAACTAAAACATTTTTTGGCTTAGCTTCAGCTTGTGGCTGGCTTTTAACATAAGCTATTTGCTCATTTACATGGGCTTCACAACCAGCTGGGTGAGCATTAGTACAAATAAAACCGCGAATTTTTGGTTTGATAACCATATCTTTGCCTTCTAATTAGAATGATTTTTTAATTTTTCTTAAAATTGTCAGCTAGTTTACTCTTGCTTTAGCCTTGATGAGGTATGACCATTACAAGATAGCGACAAAATTTTCACTATTATACCAAGTTGATTAAGTTCTTTCCCACTCAGCGAGAATTAAAAGGCTTAGAGGCAAGACATTGATTGAAGATAATGGTTATTCCCTTATCAAAATCAATAACGCAGCATGTAAGCC
>PJEL010000859.1_pt1 | contig 33928 bp, 23 predicted proteins | sample 1853271 | NCBI WGS metagenome assembly PJEL01 (sample SAMN08108733, study PRJNA415343) | Invertebrate metagenome, whole genome shotgun sequencing project. | host: Globobulimina | place: Sweden: Gullmar Fjord | collected 2015-08 | reverse complement strand
TTTGATGCCAAAGATGATATTCAAAGCCAGTTCACTCAGTGGCAAGACCAAGCTGATCTAGTTAAAGCAAGAACAAGCCAATGGCATGAACTAAAAACTGCATTGCGTTACTGTAAAGTCTTAGCTGTTCATGCCAACTTAACACAGCAAATAGACTCAATTGTTGAAAGCCGAAGCTTACTAGTTGAACCAAACCCAGTTACGCCGCTACTTCAACAAGCAGAATCAGCTCTACGCGACGCAATTACTGCCAAATTATCTGAATACGAAGAAGAGTTTAATGCCTGTCATCGCGATCTTACCGACGATACCAATTGGCTGAAGCTTGATGACGCGAAAAAACAAGCGTTATTAAGCAAACGTAGTCTTTCAAGTATACCAAGTGTTGATTTGTCTTCAGCCGCCGCAGTTTACGATGCACTTGAAGAAACTAGCTTTGAGCAATGGAGTGATCGCATTTCAGCATTGCCAGGCCGTTTTGACGCTGCGCTTAAAGATGCAATTAGTGAGCTTGCCCCAAAAGTAAGGTACAGCCGCTTAAACAAACCAATGATTGAATCAGAAGAGCAATTGCTAGATTGGCTTGCAGAAGTTGAAGCTCAAATACGTGCAGAGCTTGCCAATGGACCAGTTGTTCCAAGCTAGCAATAAAGTAAACCAAATTAACTCTAAATTAGCATTTACTGATTTGAACGAAGTGGCTTAAAGGAATGAAAATGAGAACACCATTAGATAAAGCATTACGTGGCAAGCTAGAAAAAACCGTAGAAAAAGCACGTGATATTGTCGAAATAGCAGTAACAGAAGCACTAACCCGTTTAGGTATTAGCGATGGCAGTGCCCCAAGTTATTTATCAGATGAAGAACGTAAACTAAGAAACCGTTTGCGTGCCCATAGCCGCCAGTTAGGTGATGTACTCAACAAAGACTCAGGCAAACAGGAAACCGAACTACTCGTTAATGAAATGTCATATGAGCATTGGCATCGTATGTTGTTTGCTCGTTTTCTAGAGCAAAGTAATTTATTAATGTATGAACCAGGTACACCAGTATCACTTCAAGACTGTGTTGATTTGGCTGAAGAAGAGCCTGATATTAAAGACGGCTGGGAATTAGCAGGCCGATTAGCACAGAAAATGCTGCCACAAATATTCCGCGCTGACTCGCCAGTATTTGAAGTAAAACTTTCAGTTAACCATGTTAATACACTAGAAGAGCTTATTGCTAAACTTCATGAAGACACTTTTCAGGCATCTGATGCACTTGGTTGGTGTTATCAGTTCTGGCAAAACAAAAAGAAAAAGCAGGTTAATGAATCAGGGGTAAAAATTGGTGCTAAAGAACTAAGCCCGGTTACTCAATTATTTACCGAACCCTATATGGTTAGCTTTTTGCTCGACAACGCCCTTGGTGCTTGGTGGGCAAAACGTCGATTAAGCCAAGATGATTTACTTACTGCCACTAGTGAACAAGAGCTGCGTGAACTCGCTTCTATTCCCGGTGTCCCGTTAGAGTACCTTCGCTTTATAAAAGATGAAGATGCCAAAACATGGTCTTGCGCCGCAGGTGACTTTGACAAATGGCCTGAGGATTTAAGTGAGCTTAGAACTCTAGATCCGTGCTGTGGTTCAGGTCACTTTTTAGTGGCTAAATTCCTAATGCTCGTCCCAATGCGTATGCAATTAGAAGCGTTAACAGCGAAGCAAGCAATTGATAAAATTATCGCAGAAAATATCCATGGTTTAGAGCTAGATCAACGTTGTGTTGAACTTGCTGCTTTTGCCTTAGCACTCGAAGCCTGGCGCTATCCTGGCGCTGGTGGTTATCGTCAATTACCTGAGCTACAACTCGCTTGTTCTGGTATGTCAATAGTAGAAGCACAAAAGGAATGGAAGGACTTAGCAAAAGACGATGAAGAACTTCAAGATGCTATTAAATGGATGCAACAGACCTTTAAAGATGCGCCTACTCTGGGAAGTTTAATCGATCCTACCCAGGCGATGACAGAAAGAAGTAGTGCACCCTGGGAGCTTATTCAAAAAGCTACAATTAAAGCGCCTGATGTAAATAAAGAAACACAAGCTATATCACAAGGTCTTGCAAAAGCTTCAGGTATTTTGACAAAAAAATATAATTGGGTAATCACAAATGTTCCATATTTAGCTAGAGGCAAACAAGTAGAAAGATTAAAAACTTTTAGTGAACACTATTCTGAAGAAGGAAAAAATGATTTAGCTACTGTATTTTTAAAGCGTACACTAGATCTTCTGTCAGAAAATGGACATACAAATGTAGTTTTACCTCAAAACTGGCTTTTCTTATCAAGCTATACAAAGTTTAGAGAAAGGTTGCTTAAAGAATATGAGTGGAATTTTCTTGTTAGGTTAGGTGAAGGTGGTTTTGATTCTTCATCAGCCGCAGGTGCTTTCGTAGTATTAATAAGCTTAAGTAATAGATCACCTATTGATAAGTTTGTGATGTCAGGAATTGACGCTTCTGTACCAAAAACGCCTGATGGTAAAGCATTATCATTGGAAAATAGCACTATTTACAAGTTACCTCAAATAAGACAATTAGATAATCCTGATTCGCGGGTTTCTTTTGAACTAGGAAACGACACACCACTATTGAATACGAGATCTTATGCTTATAAAGGCATTACAACTGGTGATGATCTTAAGTATCGAAGAAATTATTGGGAGTTTAGCGTTGAACCTAAAGAGTTTAAAAAGTTTCAGAGTACGGTTACAGAAAATAAGTTCTTTGGTGGTTTAGAATCACTTGTTTGGTACGAGAAAATGACCAATCCAGTTCAACCCGGTGTTTATATTCGAGCTAAAGAAGCTTTGAATTCAAATGGTGTAATGGTTTCCTTAATGAGGAAGCTATTGCCAACCATGTATTTAGGTACACCTTTTGATACAAATGCTAGTGCTATTATAACAAATCATAACTCTGATCTTCCAGCAATATGGGCTTATTGCAGTTCGACAGAATATAACGCGGAAGTGAGAAGAATTGACCAAAAAATCAATGTAACAAATGCTACGCTTGGTAAAGTTCCGTTTGATTCAGAAAAGTGGTCAAAAATTGCTAAAGAGATGTATCCGAATGGTTTACCAAAGCCGTATTCAGATGACTCAACACAATGGATTTACCATGGTCACCCATGCACATCAGTAACTTGGAATGAAGAAACTACAAGTACCTCAATAGGCGAGCTACGACAAGACGATACCGTATTACAAGTTGCTGTTGCTCGCTTGTTAGGTTTTCGCTGGCCAGCAGAGCTGGATGCTGAAATGGAACTTGCACCTGAAATGCGTGAAATCATTGCTCAAAATAATGTCTTTGATGATTTAGTGGATGATGATGGCATTGTTTGTATTCCAGCTATTCGTGGTGAAAAGCCTGCCGTTGATAGGTTAGAAGCAATATTATACGCCGCATATGGTGATGAATGGTCTGCCACTATATTAAATAATTTATTAAAGTCCGTTAAGTCTCGCGACTTAAACCTATGGCTACGTGATAAATTCTTTGAACAACATTCAAAGTTATTCCAACATCGCCCATTCATTTGGCAAATTTGGGATGGTTTACCTGATGGCTTCTCAGCATTAGTTAATTATCACACGCTAGATTACAAAGGATTAGAACGTTTAATTTACACTTACCTTGATGATTGGATCAGTACTCAAATTCAACAAGAAAAAGATGGTGATGAAGGCGCAGAGCTTCGACTAACCGCAGCACGAAACTTAAGAGAGCAACTAGAAGCAATTCTTGTTGGTGAAGAAGGGTTGGATATCTTTGTTCGTTGGAAATCACCAGCAGAGCAACCTATAGGCTGGAACCCAGACTTAAACGACGGTGTACGTCTTAACATCCGCCCATTTATGCAAGCCAAAGACGTCGGCAAAAAAGATGCTGGTATTTTACGCTCAAAACCTAACATCCATTGGAAAAAAGACCGAGGTACAGACTTAGCTTCAGCCCCATGGTTTGACCTTGGCTTGGAATACGGCGGAAAACAAGGCGACCGCATCAACGACCACCACCTAACACTCGCCGAGAAGAAAGCCGCAAGGGATGCGAATAATGATTAAGTCAGTAGAAAATTATGCCATTTCAGCACTTTTTAGTGTCGATGAGAAAGTTATTTATACCATTCCTCGTTATCAGCGTGAGTATACGTGGGGTAAGTCTCAATGGGATACTTTGTTTGACGATTTATTAGAAAATGACCCTAGTTATTTTTTGGGGTCAATCATTTGCATTAACCAAAGTAATGATGCGCTTAAGATACAACCTTTAGAGCTGGTAGACGGTCAACAGCGTATGACCACTATATCTTTATTAATGGCTGCCATATATAAGAGTTATTCAGGGCTTGAAATTGAGTTAGATGAAGAAGAAATTGTCGCAAAGTTGAACTTAAAACATAAGTTAGCTTTAAAGGGGAAAAACGTACAATCTAGATTAGTTCCTCAGGTTCAAAACAGTAATCAACAAGATTATTATTGGGTACTTAAGGAAGCGGGTGTATTAAAAGAAGCCGATTATCCATCGCATGCTGGCAATCGACGAATTGTTCGAGCTTTTAGAAATTTTTGTGGTCGTATTGAGGAGTACTTATCTCAAGTAAGCGATCCAATTGTTGCAATTACGGAGCTTATTGAAAAAGTGAATACTGCCACCTTAGTTAAAATTGAAGTGGCAAGTCATTCAGATGCATATACGCTTTTTGAATCATTAAACAATCGTGGAGTACCCTTAACGGCAGTAGACCTTATTAAGAATAAGTTATTAGCAAAACTTGAAAGTGAAGATGAAGGTCGAATTGATACTCATTTTAATAATTGGTTAAAAGTGCTTAGTTTTCTTGGTGATGATTATAGCGTACAAGAACGCTACTTTAGGCAGTACTACAATGCCTTTAAACCAGAATTAAAAGAGATTATTAGTGTTCCTGTAGCGACTAAATCTAATTTAATTCATGTATATGAAAAGCTAATTACTAATGATGCTGAGAAGTTTTTGTCTAAGATGATTAAGCATTCAGGACTATATTCTCAAATTATTTGTCGTCAGGCAGTTCCAGAACAGCCTAAGTTAACATATTTACTTAAAGACCTTGAAAGAGTTCAGGGCGTTCCATCTTACTTATTGTTGATGTTGTTATTTGCTAAAAAAGAGGCTTTAGAAATTTCTTATGAGCATTTAGAGAAAATAACAAAGTTACTAATTTCATTTTTTGTTCGAAGAAATACTACTGACAAGCCTGCAACACGGGATTTGACTCGTATTTTTATGGAGCTTTCAGTCAAAATACCTTATTTACGCGGTGATGTTATTTTTGACGAAGTATGTGAAAAATTAGTTAGCGTTAGTGCTGATGATGAGACCTTCATAAAGGACTTGTCAGGTAATCTCTATGAAGATAACAAGTCTGTTTGTCGTTATGTATTGTGTGCACTTGAACAAAGCCGTATGACAAGGGAAACCGAACGAGATTTATGGGCTTTAAAAGGTAAGCAATTTATTTGGACGATTGAACATGTATTTCCACAAGGTGAAAACATTCCAACATCATGGGTTAAGATGATTGCTAATGATGACGAAGAGCTTGCTAAGGAATATAGAGAAACACATGTTCACAAATTAGGTAACCTTACTATCTCTGGTTACAACAGCACACTAGGTACAAAGAGCTTTATTGAAAAACGTGATCGAACAGACCAGAAAGGACTTAACGTAGGATATAATAACGGTTTATATTTAAATCAAAAGTTAATTAATTCTGATAATTGGTCTATTGAGCAGATAGATGAACGAACACAAGAATTAGTAAACCAAATACTAGATTTATACCAGCTCCCTTTTGTCAGAGAAAATAATTAATGCAATTAATTGATTACCTAGCAGAGCAGTTAAGAAATTCTGCTAATTATAATTCAGCCGTGCAAATAGCACCTGCTGCTATTTTGTGGACTGATATTGAATGTCAGTGGCAGCTTGCTATGCCTTCAATTAAGCAGTACTTACCTGAGTTAGTTGAGTTAGGTGAATATAATCCTGATGAAAGAATAGGCCCCGCTATTTGGATTAAGTGTGCTATTGCAGGTGTATTAGAAGAACTTGAATTGCCAGAGGGTAAAACGCCTATAATTTATTTGCCAGGTGTTGGACGTAAAGATTTACGAGCAATAGAACAATGCCCTGATGAATTGAGGCCGCTTGCTGAACTTCAATATCGTGGTTGTTGGTGGGCTTATAATACTGCTGGTAGAGATTGGTCAGTTGGTTCTTTTCTAACAAATCCAAGAGTAGGTTTAGAGCTTGATGTCGCCAAAGACAAAAAGACTCAAGCTGCGATTTTGAAAATATTACCTGATCTATTGGAAACACCTGATGAGTCATTGAGAGGCAAAAAGTTAGAAGCTCAAGATTTCATTAATATTGTAATGGATGATCCAGCAAAAGATATTTTAGGTTGGTTAAATAACCCTGAAGATAAACAAGCTTTATGGGAAGACAGTAAGTGGCCTATTTTCAAACAAACGTGTTCGGATAACTTTGGCTTTGATCCTGGCTCATGCCTAGGGAAGGCTGAGGTCGAGTCAGTGTTATTTAGCTTGTGTGAATCAGAAGGTGAATGGCAGGCAGTGTGGCAGCGATTTGAAGATACGGCGCATAACTTACCATTATTAGTTGAAAAGCTGAAATCAGTTCAACCTGATGGATTAGCCTTTAATGCCAGCCACTTTTTATGTGAAAACTTAAAAGACGAAAGTGATATTGCTGATAAATTAACTGGTTTTGCAGGGCAAGATGTAACCGTTATTAAAAAGCAGTTATTAGAGGTTTTTGAACAGCAAGCAGATAGAAAATCATGGTTATGGTATGGCCTTGAGCTATCTCCTTGGTTAACAATTCTAGAGCAATTAGCTTTAGTAGTTGAACATACTGATATTGCCTTTACAGGCCCTTCAGTAGAAGTAATGGCTAATACTTATAAAGAGCGTTTTTGGCAAGCCGATGCTGCTGCTATTAATGCCATGGCGGTTGCCAAAGATATAAACCAACAACAAGTTGTGGCTGATATTTTAGCGGTAATTTATACTCCTTGGTTAGAAGAAGTAACATTAAACTTTCAAAACCTGGTTAGGGAAGAAGGTTATCCAGGTAAGCCAGGGAAATCAGATGAAGTTAATGAATCAACTGCACAATATGATGTTGGAAGTCAGGTTGTTTTCTTTGTTGATGGTTTACGTTTCGATACCGCCAAAACATTACAAAACAAGTTAGATAAGCTTTCAGTTAGTACGGCTTTGAAAACTAATTGGTGTGCAATTCCTTCATTAACCGCTACCGCAAAAGCGGCTGTAACCCCTGTTGCTGACTTACTTTCTGGTGCGCAAGAAAATGATAACTTTACGCCAATGGTTGCTGCCTCTGGTTCAGAGTTTAGCTCCTACCATTTGAAAAAGTCATTAGATGCTAAGGGGTGGCAATATTTAGATGGTTTAGAAACGGGCGAACCTAAAGGAAACGCTTGGGTGCAAACAGGTGATTTAGATAATATGGGGCATAAACAACAAATGAAGATGCCACTAAATATTGATGCGGTATTGGAAGACGTCGTTGCACGAGTTGATGGATTATTAAAAGCTGGCTGGCAGAATATCCGTATTGTTACTGATCATGGCTGGTTATGGGTACCAAACAAATTAGCAGAAGCCAGCATTTCAAAAAACATGGTGAAAAAGCGCTTAGCTCGTTGTGCAATATTAAAAGATAATGTTGATACTTCAGAGTTAAAAGTACCGTGGCATTGGAATGAAAATGTCTCTGTAGCAATGGCTCCTGGTATATCAGGCTATGTTGCTGGTGATTACTACAACCATGGTGGTTTGAGTTTGCAGGAATGTTTGACGCCTGTGATTAATATTAAGTCATCAACTTGAAAATATAAATAGAAAAAATTTATTTTTGATTGCAGCCATACCACTTAGAGGAAAATCAATTGATTTTCTTCTAAGAAATATAGCAATATAACGGTAAGCTACCCAATAATAATTGGTTTAGCGGCCTCATCAATTAAGTTTATACTTTTCACCGTACTAGGGTTTTCAATATTAGTTTCAATAAATGAAATTAAGGAGATTGAGCTTCTGTCTTTAGTGTTACTAAGCATTAAACTTCCCAATAATTGGGCTACTTTAGTATTATTATCAAACTCATTTCTCAGCAATCTCCTTGCTGTCGATACTAGAAGATCTACGATTTGAACGCCAAAGTTATCCTTAGAGTCTACAAATTGCATATCTTCTCGTATTATTTTTCCAATATTGAAGGCGTTACCTTTCATCTCAGGCATTCCATAATGTTCTTGTAAATAAGATGGCGTTTCAGTGGAATCATATGTGTAGCCATCCATAAAGCTATAATCTCCTTCTTTCAATTCGATAAACGGCTCTCTCAATGCGATTGATTGAAGTATCGCAGGAGCCATCTTTTCAAAAGCTTCTTCAAAGATAATTTTGGTAGTGTTTTTTTGATCAATAAGCCATTTGAAAGAACTAAGAACTGAAGGACGAACCTGAGAATAATACAAAGTCGAGCGATTAAAAATATCGTTTATCAGAGTGAATTGAGACATTAGTTGTAAGTATAGCTGCGGAGATAACCCGTTAATATTTTGTGAAAGTTCTCTCAGGCTCAACTTCATGGATTCATGCTGCATTTTGTCAATATGTTCAACAACCTTGCTAGCCTGTATGTCTCTATGGTTTATTACCGTTTCCATGCTAATTTTGGAAACATCTGTAGCGGTACAAAAAAATATACCTCCCATCGTGGATAATGAAGTAAGGAACCACTCTAAATGTGGCTGAGATACATGCTTAAGCTTTATTTCATCTAAGGCAGATTTTCCGCACCTAACTTTTAGTGCATTCAATAACCTTAATAGTTTACGTCTTTGACTTGGGTATGTGACGTAGGCAGCTACAACACTCCATGCATCGGGATTGTCAGTACAAACGAAACTCCCTGATTCATCAATATATATATCCATTATAAATTTTTAGTCCTTATTGTTTTAGACGATTTTAAATTAAGGTGAACACTACTATTTAAGATCTGTTCAAGATTGTATTTAATTTGATTTTTTTCAAAAAATTGAATTACTTCTAATTTTTGTTGTTGTTATTTGAGATAGGTTTTCTTGTTTGATGACTGTAAGTTCACTTGAATAATCACCACGAAGATATAGCACAATTATAGTGTTATCTGATTCAATATTTAGCATCTGACAAACTTCATCCATGTCATCTTCATCCATAGAGCGTTTGAACGCATCTATTTGGCGTGAGAGATTATAAACACTGAATATACTCGCCATAACTCGCTTGTCTTCAGTTGATTCACCACCACCTGGATTGACAATTTTATTAAATTCAACAGGTTGTTTTTGCTTTATCAAGGAAGTGAATTCAATTGCTCTATTCTTTGCACAACTTGGGGTATGGTCATCAAAAGTTACACCATTAACCCACTGTGCTTTTATCCAATTTTGATGTTCACCTTTTAAAGCTCTTCCTTGTTTCCTATGAGGTCCATCATCTTTAAGTAATTCAGCTCTAATTAGGCTTATTGCCTCAAGTAGCGTTGGATTGTTCGTATATTGTCTGTAATCAAATTCAGGGTGTGCTAACTTCCCTGGTACTGCTATAAAGCTATCAGTTAAATATGTCTGACTATCGTCTTTTTTTCTGGAAACTTTATATTCAGCTTGAGGGGCGATACTCGTTCCTCGGTCAAAGCCTCTTACATCATACTTTGTACAGATATCTTCAAATAACTTATGAAGCCCATCAAAGTCGTTTGAACCTGAACTATCTTCTAAGTGATTTAATAAGTCGCTATATGCTTTTATGGCGTCAAGGTTAGTGTAGTGTTTAGCGGTAGTATTACTATGGTAACCGCAAGCCCTACCTATGTTAGCTTGAACAATTGCTGCAATATTGGCTATGGTACTATCCCACGTATTAATCAGCGTGTTTTTCATATCATGGCCAAAGTTAATACCAGCCCTAAACCCGGCAACGGTTATGGCAATCAGTTTATCATCAAACATTACTGCGGTTTGATACTCAAGTTTGAAGTCATCAATGCTTGTTAGTTCAGCATCGTCAACGCCTACCAGCTTTTGGCCTATTATCATTATTTGATCTTCAGAAATGCCATTACTTAAAAGTATTTCCTTAGCAATTTTCGCCTGACTACTTGGCACTCTTATTAATGACCATCCTGCTGAGTTGTGTTCTTTAAATTGACGTATGAATCGTTTTCTCAAAAGGGAGTCGTCGCAAAAGTTTCGTTGTTCCTCTGCTAGCTTTACTAATTGGTTATTACGATGCATTTCTCTAATGCCATGATATTCGTCACTGGTTTTGTGAAAAACTAGGCTGGTTTTAAAGTTATGGCGTAATATCGAATCAGAGCCTGCGGAGTATAAAGCACTGAAAGGGGTTGCTGAAATGAAAGCCACTTTACATTGAGTATTTTCTTTTTCTAAATACTCAAAGATTTTAGAGTATCGTACAGCTTCAGAGCCTGCACCATAATGACATTCATCAATGATGATGAGTTTAGGGTGTTGATTTTTAAATTGACTAGTAAGAGCAGATTCATAGTTAGTAAAGTTACTGACTACTACGTTGTTACATGGAGCTAAGTCTTGTTTAGCTTGTTCAAGTAACGATAGGTCAGCCATTGTAACCAAGTACAATGTATCTTTTAGCTGCTTACGATCGCATATGTCGGCATCACTAAGTTTCTGCCTTTGCATGCCTGATAAAGCTAGAGCGATACCTGATTTTCCTGATTGCATTTCAGCCGCAATGACAACTGCTCTATTATTATCAAAATCTTTAAAAGCTTTTTGTGCAGCATCACGTTGATGCTGAAAAGTATTTTCTGATAATACCTTTTCAATTGCATTGCGGTGCAAATTTGCAGAATTAGTCATAAATGATTACTTCGCTGAAAATTGTGATTCATCACTTAAGCTGCCAGATTTTTCAGGTAACTTATTATGTTCTTTTTTGGCAATACTTCTTTCAATATCGTATTCACCACGTTTGTAAAGCACGAACATTGTATCGTCGTGAGGGATATTAAAATGATCACACATATCCCATACATCATGCTCTGTCATGATTGTTTTGATCACTTTACGACGAGAAATATTATAAATACTGAATACCGTTGCTGTAATGAGTTTGTTTTCTGTTAGCTCTCCTGAGCCGGGTGCTACAACTCGATTAAATTCGACAAACTCACCGTTATTCAACATATCTGTGAGCATAATCGTTCTATCTTTTTGTGGTCCGTCTACACCTGCTTTTTCAGGGTTATCGTAGCTATCACCATTTACCCATTGCGCTTTGATCCAGTTTTTCTTTTTACCGCGCATTGCTCGATTTCCTTTAACAGAAGGTGCCCCTTTCTTGGTGAACTCTTCTCTTAAAATGCTGATAGCGGAAAGCATATGCTTATCTTTGGTAAATATATTGAAGTCAAAATCGGTTTCTAAAAGTTTTGCTGGTACGGCTACAAAACCATCTGTCGAATATGTTTCAACGTCGCCTATTGGTCGGCGTCTTTTGTATTTGATAGTTAGACCTACGTCTAAACCATTTACATGATATTCCTGGCATATGTCCTCAAAGAACTCTTTTAAACCATCAAAGTCTGATGCCGCATGATCAGAGCATGTTCTTTCTAGATAATCTAATATTGCACCGTAAGCTTCAGCCGCATTGCCGTTGGTATAATGCATAGATGTATTATTGCCGTGATAACCACAAGCTCGACCAACATTAGCCTGAACAACCGCTGCAACACTCGCTACTGTACTGTCCCAAGTTGAAATTAAGTTGTTCTTCATCATAGCGCCGAAGTTGATACCAGCCCGACAACCAGCAACCGTGATGGCTACTAACTTATCACCAAACAATTGAGCATCTTCAAAATCTTTTTTGAATCTATCTATAGTGGATAGTTCATCTTCAGGTACTCCTGATAGAGAGTTTCCTAAGATAAAAATATTATGCTCTTCAATGCCTTGTGAAATGAAGAACTGCTTGGCATCCATCGCATTACCAGCAGGAACTCTAACTAATGACCAGCCCATGCCTTCGTGTTGCTTGAATTGGTTCATGAAGTTTAAGCGTTGTTCTGAATCAATTAGAAAATTCCGGCAATCATCATCTAAGTTGATTAATCGGCCATTGTTCAGCATTTCCCTCACACCGTAATATTCATTGCTGGTTTTATGGAATACCAAGCGAGTACTAAAGTCTCGACGCAAAATTGAATCTTTTAAAGCATTACTAGCTGCTTGCTTAGATTCTTGAAGTAACTGTTCATTATGATCCTCTTCAGCTTCAGAGCTTATTTCTAATGCTTCTTCATATTCAGTTTCAGCACCATATAATGCGCCAAACGGAGTGGCTGATATAAATACAACTTTGCAAGTGTCATTTTCTTGCTCTAAATAATCAAAAATACTGCTATATCTAATACCAGTGACATTTGAACCATAGTGACATTCATCGATAATAATTAACTTAGGGGGATTTCCTTTGAAATCAGCTTCTAATGCTTTTTCAAAGTTTACAAAATTACTAACAACAACATTCTTGGCAAGTTTAAGGTCATCTTCCGCTTGATCTCGTAAAGCAGTATCAGGCATTGTTACCAAATAGAGAGTGTCTTTAAGTTGTTTGCGATCACAGATATCAATATCTGACAAATTAAGCCTTTGAAAGCAACATAGGGCTAGAGCAATACCAGATTTACCAGCTTGCATTTCTGCTGCTGTTACTACAGCCCTGACATCTTTATCAAAAGCAGAATAAGTTTTTTGAGCAGCATCAATTTGATGCTGGTGAAGAGCATTGCCTGAAAAAATATCTTTTATGCGCTGGCGGTGAATTTCTGGTTGGTTCATTTGACAGTTCCATTATCGTTTTTTAGTAAATTAGCACAAATTTAGTTTAAGTTATATGAAAGCTTATTCGTCAATTGTTTTAAATTGTATTCATTACTTTAGTTGTATTAATTCTCTGATAAGTAAGTCATTTTTCTTTTGAAGTCTTTGTAACTTATCACGTATCTCTTGTTCATTTATATTGGTATTTTCGATTGTTAACGGGGAAATATAGTTAGACACTACTAATGAGCAATCGTTAGCTATCAATGTATCAACATTAACCCTGGTGCAGATATCATTTGGCATTGTTGCTTGATAGTTTTTGATAATAGAATCAATGTTTACCAAGGTGTTTTTTCTTCCCGCATGATTGTAGTTTCCACTTGCATCAATAAAAGTTACCGTATCATTAGTGCGATTTCTTTTAAGAATAAGTGCATACAAGGTAGGCGTTTTTGGTGTCACAATTTTCGTTGGTAATTCAATAACAGCATCCACTGCGTTTAGTGCTAGTAAGTGGTTCCTGTATTCAGTTTCTACTTTACGATGCAATGGTCCTTTGCCTACAAAAATAATTCCAGTTCCATCTTCACTAAGCGAATCATATATTTGTCGAATGTAACCATGTTCTGGATATTCTTGTGCATGTTGGCTTTTTATATTTTTAACTGAGCTTAAGTCCGATTCTTTCTTTTTTACCAGGGCAGAACTCATCATTGGATCAATATAAGTAAAAGCAAAATCAAACTTGTTATTAAACTTTGTATTCTCCATAGCATCAGCTATGCAGTATTCCATTACATCAGATAACAAAAGCTTATGGCGAATGTATGTTTCAGTTTGTTTTACGTTTGCAATATAGGCTTTCTTTGTTGAAACAAGGCTTGCAAGAAATGTTGTTAATTCAGCGTCTTTTGCTAGCGGGTCATAAATAGATTCAAAAGACTCTTTACCTGACAACCTATAGGTTAGCTCTGATAATTCAAATGGTAAGTTGGAATAAATAAAGTCAGAGCTTTGTATATCCGGATCATTCATCTTCTGAAGTCGCTGTTGCAACTTGTCATACAAAATCGCCATAATTGGCTGAGTTATTTCTTCAGCATTGATACTGCTATAGAACCAATCTAGATCTTCCTTTAGCTTTTGAAAGTCGCAGCTAGAATTAGCTGCGTATTGTTGTAACTCTTTAAATATAAGGTGTATTGCTTGTGATGAGCAGTTATCTATAGATGAAACTATCGCTTTAAACACATCATCATTAGCCGAGTTAAGATTATCTATTGTTAATAATAATTCAGAATACTTATTTTTGGGGATACGTAGTTCGTGGCTTTTTAAAATAAACGCGACTAGGCAAAGGTATAATTTACGGTCGTCAGTATTTATAGGGGTTAACCCTGAATAATTATAATTTTGTACTAATTCGATAACTAATTTATCTATATTCATTTCGCTATAAGTCCTTGTGCGATCAAGTCTAATTGCGTTTTTCTACTTTCTATTAACTGTTCGTATAGCGCTATTTCTTCTTCGATACTACCTACCGCATCGATGATCTTTTTTTCTTTTTCACTATCAATAACAGGTACTTGCAATTTGCTTAGGGCAGTTTTAGTTAACGTACTTTGATAACTACCTCCGGCATTATTATTTAACCATTGCTGTGTTGATGCAGAATTTAAAAAGTAAGTTAAAAACTCTGGGGATATTGTCGCCTCTGTTTTAAGTCGTAAAAATAGGAAATGCTGGGTTGGAATGATATTAGCGGGAGCGTTTGAAATACATATAGCTTTTTTAGTTGGGCCTTTTGCCACAATAAGAATGTCATTATCTTTTAGTGCGTTTATTTTTCTCTTCGACTCAATATTTACTGCTACTAGGCTTGGTAATGCCTTAGTGATATCGAGCAAATTACTAAAGTCTCTTAACTGAATGGCATGGTGGGTAGGGTCTGAACTCTCTTTAACCCCATGGCTAAATGTTCTTCCACTATGTATATCTACAACTTCACTTAACAGCATTCCGATCTCCTTAATCTTCGAATCTATATTAACACTCACTTTTAAATATTGAAATAAGTGTTGATCTATATTTTTCCTTGATCAATAATAAACTCACTTTCGGATATTGAAATTCGAAAGAAAAGGAAAAACATGACTATTAATCAGAAAATTTATAAAAAGAGGAAACAAGAAATTAGTATTACTGCAATCGATCGCTGTGGTGTTGGCGCAAAGCTATACACAAAAGACTTTCAGCTAGATTGCATTGCCACGCAAACATTCACTTCTATTCAATTAAAAAGTGTTTTTAGTGGGCTGCGTAACCTGTTTAACAGGAGGTGTTCAATGTTGGTGAATATACCGTCATTTGAATTGCTTATTAATTAGCAAGCAAGAGTAAAGGAGGGAGTGCAAATGAACACTCACATCCAAAACGCAGCTCAATACAGCTAAAAACAAGTTATTTTACCGTTCAAAAGCAAATAAAATTAAAAAAAGTTCTATTTCTTTAACTATCTGAAAATTAAGAAAAGTGCTGTTTTTGATTGCTTCAAGTTATTACTGTTGATAAGTGTACATATTTGTATAACAACAATAGTAAAAATAGAAGTATATCAAAGATGTAATTTTTATATTTCATTGAAATTAACTATTTATGAATTAATAAAGGTTAAAATATATCCTTTAAAAACAATGGATAATGATTCTTGTTATTGAAAAATGAGCTGCTATAAATTTAGTAATGAATATTTATAGGAGTTAATCATGAAAACTATCAAACAACCTCAAATAGTTCCAAAAGAGCTGAATAAAATCAACCGATATTACGATGAAGTTGAAAAGTTCGGTTACCGACCTTGGAACACTGTTAGGCAGTCACACACATACGGTCAAGGACAAGAAATTTTTTCGCCTAAGACGAACCGTACACATCATTTATACAGTCGAGGTGAGCGATTACCATTCTTTGCGTTAGAGCATCGTCCTGCAATTGTAGATATCTATGAGCAGTTCCCGCTACCTATAACTGAAACGCTTGAGTTTGCCAAAGAATTGAATATTTGGCATCCGGCTGCGTATAAAGAACGCCACGAACATGACGGGATCATTCCTGCTAAAACAATGACATCTGACTTTGTTGTTAAAATTCTACTTGCAGATGGCTCTACGAAATTAAATGTTTTTTCGTTTAAGTATTCGAGCGCATTAGATTCAGAGCGTAGTTTACGTCAAGCAAGGCGAACACAAGAAAAGCTAGATCTTGAGCAAAAGTATTGGGAGTCTCAAGACGTCCAGTGGACTTTGGTGACAGAGAAGTCATTTAATCCATATTTTATTTCTAATTTGGAGTACTTGCGAGATTGTTACAACTACCCTGAAAACCTTGATGTCACAGAAGCGTTCTTCAACGTAGTAGTTAGAAGGTTATCCGAGCTTTTTGTCAGTAACCCAAACATGACCGTGATGCAGGTATTAAAATTGGTTAGTAATGAACAGTGTATATCTTTGCATGAATGTCAGAGCCTTTTTCAAAAAGCGGTATATGAAAAAGTTCTTAAAATAAATATCAATTATCCAATAGTACTTTTCCGTTCGCTTCAAACTGAAGCTATGGAGGCACTATATGTTAGTTAACCAAAAGTTAGTCTCAACAAACAAAAATGAAGAAGCCTGGTTAATTGTCGGTGTAAACGAGTATACCAATCAAGTTGTGGTAACCGATATGTTAGCTAACCCGGCCAGAAGGCCAAAGGCGAAGAGTTTCGAGTGGGCATTAACAAAACTTGAAAACAATACATTTGAATTACTTGACCATGACTTTCCTGATGAAATTTGGTTAGAAGATAGTGATTTAAAGGCTAAAGATATTGAAAAGCGCGAGGACGCATATAAGGCAATAATGCCTTTGGTAGAAGACCCTTATTTACTAGATGAATATCTTTATGGAGATCCAAGCAATATATTAAAACGACTAATCAAGGAGTCTGGTCGAAGTAAGAAATTTGTCCAAGCTTCTATTAATCGATATTTTCGCTACGGAAGCACGCGTAATTCATTATTGCCACGTTATTTTGTTTGTGGAAAAAATTATCAGCACTTGTCTGAGCCTCGAATAGCTGATAACGGAAAAGTATGTTTAAAGTCAAAACCTGGCCCTAAGACTAAGTATGGCGAACCTTTTAGACAAACTACGCTTTTAGATAAAAAGAACATTCAAGAATTCTGTCAGCGATTAGGCGATATCAAAACTGTATTTTTAACTGATTTATACCGAGATTATTGCCGGACTTATTTTGTGGTTGAAGTTGGACCTGAAGCTACTGCAAAAATTGGAGAGAAGTTCTATGCTGTCGTGCCACGAAGATATCGCATTTCGCCTGCTTCATTTAAACGGGAAGTTAAGAAAAATATTGGGACATTAGAATGGTTGCGGAAAACGAAAGGCAATATTCTTTATGAGCGAGACCATGCTGGTAAGTCTGGTGTCGCTAGACATAAAGTAAGAGGGCCAACTACGCGCTACGAAATAGACAGCACCACTGCTGATTGCTACATCCGTTATGAATATACAAATGACGAACGCTTAAGTGTAGGTCGCCCAGTAATATACATGGTTATTGATGTAGTGAGCACAATGATAGTCGGAGTACATGTCTGTTTTCATGGTCCTGATTGGCATGGCGAATCTCAAGCATTGTTCAACGCTTTTACTGATAAAGTTGAGTTTTGCAAAAAATTTGGCATCAACATCAAAAAAGAAGATTGGCCGTGTAAGCATGTTTGCCAAGAATTAACATTTGATCGAGGTACAGAAAATGGACACAGAAATACAACTTCAATATTGAAAGGCAAAATCGGAATAACAGCAGCAAATTTCAATGCTTATCATCGCGGAGATGCTAAAGGAACAGTAGAAAAAGTTTTTGATACTGTCCAACATACAGTCATTAAAGATCACCCAGGTAAAGTCTACAAAACTCCTAGAAAGGAAGACCAACACCCATCGAGAGGGGCTGTTTACACTTACGATGAGTTTATGCATCGCTTAATCAAAGCAATATTGCTTCGTAATAATAACTCCGCACGAGTTCATAGTCGTAATTTTGAAATGTGTCGAGATGGTGTAGGTCTCACTCCGCGAGAAATATGGAACTGGGGTATTGAAGAAGCTGTCATTCCAGCAGATTGTAAACCTATTGAATCATTAAGGTTTGCACTCTTACCACAAGGAAAAGCATCCATTACCGCCCAAGGGATCAAGTTTAGAGGGCTTTATTATCATAGTCCTGAGGTAGAGAAACTTAAATGGCTAGATGATGCTAAAAATAATGGTCGTAGACCATTAGAAGTTCGTTATTCAGATGTTAGTACAACAAAAATTTGGTGTCGTGATCCTGAAACTAAAAAAATGATGACACTAGAGGTCACCGAGCGCAGTGAAGCCTATAAAGATAGGCTTTGGAGCCAAGTTTTAGCTCACCTTGAGGAAGTAAAGCATGCGTTAGCACTCCTTGATGAAAAACGCTTCACTAACCATGTTTTGATGGATATGGACTTAGCAGAAATGGATAAATCAATTATTGAGCAAACAAAGCATCTACAAACGTCCACTGCTAAGGGAATTGAACCAGGTCTTAAAGATCGTAAGGAAGAATACGGCAACATTCAAAAAGCTACAGATTTTGAAGCTATTGCTTTAGCACTTGACTTAGCTGCTATGGAAACAGGTAAAGATTACGCGGCTGCTAACGATGATGACGCCCTACGCGACCCGACTTATAAACGTATTACATCATAAATAGAGGAAATTAAAATGACAGAAATTACTTATATTAAACACCCGAATAAGCTTTGTGCAGGTAATCCATTAATCGAGGGGTTAGGTTACCCTCTAACTACTTCACAGGTTCAAAGTTCATGTGACGTAGAATTTGAAGGATTATTATCTTTAGAAGGGGTACCTGAAGAACATCACTGTTATTATGTGAGATCCGCTATCGACAACCTGGCGGACACATATGTTGTTCAAGATGAAGCTTATGCAATTTATGAAAAATTAAGAAGAATGATAGAAGCAGGTTATAAAAAAAGGAACCCTGCTGATATGGCACAAAAAAATCGAATAACTACCGCTATTCATATGGATGGGGAAGATCAGCTAAATGGTTTTCACTTAAAACAAGTAGTAGGTGATGAAGTTGACAGCTTATTAACAGCTAATGCTTGCTTTTTGCTTGCTGGATTGAGCGGACGTGGAAAAACGACACTTATGGTGAGGTTACTTAAACTTATTCAGCAAAGATATTTACACACCAAATACATTAAACCAAGTGGGGAGGAAGTAACTATTGATGAGGAGCAAATTGTTTACCTATATGTTCAGCTTCATGAAAGAAAGGGCCAAAAAGCATTTCTTCGCAGTGTTTTAAAAGCTGTCGAGAATGCTACAGGTAAAAACGTTAGTGCCCTAGAAAAAACGACAACATCAGTAGATGAGATGATCAAAATCGTAAGGAAGTTGCTGCTTGAGCATAATGTTGGTGTTTTGATAATTGATGAAGCTCAGAACTTTGCAGAAGCACCTAATCAATTAGTTATTGGAAGTAATGAGAAAACTTCGATGAAATTTGTTGAGGAAATTTTCAATAGGATTGGGGTTCCGCTATTTTTCATTGGAACGATGGATAGCTTAACGCTTTTCGGCAAAGAAATGACCATCGGGCGAAGATCTATTAACGATGGCTCAATGCTGATGTTGAGTTGTGATGTTGAAGGAGTGTTTTGGGACAACCTATGCCAACGTATTTGTCAGTTATCCTTATTGAAGGGAAGGCATACAAAAGCTGACACCATCAAACGCCACTTACACACGTTAACGTTTGGTATTCCAGCGATAGCCGTTAGCCTTATGCGTGCAACCTTAAGTCATCTAAGTAAATTTGAGGTTGGTGAACAAAATTTGTCGATACAAACTTTAAATTATGTATTTAGACATCAGTTTTCAATACTAGATGGTCCTTTAAAAGCATTGCGTAAAAAGAAATACCATAAGTATGAAGATCTGAAGGTTTTGTCTCTTTTGAAAGAAATAAATGATGATATTTCTGAAGATGAAAACCAATATGCCAAAAGTGTTAACACGCAATCAGGTGATAGTAGTTCATCTGAAAACACAGTTGATAGTCAGGATAAACAATCATCAGATTCGTCTGAAACTAAAGAACTTAAGCCAAAGAAAAAGACTAGAATCAAACGTTCTACCATACCTGTTGTCGATGAAAAAACAGCAAATAGAATGGGGGTCGCTAATTTACTGGCTATGAGCAGTAGCCCTAAAAAAGTGATAGTCGAGGGGTAGTATGATGGAAAAATTAAAACCATTATTACCAGGTGAAGACTTAATGGGGTTAATAGGGCGCTCTCATGTTTTAGGTATTGGAGAAACAGTTAGGCACACGAGTTCATTACTTGGTGTGCGTGCTGCTAAAATTGAACCCGGCTTGTTTAAATCAAAGGACTTTTTGGTTTTAGCAAAGCGACTAAACGTCAGTATTAGTGAATTAAGGCAACGCCATACTTGCCAAGAAATGATGGGGTATTGTTTAGACTTAACTACCCGGAAACAACTTTTCAATGATCAAGTAAGTAAGACAATCGAGCGTAATTGTGATGTTCATTCACACCCTTGGCGTTGGTGTAAAGAGTGTGTTTACCAAGATTTAGCTGATTATGGTATGTCATATTATCATCGTGATCACCAAGTCCCCGGCATTTTTCAATGTGTTAAACATGGAGAAAACTTAATCCATACATGCGCATCTTGCGGATTTTCAGCTAAAAACTTGAATCGTCAGCCAATACCTCCAATAGATTTCAATTGTCCTTGTTGCGGTGATACGTATCAATCCCCTAGTTTTGAGTTATCTGGAAATATGAAACTAGTGCAACAGTATTGTTTAAAAATGGCTTATGGCGATTTGGATGTTAAGTATGAAGATATTGTAATGCGAGCAGCAAGCTTCATGGATAATATTAGTTGTGACTATCGTGCTTTAACCGATGAAACAATAATTAAAGAGTTTTACCGTGAGTTAAATTCATATTACTCCATCGAAGAACTCAACCATTACTGCCGTGCACATATCAGAAAAAGTGGCAATTACTGTACTTTATTACGGGGCGCTAAACTATATAGCATTGATGCTAAATATTTACCTAAACATCCTCTATCATACGCGCTGTTAATGGTTTTTTTAGAAAATCATCAACCTAAAGCGATGAATGCAGCATGATGAGCTGATGTGATGAAGCTAAATTCATATTCTAGATATACGTTAGGAGAATCTATTTATGGTTTGGCTACAAACTTTCATGTAAGTAATTCGCATTTTAGTTGGAAAGATACGAATCGAGACTTATTTGGTTTGAGTCATATTCGGCTTCACCCAGTATTGCCTTGTCGATTAGACAGAGTATCTAAAATATTCGATGTAGAGCAGGATACTCTGTTAAATCATTCTACAGCCTTTCCATTATATGCAATGACTCTAGGGCAAGAAGCAGAAAAATTAAAACAAGCACTTTTGTCGGATGATGGGCAGTTAATGTCTACTTTATCTAGACAGAGCAGTTATGGATTGCCGTTTAAAAAAGAAATCAAATACTGTCCCTTATGTGTTCATTCAAGCCTAGAGCAATATGGAAAGATGATTTGGTGGAATGTACATCAGTTTTATGGTGTTAGTCATTGTTGTTTACACTCAGTGCCTTTATTTTTTATAAATACGGGAGAAAATGGCATTAATAGGCGCTATGTCTTACCCGTGAATGGCATTGAAATAGATGTTGATGAACAAGGACAGATGTTGTTTATCTCTAGATATATTACGGAGCTATATCATTATCTTTGCCATGTAAAAATAACTAACAATTTATCTGACTATTACCGAGTTTGGTTGGGTATTAAAGGGTACCTAACTAAAACTGGTAACATCAGATTTAAAAAGCTATCAGCCGAACTTCATGACTATTGGTATCCTATATTTTCACTAAATGATGCACATTTACCCTGTGAACTTTCTTTATTTCATTATGTACCAAAGTTGGTTCATTCTGATAACCCTGTCCATTATCTGAAACATGTGATGTTAATGGCGTTTCTTACTAATGATCCAAAAGTATTTTTTTCTCAACGATTAGTTGTAGGTCCTGAAAAACAAAAAGATCAGTGCAAAGGTGTCATCATCGATGAAAAGATGATTTTAGATTTATTAGCATCTGGTAAATCGATGCGACAAGTGGCAGTAACGACTGGATACTCAGTGGGTGCTATTAAACAAGCAGCTTTGAGAAATGGAATTGAAATAGGCAGAAGAAGGCAGCGTATTACTGTGGAAATGGAGCGTGACATATGGCGAAAGGCATTTGTTGGAATACACCGCCAAGTAATCGCTGATTTTCATCGTATTTCAGTAGGTGCCGTAGAACAAATCATACAAAGTCATTCTGGGTTGTCCGTTTGGCGAAAGCACTTAAGATTTCAAGATAAGCTCTATTTTCATCGAAATGCAATTCTAACGTTTATTACTTCAAACCCTGGATATTCTAGAAATAAAATTAAACATGAGTGTAGCAGTTATATGTGGCTTTATAAGCATGACAATGAATGGTTGTACCTGCATTTACCATTACCACAAACGTCTAGATATCACCCATCTGTAGATTGGGCTGCACGGGATAAGTTATTAGCAATAAAAGTTAAGTTTATGCTCGAACCTTGCTTATCAATTTCAGCATTAGATAGACAATTAGGTGGGCATAACTGGCTAATCAAATATGCAGACAAGCTTCCGCTGACTATGGCTGAAGTGGATAAGAAGATAATTAAACATAAAGGGGAATAATATGAACCAGAATGAATTGATTTGTGCAGGTGTTAATGAGTTATATCAGGACAAGCAGCTTCAACATCAATCAGGAATTTCGCCTAGTTTATGCATGTTTGAGTTAACGGACGCTTTGCTTGAGCTTATTGAAGCAAAGCAGGAGCTGTTGGTAGAGCACGATTTGGCTGAAGTGACGTTAAGAACGACATCTGCAAAGTGGTACTTTCAACTCACCGACCGATATCATCATGAAGTTGATACGTTTATACATATTCGCTCAGACAGCATTTCGTTTTCAGGTAAACAGAAGCCATTTAAAACTATACATTTCTCAACGCCTACTATTCTCCTCACCTCAATAAATAAGGACGCAACAACATTACATCCTATTCAGCTTGATAAGTTAGCTAAGCCTTACGCTAAAAGTCTTATCAATAAAATTCAGTCGTTACATGATGAATGCAATGATACCTCTGATCTGTACTGGGAGCTGGATGCAGTTTTTGAAAGCGTTAAGAGCTTAGACGAAAAGGTTACTAACAACTTGAGTTTTAAGTGTGATTTAGCGTTGCTGAATATAAATGATGAGAGCAATAGGTTAAGTAATAGGCAGCAAGAGATAGAACTAGAAATTGAGCATCTGTTAACACGGCTTGTTAAGCAAGTTTTTGGCATTACTAAAGGTGACTGGATTAGTTATGTTTCTCCCGTTACAAGTGAAGTCAGTCGGCTTCGGTATGATGACAGCCATTATTATAAAGGGTCGCTAACAATATTAGGTGTAGGTATAACAAAAGCTGGCGTACTAGGTAAGCGCGAACAAGTTATCCATATAGATTTGTTGCCTAGCTCATGAATATTCAAAAATTAATATCTTTGGTTCGCCAAGCAAGAAAGCGCAGAGAAGTATTCCTATTCAATGATAAACCTAGAAGCGGCATTGACGTATTGAAAAAGGATTGGCCTAAGGTCGTTGAATTCATTCGTTCATTATTAAAATATTTTAAGTCTCAAAACTGCCAGATAGAAGTGAGTTGGTGGGGAGAAATTTTTGTTACTTTATCAAGTTATGATACGCCATTTGAAATATCGATAAATCAGAGACCATTAATTAAGAATGTTGGTGGTATTATCAAAGAAGTAAATGAAAGCGATAGTAGTACTGTATGTGTTGAAGATTACTTTGGTACATATTCAATAACAGTTAGGCCAATAAGAAAAAACTCAAAAAGCCACTCTTTTCCTATCGATATTACAAGCTCTCTGGAAACTGATTTGAGCGACTTAATTCTTGAACATATAACACGCAAAGTATCTTCTTATTATTCGCAATGTGATGAATTTATTAAGCTAAAAAAAGTAAGTAGCGATGACATTATCGCGATTGTTAGGCTTGGCTCTGCGCAATTTGGTAGGCAAGCATTGTTTTATGGTATTGCGAAAGAGTTAAGTAAAAGAATATTTGTAAAGGGGATTGAAATTAAGTCTGGGCTGCTAACACTTGTTGGTGGTTCATACGATCATGATTGTATTTATCAACTTGGCAAAAAAGAGATGAAATTCTTATCTTATTATCTTCCTGAGTCAGAGTTATCAAAAAGAGACTAGGTGCTATGATTGGAACTTTATTGAAAATAGCTAATGGAATTTGTGTCGAGGGGCTGAGCGGAAAGCTTTAATTTCTTGGGGGGAACAACCTTGGCGTAATAGTTCAAACTCGTTTAGTTGGATATCATCATATTGCCCATTGTCTAAAATTTGATAAAGGCTACCTGTTTGAGTTTTTATTAATTTAGTGTCTAAGTTGATAGCGGAGATTGCAGATGTACAAACGTAATCTCCCTTTAAATATCGACAACTGCTGTCATCAATTACTGTTCCGTATAGGACCTTACCAATCAACAGATTTTCTTCATAAACAGAAACAACGAACCAGTTGGTAATCACAGTATTCATATCTAACACAGTCAAAAAAACTTATCTACATTTTAGAGGATAAAGTACTCACAGCGCCAATAACTTTTAGTCTGGTTTAGAAGAGATTTAAGTACCAACTAGTCTTTCTCAATGTTTATTGATAGTATTAAGCTGAATTAGCTAAAGTAATGATAAATATATATTTTAATGTTTATTTATTCTTTTTAGTCTTAACTGATATTACGATTAATTTTCTTGTTGCCAAAACGCCTGCATCTTATTAATTAGCCATGATTTAAAGTTCGTTTCGACTTCACTGAGTTCATTCAAAAACCAGGAAGTATTTTTTATATTAACTTTAAAGGAAATTTAATTATGGCGAATAACAACAACTCTAGACCAGCATCAAGTCAGCCTGCTAATGGCGGAAATTGGCCGTCTACAACAGGCCAAAAATCAGGTGGTAATCGAGGACATGCCGCTCCTAAAGGCGGTAAAAAATAAAATGGAGTTTGGCCCCTTTTATTGGGGCCTTTTATAATTATGGAAAATATAGAAATCTCATTCCCCACTATTGGCGAAGTAGTTAGGGAAATCTTTAATTGTTCTGGGTTGCTGCCACAAAAAGAAGCTCCAAATAACTCTATGTTGTCAGCTAGTGATAAGAACACGCTTCAAATGCAATTGAAACGACTTGCTGATGAAAGCTCGAAAATCGACGGTAAACTTGAAGAGTTATTAGATACGCTTAAAAAGCTTCTCATCAAAGCGGTCCCTAATGAACGAGTTGCCTGTATGATTATGGAATTCGTAGAAGAGCTTTTAGGCAATTACAAGGTTGTGTTAAAAGATGATGGAACATACCTAGGTAAAAAGAAAGCGACACAATGGTTCATTAAGGTTTATTTGTTAGATAGATTGGTCATTTCTTTTTATAAAAACTATCTACGGTTTAATGTTGTTGATGAGGAACTCAATATTCCTGATTTAATTTCTTGGGTGCTGCCCGAAACTAATAGCAAAAAAACTACTTGGCCTTTGGCTCATGCGTGGAAGCTCATTTATAGCTCCCTTTCAATTAGTCAATCAGGGTTTCACAATCCAGATAAAGATGCAGGCGACTATAAAGCGATTCAAAATCTAGAAAAGGCACAACGCTGGGTGGCTGGGAAGCAGTTGCCAAGTGTTAGCTCTTTGTATGCAAATCTAGATTATTCATTAGAATTACTAAATAAATCTAAAGATGCGAAAACACATCGTATCGTCAATGCTAAGCAAGTAAATGAATTCAAGTTAATCCTATTTATTGCAAGAGCCGCCACTTTCTTTTTTAAAGAGGTTCAAAAATCTTTTGGGGACGATTTTCTTTTAAATGTGTGCACACACATAAAAGGGCAATCAGGCAGGTTGTTACGAATTAACAAGAAAATTGGAAAAGACCTAGACTCAATCAAAGCGAATTATACAGATTTAACGACAGAAGAGATTGATGAGATAAACTTTCAGTATGTTAGTCGGTGTTGGCAAAATAACGCAATAAAACAAGAAAAAGGTGCACTTCTTTTACAGGAATACATTGAGGCTGACGCTTTTAAAGACTTGTCTGAACGTGAGGCTGCAATGGTGCGTATTTCATGTGTAGGCTCTTTTCAGGCTTATAGAATATTAGAAGCAGAGAAGTTTAATACTCTAGAGAATATGCCAATATCGTTCCCTGAATTTTTGGTAAAAGGGCTAGAGTTAAAGAAACGTATTACTTCCCTTAGCCAAGCTAAAGGCTATGAAAAAGAACTGAAAGATAAAGGACTTGAAGAAATTTTAGGGTGGTTATCTGATTGGTGTTATGCAAATTTTTATTACCGTAATGAAGATAATGAAAATGCGAATGTCTTTTATAAAAAAGCTTTCACTAAAGCAAAATACTCTGCGGGAAAAAATCAATATACCTTAGTTAATCAATACATTGAGTCTTGCGCTAAAAATAATAAATACCGAGACTTTAAAAAGGCTGTTGCTTGGGCAAATTACCTTGGTTTAAAAGTTAGATGGCTAAGAGGTTGGGATGATCCTGAATCAGAAGAAAGTTTAAAAGGGCTATTTAACCTTATGGGGCAAGATAAGTTTAGATATGCTCAATTATAAGTTGGTTGCTTTAGTTTTTTGTATTTGTTAGATTTGTTTTAAGCTTTATCACAGGCTCTAAAGCCTGATAATAGTATTAATGCATATGACCCCTTCAGGGAAAGTGCAAGGCTGGCAGCCTTTCTATTAGATACAAACCCTTCAGGTTGTATGGTGATATTAAATTGGGGGTAATCCTTTCGGGATACCCGGTTCGCAGACAGAAGGCCATTATCTGGCATGCGGCATCAATTTTTTATTGGATACAACTATGCCTGTTAAAAATGCAAACCGCACAGCACCCGCAAATCAATATTATAAAAACACCTCTTTTGAAACGTTAGCCGCTAGTTGGTTTACCTATGATGGCTGGGAAGTTTTCGTTCCTGTAATTGACCATGATATGAAAACAGACCTATTGGTGAGTGATGGCGTTAACTTCTACCGGATTCAAATTAAAACGGTTGAGTCAGCAGATGAGTCTCACTTAGTTGAAAATAAGTGGGGTGATGCAAAAATCGATTACGTCATTTACTTCTCAAAAAGTGCCAATTGGGGCTATATCAGTAAACCTTTCAAGAAGCGCAGAAAGCGCTTGAATGCCCCAGACAATATAAAGTTCCACCAACATCATAAACCGTTTATTAAAGCGTTTAGTTTGATTTGATGAATGTAGAATATATAACTTAGTCACTATTAAGATGGTTTAAGTGTTAAATGATATTGTTCAGGGTGGCTTTTTAACAAGTTATCATCCTCACAAATATGAAAACGTTGTTTGTAGTACATTTTTAATGGCTTTCTGACATTAAGTACTAACTCATTGCCTTTCATGTTGTAGTCAGTGGAGATGATTTCCTGTTGAGCTTTAGATAGATAGGGATTGGGAGTAATAGTGATATCTATATAGGTATTCCAGCTTTCATCCTCATCTCTTGTGTGAGTTGAAGTATCCATTAAATCAGGCTCATTTCTAAATCGGCTAAGCACCAGATCAATATAGGTCTTAACTTCTTCACAGTAAGCCCTGACATGCCATCTAACTCCATCATAAATGATAGTGTGTGGCGTTATGATTCGACCTTTTACGTATGGCGATGATAGTGAAACATAATCAACATCCACACGACGACATTCACGGGCTGCTATGATCAATTTTCTAACTATATTAGGTGATACAGCTCTATCAGGAACATTTAATATTTCACATTCAGCATTGCCCCAGTTAAAAAACTCAAAACAATTATCCATGGTTTGCTGTTGGTGTAAAAAAGACAGGTATTCCCCTGGAGCACCTTTGATAAATTTAGGTAAGAATTCAGGCGTAGGTTTATAGCCCTTTATTTTTTGATCTAGGACGATCTGCTCATGTTCAAAAAGTGATTTGTATTTTGATATGTCACGAGATGCTTGTTGCCTGCCTATTTTAAATGCATCGCAGAGATGATTGGTGGTTAATCTACCTTCCCATAGAGCGACTATTTCTATAAGTCTGAATCTTAAAATTTGATCCCATTTTAATTCATCAAAGTTCATTTGCACCTGCTCGAAAATGGTACACATATATGTGTACAGTATTTACATGTAGCAATAATATACATTAAATTGTAAGTATAGAAAATGACCTGTTATTGAATGAAGTTTATTCTGAGTCAAGGTGCAGATTTTTAAAGCATTTATTATTTTATGCTTCAACTTATAGGGATAGAATTGAAATGAATAGTGAGCTGTATAAAGCATATCTAGATTTAGCGGGACCAGAAGCTGTACAAAAGGATGAAGGGTTCATAGCACTAGTTGATGCTCAAACAGGGCTTGGAAAGACATATCAGGCAACTGAACTGCAAATTGAGCACCTAATAAGTGATTCAAAGAAAAAACTAATTTATGCAACCAACCTTAGAGTAAATGTAAAAGAAGCATATGAAGATTTAATTAATCGAATTAATGCTAGTTCAAAAATATCTTCAAAACAGAAAAAGATCGTATTAAAAAACATTATCCATATACCTTCTCAAGAAACGTCAATAAAGCTGTTAAGTGAAGAAGATTGGTTGTTATTACTGGAGGAGATTGAAGGCACTAGCTTTAGAAAGGTTAATACGCTCAAAGATAGTATCAAAATACTTAATCAAGCTGCACAAACATCAACTAACTCGCAACTAAATGATGATTTAAGTGATAAATATCGTAAGTTGTTTCGGTTAGTTCAAACAATATTTAAAGATAAAATAAACAAGAAAGAGATTTCTAAATCATCGGCTGCTTATTGCGTTTTAACTAAGATGTTTCCTGCGTGTAGAATCGATGATAGCTCTACTCAAGTTATTTTTATGACTACCGCCAAGTTACTTTATCCTTGGCATTCTTTAGAGAAAAACTATCGGATCAGTGATGTCTTAAAAGACTCATTAATTATATTTGATGAATTTGATCGGCAGCAAGGAGAGTTTTTAAGCCATTTACTTAAAGATTCAAAAGAGTTTGATGTTATTTCTCTTGTCCGCAGACTCTATTCAAGCTTCCAAAGTTTTAAAGTTGAAGGTGATGAAGAGTTTGAAGGGGTTGATTCGAGTTTTAATAAATTTCGGGCGCAATTAAAAGAGTTTAATGCAAACTGGAATATTAGTTATCGACCTTATATAACGGATACAACAATTCAGGCAGGTGCTGAAAACCAAAACAGAGTTTTCACGATGCTATCCGACAGAATGTCATTACATACAATTAATTTTAAACACGACGAACTAACTTCAAATATTAATGAGGTAGCTGGTTCACATGAAATTGGAACTGGTGGTGATAAAAGCGCTATAACCTTCGTAAATAATGGAAGTCAGGTTATTAGGGCTTTCTGTAATGCAATGCTTAGCGCTACAAATACTCTATCAAATAATCTAAAGAAAATTGATGGTAGTAAACCTCATTCAACAGAAGATTTAGTCGTTAAGGTTTTGAATCATTTTGGGCTAGCTGAAATGAGGTACGATATTATTTCTCTATTGAGTGCTAGGTTAAGTTTTAGATTACAGAAAGAATATAAGTCTTATAGTTACCATGATAGTGGCTTTGAAATAGCGAGAGTTAGCAAATTTAATGATCTAGATAATACCGCTACTGCTGCAACTTTTGAACTAGCACTAACACCAACGGGGTTATTGGCAAACTGGGTTTTAGAAGGTGCACAGATTTTGGGGATTAGTGCTACAGCAACAAGCAGAACAGCAATTCATAATTTTGATTTACCCTACTTAAAGAATATCCTTGGAAGTAAGTTCAAGCATTTAGATAGCCACCAAAAAAAAGGCATTCAACAGGAGTACTTGTCTAAAAGGCGTTATGAAGAAAACAATGTAAATATTGCCGTGTCAGCAGTATCTGAAAATGATCTTCGTGGTGGTGTTAAGTCGTTATATAAAGAATTTTTAGGCGGTACGGTAGATGACTTAATGCTTGAGAGCCGAATTGCGAAACTACTTGAAGTGACTGCTGATCAAAAATCAATTGATTTCGCAACTAAGAGAGTTAATAAATTAATAGCCTCAATTAAAAATTTTTCTGAGCATTCATCGAATAGATACCATTTTTGTATGCTTAACAAGAGCTATAAAGGAAATGAATTTTTTCGGTTCATGGAGTTTGTTGGTGTTAAGTATGGCATTAAGGTTTTTGAAAATATCAATGCGGCTTCATTTCGAAATGACAAGTTTAATTCGGTGCTTGAATTGCTTGAAGAGACTGATGAAAAGGTGGTTGTCATAACAAACTATCAAGCGACAGGCGCAGGTTTATCACCATCATATAAAATCAATAATACCAAGGGATTAGTTTATATTGGACCAGATGGAGAGCCTCCACTTCAAAATAAAACAGATATTGATTCAATATATTTGGAACAGCCCAAAAGCCTCATCGGAAGTTATATCTTTGAAGATCAAGCATTAGAAGAACGAAGTATTGCGATTAAAAAGAACATTCATGATGCTTTAATGCTTCACGAACAGGAGTTGTTGGTTGCGAATGATGTAAAGCCAATATTAAACAAGTTTATAGCATCAAATATTAAAAGTATGTCTGTGAACTCAATGATTGGTTTATATAAAGATACGGATGACTACAGGTATGCAGTTTATCGGTTTATAGAGCAAGCCCTTGGTCGTATGTGCAGAACAGAGTGGAAGCAGCCTGAGATTAGCATAATGTTTGATGCTGAATTCGACTTTATTGAAACATTAGCGTCCGATAATCGTGAGTTATCATATTTATCTTTTGAGTATTCTGCACTGATAAATATGATGAAGAAAGAGTTTAAGTTTGAGGCAAAAGAAAAACTAGCTAATACATATTCTGCAAAAGCAAGCCGTAACCACTCTCACATTCAAAGGCTAATCACGAGTGTTTATCGTCACCAGAGTAGCGATGCTATAGGTCAGTATAATCGGTTAAGAAAGTTGGTGTTGAATAAACCTACTTCTTCGGAAATACCAACAGGCGAAGCTAACCGTTATTATATTCGTTCTGAAATATTAGGCAGCTATGCTTATCATATTGATAATAAAGATGAGCATAGCGTTACTCAAGTCTTCATTAATTCAAATGATTACTCGCCTCAGAATATCGTATCTGGTTTGTCCGCTAGGTTGAATATCCTAATGTTAAATAAAGTAATTAAAGAGCATTTTGAAACAAACGGGTTCGCTACTTCTTTTGGACAGCACGAATATATTATTTCTCCTGCAATGTATGACATATACATGGGAGCACTTGGTGAGGAAGCCGTATTTTCTATATTAAAAGAGTTTAATTATTATATTGAAGAAATGCCTGAAGGGACGGTTGAATGGTTTGATGGCTATTTGGCCGTTGGCAATACGGTTTTATTAATTGACGTAAAACATTGGGATATGGATAAGTCTTGTTTACAAAGAGATGACACCTTTGAAAAATGTAAAAGTAAGCTGAAAAATTTAAAAGAAAAGATGCCACCTGACTTTAAAGGTAAAAAGATACAAGCATTATATATAAATGTATCTTATAGCGAAGGCAGTAACATTACTGGTTCTACTTTTTCTGACAAAGAAAACGTTTTAGTTGAGTCAGCAAAACTGCTTGATGCAGACGTAATCGATGTGCCGGGCGTATTGGATATTAAAACGGGTCAATCAAATATCCCACCAATGGAGCAACTGTTGAATCTTTTAGAAACAATAAAAGGAATTAATGATGAGTAAGAGCTTAACAACCTTAATTGATGTATCAATAACACACTCAGTTCTTGACGAAAGGTTCTGTTTATATCAGGTGAGTTTTTCTTCTGATATTAAGCAATTGACCTATGGTAAGCGGCTTGCAAAAATTGATAAACACACTTCACCTTTAGGTTTGATTTCACATGGTGGCAAGTACTGGATACTTCAGAGTATAGGTTCTCAAGCACCTGAAAAATTGCCAGATATTGGATTTGTAAAATCTAGCTTCTTAGATTGTGATGATCTTTTAATTACTCGTTTACTGACAAGGGCTTTGGGGAAATTGGCTGGAGAACAGGTATTCTCTGGGTTAGGTGAAACATACTTTTATCTTGAAGCTGAAACTTACAGAAAAGAAACAATACACAAATGTGTGAGTATTGATCTAAAAGAAAGTGTTCGCTTTAACTCTATGTTTATTGATCTTACTGGAACGGTTTTTAGTCCAACTGAGATTGTATTTAAATCACCAGCTTTCATTGAACAAGCACCTAAGTATTCTTTTGACATGATAACGGGAATGTTAAATAGGGACAAAAGTGGTTCATTAATAATTTATAGCCCTGGCAAAGGAAAATTCACTAGTAATGCTGTTGATATTTCAGGGCAAAAACCAATTTCTTTAAGAAAGTCTAGAACAGGTGCTTTACATCATTACATTGAGTTAATGAATAAGGTTTTTGTTGGCGCGTTAGAAATCAAACTGAAACAAGTGAATGCTGATTGGCGTCAACACTATGGTAACGCTGAAATCAAAAGTGTTTACAACAAGATTTATGATGTTGTTAATGAAGCTGGCGGCATTAATATTGTTAATGCCTCACTTTCAACTGACGGTTTTGAAATACTTAAAAGTGAGGTTTGGCCTGTAGATGTTACCTTCATAACTCCTGAGCAAGTTGATGATAACACCCCGTTACTTGTCGTGTTAGATAGCAAAAGTGAATATGAAAATGCTGGTTTAGAAGATAGAAAACAATCTTTTTACAACCGTAGTTCTGCTACTCAAAGCGTATATAGCAGCACCATAACCTCAAAGGACAGCAAGGGTTTGAAGGTGTTGATTGATACATGGGTGAAAGAAATAGCGATAAAGTTGGAATGCAAGAAACAACATTTTTTGATTCAAGAGTTTAATGATAATTATTGGTTTGTATCGGTGGAGCAACGATATCAAAAAGACCCTCTCATCTATCATATCCTGAAGTGCCAAGATGGTAAGTTTACCTATGAATCTGGAGATGAATATTACTTTGATGATTTAGGAATTGAACTTCCAGAAAAACAAAGATTCTTTGAAAATATCAGCTATGTTATCGACATGAGTAAAGCTGATGTTCAGGTTTGTTTAATTATTCACGAGGGCATTGCCGCAGTACCTGACGGCAAAGTGTTATTTGATATTTTAAATCACCTAGAAAAAAGCAGTATAGAAGGAATGACAAGGGCACATATCGATAGTTTCCTAACTAAAAATCATGACTCTGAAGACCCAATAAAACTGCGGCTAACCTTAATGCTTGAGTTATTCCCAAATAAAAAGGAATTTTATAAAGAGGACTTTAAAAAAGCAGAGATAAAATATCGCTCAAATGCAGAGAAACAGTTATTTGATGAATACTTTGAAGAAACAGGTCTTCTTCTAAATTATGCATTGAAAGGTCAGCATAATGAATATTTGGAGTCACAAACTGGGCATTTTTATGACTCAGAGAATTCGGCATATTTTGTTGGTATGCCTAA
>PJEL010000858.1_pt1 | contig 33933 bp, 55 predicted proteins | sample 1853271 | NCBI WGS metagenome assembly PJEL01 (sample SAMN08108733, study PRJNA415343) | Invertebrate metagenome, whole genome shotgun sequencing project. | host: Globobulimina | place: Sweden: Gullmar Fjord | collected 2015-08 | reverse complement strand
CTATGACTACAAGACCGAGGAGGAAGCGCTCGAATGCGAGAACAGAACCCCTCCGGAGAGATACCCCATTGGGTGTATTTATGGCGACGCCTCTGACACCTCCTCTCACCACACAGAGGACATGACATTCGCGGTGGCGAATATCGACATCGTAGAACACCAAAACGAAAGCCACTCTTGGGCTTGTCGTGACAACGGTGGGGGTGATTCAATAGACATATTAGATGTCTGTGGTGGGAGATCACTGAGGATCCAAAGAGATGACGTTCCTGACCAAAGCCACCCCACATTCAAACGGATGGTGAAGCTCCTCAGGAAATTCGAAATTCCGATTAGCGTCTGGGACGGAGAAAAAGCAGTTCCTTACGAATAATCATTTGGCTTGGTACAAAAGCTGAACGATACTAAAAACATAACCAAGGAGGTGATGATGAGTCACATACTAATTCAGAACAAGGGAGAGCTCCCAATCAGTGGGCTCCGATTGCTCGGTTTGAGCAATAAAACAGAAGAACAAATTGGACAGTTCGGCACCGGATTGAAAGAGTCCCTCGCCCTGCTCGCAAGGCTCGAAAGTCTACCGATAATCTATTCTGGCACCTGTCGGATGGAATTCTCGGTACAGGAACTCGACGGCCACCAGGAAATCTGCTTCAGGTTGTCCGAACAGCGAGAGCGATTTAGCCCAGACGAGTGGCACGGTCTGGGCATGCACCCGAACTTCGGTAAGGCCGATTGGGATGACGCTTGGATGGTGCTTCGGGAAATAATGTGTAATGCATTGGATGAATCGGGTCAAGAAGACCTCTTCCACGACATCGTTAGCGGTGAACCGGAAGGCGTCGAAGGCGCGACCCGCGTTTACATCCCCAACACCCAACCGCTCATGAAGGCGTACACCACAGTCCACGACCGAATCCTACTCTTGGGCAATTTTGACACGCTCGTTGACCATCCTAGTGAAGGACGCATTATCGCCAAGCGTGAACAAAAGGCTGCACAAATATTCCACCGTGGGGTGTGGGTGCAAGAAAACAAAGAACACGAATCAATTTACGACTACGACCTCACTCAACTCAAGTTGAGCGAATCACGCCACGCCGATTGGAACTCCGTTGAATTCCGCATTGGGGATCTGTTCCAATACTTCACCGTTGAAATGGCAACTGAGGTATTGAAGACAGTGCTCAAGGACAAGAAAGAAGTTTACGAACTGGAAGTGTTTTCAAGAGCAACCTACTTCATGTCTGTTACCATTGGTGAAAACTGGATGTTGGCTTTTGAAAATCTATTCGGCGAAAATGCCGTCATGACGGACAATGAAAAGTTCTTCTATGACAGACTCGACCAGCGTGGCTCTCGTCCGATTGTGGTTGAACATTCTTCCTTGCGTGAGTTCCTCAAGAAGTGCGGCGTGAAAGATGCATTGGACGTACTCACCGACGATCAAAAACAATACCTGAAACTCGAGAACCCTTCTCCTGCCCAGCAGGAGGTGTTCGATTCCGTGTGGGACAAGTTTGTTGCAGCAGGAATCCACCACGGCAAAGAAAAGCCAGGACTCATGGTGTTCAAGCAGCGCCCTGGAGAATCGACGGTCGTCTTTGGGCGATACCGCAACGGCGTGTGTCACATCAACATGGATTGTTCTGGGTCAACGCAAGAGCGTGTGGCATGCATCGAAGAAATTGCACACCATGTTAGCGAAGCACGTGACCATTCACAAGAATTCCAGACCTATCTTGTGGAAATCGTCCAGATGTTAATGTTCAACGATGTCCTCGATAATCACAAAGGTTCATAATGGATCACGCTTTTCAAAATGTGTATATCCCGCCAATCCTGATGTCTCAGAGGAGATGGGATGCCACGAAGAAGATGGCTAAGTCTGTCCACCTTGCGTATCTGTACGACGGCATGCGTCCTATCGAAGCAATGGGTGTTCGGAAAGAAGACATCGGAGCCTGGAACAATGCATTCAAAGTTAGTGGTGCGTTGAGTTGGAAACTCGCTGTGTTTCAACTCTCCGACTGCAAAATGTACATGACCCCATACAAAGACGGTTCCGGTTGTTACTGCTGTTATGACCCACCACAACACAACTGGCTTGAACGGATGTTCAAGGAAAGGTTCGGACGTTACCCCTCCCAACCTGTGCACCAGACCTCCCTGGAAGAAATCTCCCCGCTAAGGGTGCTGGGTGATTTGAACTGGAAGTTACAAGGATGAAAGGTGACGCCTTAGAACGAGAATACGGAATACTCCTCGGTCTGACTGGGCCTGTATTGATGGAAAGAGCATTTTGGTACCGCGAAATGGCGGAACTGTGTCGGGCAGATGGGTCTACCAACGCGGCTACTTATCTTGAAATGCAGGCCCAACGGGCAGAGGAAACGGTTAAGTCACTCGGAAGGAAGTTCGATGGACGAAGGTAATAAGTATGTTGAGGCTACGATAAAGGCACTGAAACTGTCCGTTGAAGCCACGGTGACGGATTCAATTACCTCGACCGAATTCAAATCACTCCTCGCAGAGCGTGAAAAGCGTGCTAAGCTGGCTGCGATCGCACCTGAGGGACTTGACCTCGAACTTCTCGAATTCGACAATAAATCACAGGAAGAATACATCGAAGCAATGAAGGAGTTCGGAGAAAACATTAGAGCGATTAATAATCGATTGGAGGCACATAGATGTGATATTGAAAAACGAATATAGTTGTTGTCTATGATAGAACCTAACCCATTTTCCTTTAAGGAGGAACTATCATGGCAACAGACCAACCGAAACCAGGTGTAAAAACCACAGAATTCTGGCTCAGTGCATTGTTAGCACTCGTTGGGCCAATCGTCACCCTTCTCGTCGGCACCGATGTATTTTCAGCGGCAGACGCTGCAGCAGTGACCGAGAACATTACAACCAATTCGACGGCAATCGTTCAGAGTGTAACACTGATCGTCGCCAACGTAACCTCCCTGTTGGGCGTAGGCAGCTATGTCCGCTCTCGCACCGCTGTTAAAAGCAGTTAGCCCAGGGTGGCAAACCTCTCAGGAGAACCAACCATGAGAACATTTAACGTCGCCGTATTATTCATCATGTTGCTGGCATTTGCCGGTTGTGGTGGGGATAAGGCAAGGAATGACATTTTAATCCCGAATCTCGAGGCTAGCTGGCCTGGCGTGGCGGCAGATGCTAAGTTGGGTGGTGCGACCGACGCAACGCTCGACGCGTTCTCCGCAGCCCTCCAGAGCCGAGACAGGCTCGCCATCGCAACGCGCTGGCCGTCTGTTAAGGCGTTCGCCGAGGGTGGGATTAAGGCGCGCAACGCTTCTGTCGGAGTGTCCGCTTCATTAATGGAGCGAATCAAGCAGTTCGACGCAGCAGTTGCCCTGTTAGCAAGGAGACTCAACTAATGTCCGAATCAGAAAGATTTCAGGAACTAATTGAATCTGCCGTTGCAGAGCTCGGTAAGGAATTAACCGTCGACACCAGTGAACTGGCCGTCTACGCCGCCGAGCGCTCATCCCATCTTGCCACGCTTGTTAATGACCCAGACTTCGACATCGCAGTCAGAGCCGAACGGGACGCAGTGGCATTGAAAGCAGGAATCATTTTAACAAACGAAAGCGACTCCGCTGACTTTCGACTCGTTGGGATAATCCAAGGAGCGATTCACTTCGCAGCGTTGGCCGTTTAACCCGCTCTCCTCATCACTTGACCCCGCAGCCCTGTACCCGCTGCGGGGTTTTTTATTGCAAAATATTAGTTGTCATTTCTCCAGCATAATGTATTAGTTCATTATGTTAAGTGAAATATTCAATGGCGTTCCCAATGCTTTCGCTTCAGGACTATTCCTGTTAGCGATGTTAGCGATGCAACGCCCTAAGCGGAGAAGATAAATGTCAGACCGACCCTCAAAAATAGAAGTTGTCTGTCCCAACTGCGGGCAGATTCATGCGTTGAGTCACGACGATGGCAAGCCATGGCGGCAACGCGATAAAGAAGAATGTGCCTATTACATGTTGCCCCTTGTGCGGGCAAAGTTACGTGACGTCGAAACTGAATTCAATAGGCTGAAGATTCAGTCAACAACGTACCAAGACGCAATCTTCGAACTCCTCAAATTGTACGACACCTTGGCAGAAGGTCGTACCGATTCACACCTCACCAAGTTAATAGCGGATCAATACCGACCAATGGCAATTAGCCCAGTGAGTGAAGTGGAGAACCACCTGCGCGACATTATCAAGTGCAAGGATTGCCCCGCTGGGCTAATGAACGAACTGGGCCACTGCACCCATTGTGGGAGTACGGTGGAACTGTGAGCGAACTTACCAAGAGAACATTCAAGTTGAACACGTTGCCGTGTTCGAAGCAAGTGGTGTGTGACCTTTGTTATCGAATCCTCACCGCTGAACTCCATTACTCCAGCAGTACAATCGACCTTGAAAGCATTCGCGTGTTGCACAAACTGTGCTTCAATGGCACGAACTATTACCCGAATAGGCTTTTGGAGGTGGAAATGATACTCAAACGGGTGGTGATTACCCGCGAAGACTTGGAGGAGGAAATTCAGGAAAACAAACTGGAGCTCCACACCAAGAACCTGCGTGAGTACAATAAGGCTGGAAAGACGCTCACTGAAATCAGTTGGGACATTACCAGAGTGATTGACAAATATAAAATTGATCGGAAGAATCTGACATGAACGATAACATAGTCAAATTATTCGTTGACCACAACAAAGAAGGTCTGTTGAAGTCACTTCATGGCGGCCAAACATGTTGGCGGATTGAACTTCCGCCCACTGTGGCGGGTTGGGGAGATGTCCCAGATCACACTAAACTTTCCACCATAAAAGTAATCCAGCTTATGGCAAATGAAGAAGGTTATGAACTGGTGCGTGTTGGCGTTGCACGGTTTGGAAGATTTTTCAAGATTGAAAAGAAATGATCGTCGGCTCTTATGTACTGCAGCTGTATTGTCAGGAAGATAACCCTGAACATGGGCGCGACGAATTTCCCCATGAGTACACAGCAGAGTTCGGTGCGGCGTGCCGTAAAGCAGCGCGTCAAGAAGGATGGATACTTAACTTGAAAGAACACACGGCAATATGTCCTAAGTGTAAGGAGAAGAGTGATGAAATACGCACATGATTGTGAACCCTGCCCAGACTGCGGTGAGCCGTGGTGTTCCGATTGCGGAATGCACTACGCTGACTGCGACTGCCTTGGGCCCAACTCCGAGGAAGAAGATGAAAGCTAAAAAGCGACCATATAGACCTGAGCATAAACCGAACTATGTAAACCTCACGGAGATTCAACGTGATATCATTGAGCACCTCAAGTCGTCATTCAAACGGCAAAGCTATGACACCATCTCCCACGCCTTGGGCATTGACCGCACGACGGTTGGTCAAGAGATTAACAAGATGATCGACGCTGGGGCAATCCGTAAAGTTAAGAAGGGCTATGGATACGAGATACTTGCTGAAAGGAAAGAGTGATGGATTGGATATGTAAATGTGGTAAAAAATATTACACGACTGCTGAACTTGAGAAGTGTGAGTGCAGTAACCCACCCACAGCAGAGGACGATGTTGCGGTTGGTAAATATCGGTGCGAGTGCGGTTATCAGATTACAATCATGAATACATCACCAAGGCCATTATGCCACACCTGCGGAGATGCAACGGTTATGCGAAGAATATCAAGCAAGCCACCACCCACACCAGTGACGTATAAAGAACTCTGGACTAACAAAGATGAGATAGCTATCGGTAACACAGCAGGCGTGAATTGTGGTCTTGAGAAGTGTGAATACTTTCCGATACGTGTCTACACCAACCCACCCACACCAGTGGAGGATGAGGTTGGTTTTAAAGTTAAAAGGATAGTTGTCGATGGTAAATATATCAACATGGTGAATCATGATGATTACATAAGATTAAATGCATTTACCGGCGACCTGATGGAAGAAGTGAAGCTGTTAAAAATAGATGTGGCACGTCTTAAGTATGAAAACCAATCATTAAACGATAAACTCCCACCCACACCAGTGGAGGACGACGGGATGGTAAACTTTTACACATACGATGAATATAGGGAAGGGATGTATTCGTCTCCTGATGGCGACTATGCTACGAAGCGAGACTACCTCACCCTACAAGCCGAGAATGAGCGGTTGAGGGCGGTGGTGGGTGAAATTGAACAACACATCGACGCGTCAAATGGTAGCACCACTGATGCTTACGCAAGGTTTAGAACTATTGGCAGAATCATTAAGCAAGCAGCCGAGAAAGCGATGGGAGAAGAGTGATGCGTAAATATATACTCGAAACTTCATGTTTGCCCAAGTGGTACGGCTTCGCGTGGCATGACCGGTCACGGAGGCAGCACGTCTGCTACCCGCTGGGCATTAATGTTATCGCAGCATGGCTCTACTATTTATATCTGAAAGCAATTTGCCCAACATATATTTTTGACCGCCAAGATGCGATGGAACAGCTCGCGGAGTGCAGAAAAGAATGCCAATCGCTGAGGGCTATGATTAGACAACACTCCTTTGAAAGGAAACGCGATGAAACCTAAATACCGGATAATGTTGAAGTCTAAAAAGAAGCTCATGAGGAAACGCTACTTCTGGTGGACAGTTGTCTGCATCCAGAACGGCCAGATAATCCTCACCTCCGAGACTTACACCACCAACGGTGCCCGATGCAAGACGATCAATGCATTCATCGACCACTTCACTGAACACATTGATGTGATGACGGAGAAGACATGAGCGAGTCCATCGGAAGCTGTCAACGCATGGCACGGAAGGAGCACCGCTGTTGGTGGTGCACCGAACCCATACGCAAAGGTGAGCTGTACAACCGCTGGGCATGGGTGGACGGTGGCGACATAATTGAAATCAAGTGCCACGAAGAATGCAACTGGGCATGGGACAGAGTAAGCCGAACCTATCACGGTGGCTACGAATGTGACCCACAAGAACACGTCCGAGGCGAGACGACTCGGTTGGACGAGAGATAGCTTTTCTCATTTGCATGAGGTATCCTTCCGCTTGCCCTCGCTGGGCTTAGAGAGATAATGTCATATTGGAGAACGCACAATGGATCTAACTGATAATCAAATAACAGTCATTGAAGAGATGAGAGCTGACCACGGTTCCGATGGGTGGCTGGCAATGCGCACCTTGCTGAACCGTTCCTCCTTAGGGAAGGAAGAGGCGAGAGAGGTGTTCGACGAACTGGTGGAACTCGGGGTGGTCGAGGTTCAAGGGGAGCCGACAGAAGCTACCCCCGCACCGTATCTTGCAATCACGTTCACCCATATGGGGTGGATTGAATGTTACAATAAGAATCTTGGCCGACGCGATTATGCCCAACAAAAGATTGCTTGGCACGCTCGCAATTCCGATTGATTTTTCACTAGAATTCCGCTTCGCAATTCCGCTTGCAGTTCCGCTTGGGTTCCGCTTGGAATTCCGCTTGGATTTTGGCTAGGGTTCCGCTTGAATTTTCATTGATATCCACTAGATTGCCCATTTCCAATAGATCATTGATATCCACTAGTCTCACTAGATCCACTGACTTCACTAACTTCACTAGTTACACTAGATCCACTAACTCCACCAGCTCCACTAGATCCACTCACTTACCTACCTTACCTAGCTTCACTAATTCAACCCACCCGTTGGGCGTACTATATTAGTGTGCCTCATCGCATAATAAACGCAAATTACTTATCAACTTTTATTTGGCGTTGTCGCTTTTATATGTGATATTTCATTAGATAAATGATAACACCTTAAACGGAGCAAACAAATGAATTACACTAAAGACGAAATACACGCTGCCAGAGTGGTCAGCAAATGGACGAACGACTTCAAGCCCAGCGACTTCGAAGTGCTACAAGCGCTTCACGCAGCAGCACCTAAGCCACTAGAGGAGTGGAATGGAAGATTCGACCGAGTCTTCACCGACATCCCTAAGTCCATGTCTGTAGGCTACTTGGAAGTGTTGGAAGGGTTGGAGTACGAAGGAGAAAATGAGAACAATGAGTTGACCGTGTTCACCGAGCACGTGAACGACTTCCTGTTCGTGGAGATAGTGAACGGAGGTGGTACTGACCATAAGTGGGAATTCAACTTGCGAGTTATCAGACCCGAGCGGGTGTCAAAGCACGACATAATGGACGTGATGGATTGGTATGAAGTGGACGAAGTAAAGGAGTTCGAGAAGCAGGTGATACCGGAAGAATTGCGAGAGTTATTACCACACTTTAGTTGGGAAGGGATTAATGAAGGTGTGCCGCTTGAAGGAAGAAAAGTGTTTATTGGAAAGATTAGAGACTTTGCGTTGCTAAGGATTCTAACGCTGGAGAAGCACTTTGTGTTTGTAACGGATCTTGAAACAGGTGAGGCTATTGAGGTTATCAATATTCTTGAAAAGAGCAATAATAGTTAGTCACTTTTGTTTGGCGTGTGGCCTTTTATATGCGATTGTTCATTAGAACGAATAACCTCTTAAACGGAGCAAACAAATGGAACCGATCAAAACAGAAGTAGCACGTCGCCTGCGGAAATATATCAAGGATGGATACACAGGTGGTTATTGCCAAAACCGACTCGTGGGCTCGAGAGCACGGATAACAAGTGAAGTGAATCTGGAACGAATCTTCGAAGCGTTGGAAGAAGCTGAGTTAGTGAGATTCGAGTGGAGTCCGGACGACTGGTTTAGCTGGGATGACTTAGTTGGAGATACGTACGATGTTGAGTTGAATGGAGACAGTGTTCCAGGTGGAGAACGAACGATTAAAGCCCAAGAGAAGAAGTACAAGGAATGGGTGGAGCAGGAAGGCGTCTGGCATGTAAGCATTGAAGTTAGGACGTCTACGGACGAAGAGTGGAATCAGGCCGATAGTTTGGGTTGTTTCGTTCCTTGGGATGGTATGGGTCTCATGGATTCGCTGAAAGATTCCGGCTATTGGCATGATATGGTTGGCACGGCCATTGACCAGTTGAAGGAAGAGTTGAAGAAGCGCTGTCCCTGCTGCAGAAAGGCAGGGTAATTTTTACTTGTAAAAATAATTGGCGTGCGGTGATTTATATGCGATATTTCATTAGACGAATGGAGCAAATTATGACACGGACAGAAGAATACGAATTGAATAAACTAATTGACCGAGAAATACACGAGGAGGAGACTCTCTCCTCCTCGGACAAGAATCGACTCCGCCAACTGAAAGAAAAGTGGACGGACGAGAACAAGCAGCACCGACAAAACCTATCCTCATTCCTATAACCTAAACGGAGCAAAATAATGGAAGCCAACCAAGATGCAATTATCCTTACGTGGACGATCGACGATGTCGAGCACATCAGACCTGACCTGACCAAACAACAAAAACGAGAAGTCCTAGCCATCGTGGAGCGACGATTCGACGCTGAGCTAGGAGTCAACTGGGACGTGCTCCACACTTGGGCAGAACACCTCTTCCCCGAGAAATTAGAGCTACGCCACTTGGACGAAGTGGAAGATTGGTATGAAATAATGGATACGCAAGACTTCGACACAGAAAACATCCCGTTGCAGTTACGGAGCCAATTACCGTACTATCAATGGCACGTGTTAGACCGAGATTTACCGTCGGTGGAGGTAGAACGGAAAATGTACATCGCAAGAGTGAAGCAGTATGCAGTGTTACGGATTGTAACTAGGGAAGGTAAAGTAGCAGAAGAGACTCTTGTGGTTGTATCGGATATTGAGAGTGACAAGATGAAACAATTTTTCAGATTGCGTAATTTTCACGAAGATTTACTTGGCGGATGATGATCTATATGCGACTGTTCATTAGATAAATGACAACTACTCTTAAACGGAGCAAAATTATGAACGACATAAACGAACGAATCGAAGCAGCGGAGAAGACGCTCCTCGACCTGAAAGTCTTGAAGACAGCTGGGGTGGAAACACCTAGGCAAGCGCTCGAGAAGCTGCAGGAAATTGGCGACTTGCAAGCAATACTGGTTGGAGAAGATGGAGCCGAACTATTCCCAATGCCATGGGACGCTGGGTATGAAATTAGTGAAGACGGGAAAGACCTAAGGATACATGGAGCTGCTGGACCGAATGGATTCGGACTAACCTCCACGACTGTTCCACTGGGCTCATGGAAGCACAGTGGATACAAATTGGACTTCATTTTATCGGAAGGCACTTATACGCCGACTGTGGAGCTGTTGTTGGAGTTACTCCCTGAATTGGAAATAAACTGGTTCAACCGGAAGGATGTGTAACGTGGAAAATGCGATCTACAACGAACAAACGATCTCGATTGATCAAGGGAAGGTAATGGAGTTTTCGAAGCTGGTGACACGTGTGGTCTTCACGGTGAAAGGAGGCGACATCGACCGAGTGTATAGCGTGTATGACTTAGCTGATGGACGGACGGCTGTTGGATGTATATGGATCAATAGCGGTAAAGAGACTCTATCGATCTTTGATTCTCGGAAGGATGGGATATTTTACTTCCAAGAAATGAAGAAATTCTACGACGCTGACCCTAACTGGACTAGGGGAGGTAGAACGGATGATAGAACTACTGTTTAAGGTGGAGTCAAAGGAGAAAGCCGACTTAGTGATCGAAGCCGTAGAAGCCCAGGTAGGGAAGTCGGTGGCACGAAGTGGTCGATGGCGTGGGTGGTTACGTGGCTTGCGTCTCCGGCTGCTCTGGGCTTTAATCGGGATGGCGTCTTTAGTGGCGTCTGTGTTAATACTTTCTCACTTTTATTAGCAAAAAGAGTTGGCGTTTGATAATCTATATGCGATATTTAGGTAGACGAATAAACCACCCAAATGGAGCGAAACAATGCCAAACGAAATAACCAAAATGACCGACGAATTGAAGACCTACCTCCTCGAGCGCAACGCTGCTGGTGCAAAGTTTAGCACGAATTGGGCTTGGTGGGAGGAAGATGGCGTCTTCACTCTCGAGCAGTTCCACGTGGACTACAGGGAATCTTGCTACCAGTTTATTAGTGACGCTAGCAAGGCTAGGGATGGCTTTCGTCGACGATTCGACTACCTTGCAATGCCGTTGGAAGAGTTGGAGGCAATTGCAGACACTTACGCAGATTGAGTTGGCGTTTGAAAGTTTATATGCGATATTTCATTAGACGAATGGAGCAAACTGATGAAGAAATTAACCTGTACCCAAATTGAAAAGTTATTTTTGCCACTAGCAGACCAAGCTAAAAAAGATGGGTGGGGCATTTTCTTCCACACAACAGCGTGGGAGTACCGAGTGGAGAAGATGGATGAGGCTGGAATATTGGAGACCGACGAAGAAGCGTCCGAATTGGCGCGTAAGGCTGGACTGGACGTCGACGAATTTGGAAGAATACTTGGAAAAAGAGTTGGCGTTTGACGATTTATATGCGACTGTTCATTAGATAAATGAAACACCTCTTAAACGGAGCAAAACGATGAATGTAAAAGAAGCTAATGTGAGTATTACTAACGGACGGCTAGCGTGCCCCTACGAATTGCTGGAAGCATTCCTAGGGCTGCCCAACAGGTACGACAAGGACGACGATTGGGAAAGTGGCGACAAGAAGATTCGAGCCATCTGGCTAGGCAACCACCAGACCTACGATGGCGGAGATTCGATTCTCCTGAATCTTTACGATTATAAGGCAGGGCACGTGCCAGTGGAGCAGTTGGACAATTGGTCAGTCGCTAACATGGCACCATCTGACCAGACGCTGTTATTGAGGTCGTTGCGATTAAAGCAACAGAACTACGTAGGCGGACGAGGCGACATCGACTTTGAACCCGACTTCGGGACTTTGTTGGATGTACAAGAATGGTTCGAAGTATTCGAAGACGAAGAAGTGCAAGAGCAATTCCCGTTACCGGAATGGTTGGAGAAGTTGAGCGAGGCACTGCCGATGAGGTGGGAAGAATTCACGAGCCGAGTGGAGACACACCCACGGAGCGGAAAGAAGATGTCAGTGATCTGGTATGCGAAATTAGGATTAGTGGACGAATGGTTGGTTCAATACGTTTGGAACGAAGAAGTGGCCTACGCGATCTACTGGAATACGAAGAGTGGTGCGAAGACTAAGACCTACACGATTAAATGAGCCCATATAGTTCATCTCCACCTCGTGGGTGGGGGTGGACTTCTAACTCTTAAACGGAGCAGAACGATGAATCTGAAAGATAAGGAAATTGTGTTGAGTGCGTTACACGGAGCTATTGATGACATTGAGTTCGTTGCGCAGGGTGGAGAAAATGAAGATGCACAGCGTGCGTTGGATGCAGTGAACAACGCAATCGAGATCGTCGAGAACGACATCGAGCAAGTCCGAAAAGCACTTTCAATTATGGAAAAATAGTTGAAAAGAATTAGTTGGCGTCTTGTTTTTTATATGCGATACTTCTTATATAAGGATGGCGACTAACGCTGTTCAAAACCTCTTAAACGGAGCAAAATTATGTTACAGACAGAAAACAACTCAGCGTCCGAAATCGTTTCCAATGCCTTTGACTTTTCGGTGGACAAATTCCCACTCCATGGTCCAGATAACTTGAAGACAGGTTACTACGGACTCTTCCGGAGCGACACGAGTGAGGTCGTTGGAGGCAACTCAGTTAGTGCAGGGTATCACCCTCACACCACTCAGGACATCCTAACGCTGGTAAACGCTGCTAGCCAAGGACTCGATATTACCAAGGTGGACTGCTACTTCGACAAAGGGCACCACGTGAACCTAGCACCTTCCGACGAGCACCGACTTTCGATTTATGGGACTGAAGACAACGTCTTCCCTAGGCTCATTATCTCAGCTGGTTACGGTGGCGCTGCTTTTAAGGCATCGTTGGGTCTTTGGAGAGACGCGTGCGACAACCTTGTGTTGATGAGAGAAGTGTCGCAAACAACAGTGAGCATTCGCCACTCGGCTGGATTAGAGAAGCGAGTGGACGAGTTAGCTTTGACCTTCTTGAACCTCAGAGAGAAATGGGGTAAGGTAACGAACGTAGTGAAGGCAATGGAAGCCAAGACCGTGCGATTCGCCGACTTCTTACGAGCGGTCTATCCGGAAAAGGAAGAAGCGACTAAGCGTTCTAAGTCGATTGCAGAGAATCGGACAGAAGCGATATTTAAGCGGATTATTAGAGAACGTGAGTTCACTGGCCGTCCGAAAATGAACCTTGCGTATGAGGTGAGTGCGTGGGAGGCATTCAACGCTGTACAAGGTTACTGCCAACATGATAAATCGCGTCGTGGCGATAAGGACAATACACGGAGCAACCTCCAGACCGGACTTACCGCTGCTGCTGACCCTGCTGTGGCGAAGGCTGAAAAGGTTGCGATGGAGCTAGTGGGCGTATAACAGATTTTGCTCCCCGTTTACCCCTAGTGGATTAACCTGATCTGCTGGGGGTTTTTTATGCGCTGTGAGAGATACCTTTGGCACGTGAGAGATACCTTTAGGAGCTGAGCTAGGTAGGGAGGCCAGTGGGTGAGTGGCATCGTTAGGCGCAAGGAGCAGGTAACGAGCGGTCTGCGCTGGGTGGTCTATCGACTCCACCCTTGGGCAATAGGTTCTTGGAAGTTTATTTGGCGGTCAGTTGTTGGGCGGTGAGTCGGTTTGCCCAGTCGGGAGCAGCGTGCCGCCGAGCGCAGCCGGTGGTCGCTGCTCCCCTTGTCCTACTGGGCTTTGGTTCGAGGCAGGAGTTGGGGTGCGTGGTGGGTTTGGTTTGTCTCTCGCTTTAATTACCGGCTCCACTAATCCGTTACCTAATTCGTGTAACTCCAACCACGCTGGGCGCACAAAAATTGCCGATATTTTATCGGACTTAATTATTTTGCAATTCCGCTTGCGTTGGAATTCCGCTTGGTTTTGCAATTCCGCTTGTCGTTCCGCTTGGATCTGTTGGAGTTCCGCTTGCTTTTTGCCTAGTCCATCCATCCCTAATAATTCATTGATATCCACTAATCCATTGATGTCCACTAACTCCACTTGGTCGCGTAGACCGTGGAGATACATCGATCCATGCATATCGTTCAACTCCAACTATTCGGTCAAGTCGGTCGATCGTTGGTTTCGTTGTAACTCCACCCACCGTTGTAATCGGTGCGAGTGGCGCTTTCGGCCATTTTTATCGGCCAACTAAACTGTCGCATATAAAACCATATCGGCCAAATAATTTTTACGGTTTTTTGTGATTTTTCGGTTTTATAGCCTTTATATAGTCTCTCATTTTTAACGGTTTTATTTATAAAAACTTTTGGCGTTTGGTTATTTATATGCGAGAATTAGGTGTCGTCTGGTGGCGGCCAAAAACCCCTAAACGGAGCAAATTATGTTAAACTTAAAAGAACTTATCGGAACGGCAAAAATTAGAATGGAAATGTTGGAGTCGTTGAAGGAGCATAGAATAGTGGATGCATCCGGCGCTTTGGAACGGTTACAATGCTTAGGAACGCTGATTGCGGTTCCAACGATTAGTGGACCAAGTGAACCTTTTCCGATGCCATGGGATGCTGGATTTGAACTGGATGGTGAAGACCTAACGATTAGTGGAACTGCTGGGTCTAATGGATTCGGCGTTGCAAGCGTTACAATTCCAATTGGAGAAGGTGGATTTAGGGGCTTTGGCTACCGGCTTGAGTTTACACCGGAAGAAGGGAATGCTGGAGAAGAACGAGATTTAATGATTATTGAGCTCCTGTTGGAGATGTTGGAACCATTGGGAATACACCTTTTAACCGTTTAGGCTAACTCGTGGAGTTAGTGCCCCAGGTGGATCTGGGGCTTTTTTATGCGCTTTGGGTTAGATCCACTAACCGGCCTTCAACGAGGAGGGCTTTCTCGCTTTTATATGGGGTGGGCGGTGCGTGCGGCGCGGTGGCCTAAGGAGCGGTCTCTCGGGCTTTTTCGGCGTTATAAAAGCGAGACTATATAGGTTAAAAACGCCGATATTTTATTGCTTTTTCTTTATAAAAACTTTTGGCGAAGGGCGATTTATATGCGATATTTCCTTAGATAAATAACCCTTAAACGGAGCACCCAATGAAGATTAAAGAATTATTGAAAGATTTGGAACTAGTGGGCTTTGCCGACTTCAACGAAAGAGATTATTTCCACGAGTTTGACGAAATAAGCCACTATTTTGCGTCGTTGGAGCTAGACGAGTCGTTCATGTTAGCCCGAACGCACGACAAATTGATCTGGGTGAAGCCGGATGGAATGTATAGCGTATTGAACGAGGTGGAATTCCCCGATAATGATGGCCGGACGTATGAACCAGTGGGAACGCACTGTTCGCACGAGTTGGAGACATTGATGGAGTTAGTGGAAAAAGATCAGAGAGTGGGTTTGCCACCTTTCGACTTCTTCGACGACAGAGTGAGAGTGGTGAAGTTAGGCCGAGTGGTGGAGTTACACGCCTTCATGGAAGACGGAAGTTGGGCCAATAAAGCGAATCGCCCGAGATTCATCAAACTTAACGGTCAATGGAACGAGATCAATCCCTCCTTCCACACTAACTAGTGGAGGCGGTGGAGTTAGGTAAGGAGTGGTTTTTATTGCTTTTTACTTATAAAAAGATTTGGCCGACGCCGATTTATATGCGATTGTTAGTTAGATGGCGGACAACGGTGTTGCCCCCCAAAACCCTTAAACGGAGCGAAATAATGTATAACGAAACACAAAATGCGGTAGCCCACCTAGGATTGCGCGTAAGCGGCATTGAAGAAATCTTAAGCCCAGCGGACGTATTCGGCTGGGAAGACGCCGAAAAGCTGACGTCGGGCTTTTTACGGAAGGTGGAGTTAGAGAAGTTAATGTATAAAGCGGAAATATTCCCGATCGACGACCTCGTGGAACGAAGCGAATTCGAAGACGCGGTGAACGATTTGATGTCGAACTACGACATGGACTGGGACGACCTGTTGGAGTCACGCGACTTCAGCGAAGCGGTGGAAACAATGATCGACGACCACGAATTCGACTTCGACGACTTCGTGGAGCAGTATAACTTTGACCGGTTAGAGAGCCGAGTGGAGGATTTGGAGCACACCGACGAGGTGGACGTAGGCCAAATAACCGGACTAGAAGACGCAGTGGAAGAGGTGATCGGGCACTACGAGTATGAATTCGTGACGGAGCGACAGTTCGAACGATTAGTGGAGAAGGTTGAAGGTCGCGGGTTCTTCGGTCGGTTGAAGTGGTTGGTTCTCGGTAAATAAGGCTTTATTTCTCTCCGGCCCATCTGGTTTTCGGACTGGGTGGGCTTTTTAAGTTTTCTCGCTTTTACTTATAAAAACTTTTGGCGTTTGAAAGTTTATATTGTATATTTCCTTAGATAAATAACCCAAAAACGGAGCCCAATTATGAATCTTAAATCGCTTATTATCGTCCCTGTCCTAATCGTTATAGCCGTTACCCTTGTTAATGGCATAAACGCCCAACACGAAGCCCACGCAACCCAAACGAACGACGCCTTAACCGCAGCCGGCATCGACCCAGCCCAGTTTAACAAATAATACATATGAATATATAATATATCGCCGCTCCTCCGGCAACGACCACACCGTCTGACCTCTTGGTTGGGCGGTGATTTTATGCGCTTATCGGGCTGGGTGAAGTTAGTGAAGCTAGGTAGTTTAGGGGCTCTGGTTAATGGAGCCGTAGGATTGTGCCGTAGGCCATGCTGAGTGGGAAATGGGCTACGGCACTCTAGCCACTCTCGGCGCACTCTCGGGCTTTTAAGCGGTAAACGGAGAAGGGGTAACGGTTTATGTGCCCAAAAGGGGTAAAACTCTCCGATCTCGTGATTTCAAGATTGGTAGTAGTTCCATTATATATTACTACTACTCTCTTCTCTCTAGAGAGAGAGAGAGAGAGAGAGAGAGTTAGTAGTAGCCGAGATCGGGGGGTTCTTGACTCTAGCCGATCTGGAGAGCTCAGCTACACTCTCCAAAATGACCCTAAAACTCTCCGTAGGCCCATTATTTCCCCTTCTTGGGCTAAGTGGAGAGTTATTGGAGTTAGCGGGAACAAGCGGATAGTTGTCATTTGGCACGTCAATGGAGATGTTCGATTTCACGTGATCGAACGAGACACACTACCTAGTGGAGCTAGTGGAATGACAACTGTCGATGGACGAGGTGGAGCTAGGAAAGATGCGTCGTAGAGGGTGGAGCTACAGGGACTATTGACCCTGGGCTAATGGCAGAGGTCGATGGACGAGGTGGAGCTAGTGGAGAGAGGTAAGCTACTGGTAGAGGATGGAGTTACACGAATTGCAGCGGTCAGTGGAGTCAGGTAATCTACTGGGCAGAGGGTGGAGTTAGTGAAGATAGTGAAGGTAGTGGATCTATTGGACGTGGTGGAGTCGCAATGATCGATGGAGCTAGTGGAATTAGTGGATGTGGTGAGGTCAGTGAGCCATGGTCCAACGACTCCACCCCCTCCCCCCGGTCTGCTAGGAGGAGCGACGGGCTAGCCCTACCCTACCCCTGTCCTATAGCTCACACGTGTTTTGGCCGTCGGAACTACGTCCTTGACCCAAGCACCATCGAGCTTCGCCCAAGCACCATGGACTAGAAAAATAATCGTCGCGCGTCACGCGAGTTTTGGCTACTGATAATCTTCTTTTCACCCCTGACTATCATTCAGTTATAACCCACACCGGCCAGAGGCCGAGGAAACCATATGTCAAACAACAACTCCCCACCACCCGAAGAACACGAACCCGACACGACCAACGGAAGTCCCACCCCAACAACCCAAGAACGCGCTGCCTCCATCGAGTGGACGAACCCGCTGATACCAACGGAACCCCATCGATTGCGGGAACCTTCTGGGCAGATTACCCCGCCGCCGATAGAATTGCGACCACTTTCAGAAGACGAGAAGCAGGCATTGCTCGAGGCACCAACTGAGCAGGGTGCGCCGAAGAGAAAGCAGAAGATGCATATCGATTTCACAGATGAGTTGAAGGTGAAGTTTATCAATTTGTACGCGCAGTATGGTGTTAAGTTTAAGTGTGCGAAGGCGTGTGGGATAACACCATATGCGGTCACTAGGCACGAGAAGACGGATCCGGATTTTAAGGAGGCTGTTGAGTGGGCGCGGTTGGTGTTTTGTGATTCTATCGAGGAGACGATTATTGATCGCGCGATTCACGGTTGGGACGAGCCGGTTTACTCTCAACGCCTGGGCACACAGATTGGTTCTATCCGCAGATTTGACAACAAGTTATTAGAATTACTCGCGAAGAGACATATTGCCGCGTTCCGTGATAAGCAGCAGGTGGATGTGAACGTGACGGGTGGTGTCCTCGTCGCGCCGAGTTCCCCAGCCGAGCCCCAAGAATGGGCGAATAAGTTCAAGAAGCCTGTCGCGACCGACAGGGTGGAACCTACTGACCCCGACCCAGAAACGATAATCATCGAAGCGGACACAGCACAAGAACCCAGCACACCAACCGACACACCAACCGACACACCACCATCCACCCCAACCCCAACCGAAGAGTAACACGATGCATTACATTTTCTACCCCATTGTCGCGATGTACAGGATCATCCGAACACTCTTCTGGGCAGCGACATTCTCCTCGGCTAGAAAAAATAAAACGAACACGTACACGAGCGCCAGCACAAGAAACACGCAAAACCTTTCAAGATAATTTTGCCACTTCGCCCCCTGTGTGACATCCTTGGGGAAACCCCTAACTCTCCCAAGGAGAACACAATTGACGAAGCAGATAATTAAAACGACACACGGCAGCGCAGTGAACATGGATCACGTGATAGACATTCGCATTGCCAACAGAAAAGAAAGTTGGAATGTGCTCGCCACTACCACAGAAGTAGACTATTCCTACGAAAGTAGGACACATGTGTCAGAGGTGTTGTATCGAGCGGACACCGAAGCAGAAGCTAATGAGTGTCTTGAGAAGTTGATTGACCAAATTGCAATCGGCAAGACGCTAATCGACCCCAGCAAATTCATTCCCAAGAAATAGTTGCCATCGCCCAAACCGCATGGCATACTTAGAACACAACCGCATTAAGCTGATGCATGTCGAGTCCATAACACGTGGCCACAATTCGTTGTGGAATTGACAAGATAGCTAACCCAACACACGACTGGCATCATTAAGTTGTTGGGCGGCAGCCAAGGCCGTATTTAACTGGAACCTAACCGGAGACGTTTGGCAGTAGGTGACAGGCAGGAAAGACTGCCACACAGCCCAGAACGCAGAATGGTATCTGCTAACGTCTCGTGTGAGAGTGCCAGGTCGGCATGGATAGGTGTGAATAGCACTAGAGGCACTCACCTGTGGGTTCGAATCCCGCCTGGGCTTTAGAGCTGCGGCACGAATGCAGCCTCAAATAAAAAGACCGTGATGACAGGCAGGAAAGACTGCCACTTTCGGCTCAGTAGCTCCAATTTGGTAGAGCAGTGTTCGCGAAGCGGTTGCTGGTTCGACTCCAGCCTGGGCCATTACAATAAACATCAAACAACAATGGAGAACCAAGATTATGACAATCACGAAGTTTTTATTACTACACCCAGAAGCTGGCCCCATTTGGCGTAAGTGGGCAAAGGACAACAATTACCAAACATTTGCCGAGTGTTGGGATAATTCCACGAATTTACAATGGATGTTAAAGATGCTGGAATTTCTACAATATGGCGAGAAAGAACAAAGGAAACTTCGTCTGTTTTCTTGTTGGTGTGCACTCAAAACACCGAACACTGAGGAAAAGTTAGAGATTGGCGAGTACCTCGGTACAGCTGAAAGCAAAAATGCAATAGAAGTCTCCAAGCTGTTTGCTCATGGAAAAACAACCGTTGATAAGTTGGCTGAAGCACGTGAGGCTGCGAAGAGAAAAATAATCAACCCGAACAAAGAATACATTAATTCACAGCAACATGTGGTAAATGCTGCTGTGGAGGCTGCTTCACACAATATTAGTACTGAAAGTGTTTTGAAAGCTGCAACATGTGCAAGAAACTCTGCTGTGCGGTTCAGTGAGGATGTTTTCAATCTTAATCTTAAGAGGGAAGCATACTCGAGTGTGTCTGATGAAGTATGTGTTCGTGTTCGTGAAAATGCGTTGGAAGCACAAGTGGCGCAACTCAAGAAGATGATCTCAGGTGATGAGTTAGATGAGTTATATCGGAATCTTTAAAAAACAATTGTCATTTCTCCAACCATGAGGCATGTTTCAATTATGATCGTACGAGAAATATACAAATACCCGAATCAGGTGTTGAGGAAGTTTGATTACTTCAATGATTACAAGGACACGATGAGTTACCTCGGTTGCCTGCCCAGAACGAACCGGCGTGATAATGTCATCGCACGATTGGAAAAAGGTTATAAACAATACATGAAACGATGGAGTGAAAGACGATGAGCAACCCAACAATAAGACAACAATTGATCGCCGAACTAAGAACCGCCTTGAACGACTTGGAGAACCCAAATTATTTCAAGGATGAATCCTCATTAACAATCACGCTCTTGGGTGACGACCAGCTTGAATTTTTCGAAGAGGACATAGACAGAGAGTACCAATGAAGAACCCTCCTAAATGTAGCAGGTGTGGACGAAACCCATTAGAAGTTTGGGATAAAAAAGAGTGGCAAGTTTACGGCCAGGGTTGTTTTTGTGAGCAATGTGTAAAAAGTTTGACGGAAGCAGAGATGAAGTATTACTTAGAACAACACCTAGCGGAGGAAAGAAAATGAAACCAATCACAGTAACAATGGATCCATTGCGGAATAACGACGAGATTATCCCCTGGGCATTTATCAAGAAGGTAACGGTGAACTCACGCGAGGTTATTGCCCGAGACTTTGATACTAAGGAGGGGTGGGCGGAGGTTTACCTGAACACGGAAGGACAACCGTTCTTCCCAACTGACCCGAACCACAAGTTGCACCCAGAGCGTGCCGTTACGAGGATGCATGGGAATGTCAATTACTATGTCAACGAAGACAAGGCAATTGAGCTCACTGCGATTTCAAGAGACGCGCTCAATATCTTGCTTGAATCGTGTAAGCGTAAAGATCCAGACCAATACAGCAAGTACTTCCACCATCCCGACGCACAGCAATCCCGTCGCGTGACGGTGAGGCGGGTATGATCTTCGACCCAACACGCTTGCCCAAGACGACCGATGGCGAGCACGTCTACATTGGTGATTTGATTTACTTTGTTTCTTCACTAACCAAGCACTCGCAGAATCCAAGTTTTACCCATATGCAGTTCGATGTATTTGAATTCCTAATCACTGGAATTGAATACCAAAAGTCACGGACAATGACCGTCATTAAGTGCCGACGAACAAGGGACAGAGTAGTGCGACACTTGATGGTGCGGGATGATGGGGCACACATGGAATTTTTCAAAGACAAGAACCTCGCGATCGACGCACACAAGGACTTCATCAAATGAGACACGGCGACATAATCAAATTACAACTGCCCAACGACGAGACGGAGACCGATGCCGATGGAACCACCCATTGTGTTGTGGTGAATCCGCCGGAAGAAACTCCGACACACCTGATCACGTTGCAGCGGTTCGACCCTGCTTCTGGGCAGCTGTTGCCCCACCCTGAGACATTCATTATCGAGATTATGAAAGAGTGGATTGTGGACGAATAAACAAGAGACAGTTCCGACAGACTGAAATAAATCAGATAAAGTGTGGCCCCCAAAGGGGTTACATTAATGGTTACCTTGCGGTAAGCTGTTAGTTGTCTATACTCCTTCTATAACAGTTGCTATCCAGAGATTACTAATTTCATAAGGAACACAGTATGGAAATCAACGCTAATGTCCTAATACGGAACCCAATCCCATACCAAACCCCACAGGTTGAGGAATTCAAGGTGATGAATATCATCCCGATGGGCTTCTCTAGTCTTGTGTCATTGGGAAGAATCTGCCCCCGCTCTGGGGAAGTCATTGGAAGACATCAATTATATTCACTTGAACGAATGTTGCATTATCAAGTGGGATAACACCTGATTTTGTTAATAAACGGTGTCTTCTCTATGATGTATTCAGAACCCACACAGGAGGCCTGTCTATGTCATTGTTAAAAGGGACACCAATTCCACACACACAACTTATCGCCACGCGTGACATTCCCACCATGCATTTAATCGACGTATTGGGCCCACAGATTGGTGCGCTGTATGTTGAGCTCATGTCAGTAGATCCGGACGCACTAACAAAACAACAAACCTTACAACGCAACTGGTTGAGAGATAACTTCGAAGTCGCACGGCCTGACTATACGGGGAGGGTCACCGAATATGGACGGCGTTGAATGGAAAGTCAACAAGGACGATGACTTCAAGGCGTTCACTTATGATCATCGTGGCCGGGAAATTGAAGTGGCCTGGGCACCGCAGCCTGGTAGCCAGGAAGCGTTCTATGAATGCCCATTGTTTGAGGCACTTTACTGCGGAACGCGTGGTCCAGGAAAAACTGACGCACTAATCATGGACTTTGGGAAGAACTGTGGCCCAGAGCGGTTCGATGGGGTAGGTAACAAGGTGGCAGGTTGGGGCGCGGATTGGCGGGGTATCCTATTCCGGCAGACGTATCCGATGCTAGCGGACATCGTGTCGAAGACGCGGAAGTGGTTTCCAAAGATCTGGCCGGATGCGAGCTTCAACGAACAAAAGATGACCTGGAAGTGGACGACTGGTGAGGAGTTATTACTCCGACACATGACCAAGGAATCGGACTATTATAATTACCACGGCCATCAATACCCATGGATCGGCTGGGAAGAACTTACCACCTGGCCTAGCGATAAATGTTACAAACTGATGATGTCTTGCTCTCGGAGTACTGCCAAGGGCATGCCTCGGAAGTATAGAGCTACGACAAACCCCTATGGCATCGGCCATAACTGGGTAAAATCACGATTCAAGATTAGGTCTCGGAAATACCCCGATGTTATTGGAGAAATCGTCGATTTCGACCAAGATCCCGACTACGAGCTCAAAGAGGGTGAAATAATTCCCCAAAGGGTGGCCATTCACGGCTTTTTATGTGAAAATAAGGTGCTCCTACACGCTGACCCTGGCTACGAACAGCGGGTAAGGGCTGCGGCACGGAATCCGGCGGAATTGGCGGCGTGGCTCGAAGGTAGCTGGGACATTGTGGCGGGTGGTATGTTCGATGACGTATGGAGCTCAGAGAAACACATCGTGGGCGTATTTCAAGTGCCTAGGAGCTGGACGATCGTTCGTTCCTTCGACTGGGGTTCCTCCAAGCCATTCTCTGTGGGGTGGTGGGCGGTCTCGGATGGAACAGATGTCGGAATTCAAGGGGTGCGGAAGTCGACTGTTCCTGGCGACCTGTTCCGCGTCGCGGAATGGTACGGGTGGTGCGGTCAGCCGAACGAAGGGCTGCGCATGGTTGCTCGAGAAATCGCAGTTGGCATACTTGAACGCGAACGGCGCTGGTTTGACGGACACGCCATCAACCCTGGGCCAGCGGACGGTTCGATTTATGATAAGATCAATAATATGTCAATCGCCGAAGACATGACCGAAGTCGGTGTGACGTGGGTGGCCGCAGACAAAAGTCCTGGCTCGCGAAAACAGGGCTGGGAAAAGCTACGGAGTATGCTAAAGGAGGCTTCTAAGGATCGACGCGAAGAACCTGGTATGTTCATCTGCGAAAACTGCGATCAGTTCATTCGCACGGTGCCAGTACTGCCCAGAAGCGAAAAGGATCCAGATGACGTGGATACCGAAGCAGAAGATCACATCGGTGACGAAACACGCTATATGGCGCTCACTCGTTCGCAGCGAATGAGCATTGTTAACATCCAAGGACGATAAAAAATGCCAATTGATACCCTACACACTGAATATGTCCAGCGACAAGAAGATTGGCGAACCGTGCGAGATTCTGTCCAAGGGCAACGGGTCATTAAGGCACGGCGGGATACTTATCTGCCGGTGCCTCCGGGCATGTCCGCCGCAGTTCACGATTTTGCGTCTAATGGTAAACGCAATGTGACTTCTCGCTATGACCAATACCTGGCGTTCGGAGAATTCCCAGAACTAATAGCACCCGCCATTGACGGGTTCCAGGGGATCATCCACACAAGCAATCCAAACATAGAATTACCAACCAAACTCCAATACTTACTCGAGGAAGCCACTCCAGAGGGGGAACCCTTGGACGTGCTCTGGGAGCGAGTCACGCGGGAAATACTGACAACGGGTCGAATTAGCTTGCTATGCGACATTTCGTCAGATGATAAAATTCGCATGGCAAGCTATGCGACCGAAAACCTGATCAACTGGCGTCTTAAAGAACGCCAAGAAGGAGGTGATCCAGAATTCACCGTGGTCCAAGAATTCAAATCAGTAGTTGATCCTGCAGATGTATTCACAGAAAAAGACCGCGTTATCTACAGGGAACTGAGATTGATCGAAGGAGTCTATCAGGTGCGCGTGTGGGAGGCGGAAGCTGATTTCAAGCATTCGCTCTCCCTTGCGGGTAACACCAACGCTGGCACAAAGACATCAAACAACGCAACGCCCACCATCGTTGAGAACTGGATGACCCCTGTGTTGTTTGGGAAACCGTTCGAGAAAATTCCAATCATTGTCATCAATACCCAGAAAACTGGATTCGAGTATGGGCCAGTGCCTGTGATGGCATTAGTGCGGAGAACGCTTTCGATTTACCGCCGGACTGCAGATTATAACAGAGCGCTCTACATTAAGGGTGACCCGCAAATCTGGATGTCAGGGGTTACTAAGGAACAAGCACCCACCCAGATTGGTGGAGAATCAATCTGGACGTTGCCCAACCCGCAAGCCAAAGTCCAATACCTCGACATTGATGGTCAAGGCATTCCCCTAATGAAAGGTGCCATTGACGACGACTATGAACGGTTCTACCAAGAAGGTGGCCGCTTAATGGACACGTCGGACAGACCGGCAGAATCTGGCGAAGCCATCCGACGCCGTCAGGCTTCCAATCAGGTTTCGCTGCGTTCCATTGCCCAGAACGCGGGTGAATCGATGCAGGCTGCCTTGCGTAAGATTGCTGAATTCATGGGCGAAGACCCAACAACGGTCGTGTTCGAGGCAGACCTCGACTTCGCAGAAAGCACAATGGAAGGACGCGAATTGCTCGACCTCATGTCTGCGAAGATACAAGGTGCCCCGCTCTCCCAAAAATCCATTCATGCCAAGGCTTCGCGTGGCGGCATAACGGAAATGACCTTCGAAGAAGAACTCGAACAACTTTCAACTGAAGACGCTGGGGTCAGCGGGTTGCCTGAAGTGGAAGTCACCGGTACCGAAACTGGTGGCAACGGTGACACCAACACAAATGATGGAAACAATGAGTAATGCCAAATGCCAACGACCGTTACAGAGACTTTCTGTTTCAGCACGCCACTGGGCTCGAGGGGTACGAAACATTTCTTGTTGCTGAATTGATTAGCATCCTTAATTCTACGGAGACAGACCTTGTTACCCAAATCAACGAAGGATTGTTGCGGTTGGAATCGCAGCCCGGAAGCCGTGTCACGAAAAAGAAACTGGCAAGTCTTAATGCTATGTTACAGCGGATACGCAAACTACGCACCGGCACTTGGGCGGATCTTAATGCAGAATTACGTAGCGAGCTTCGTGCCCTTACGGGCGTCGAAGTCGACTTCACTCAAGAAGCGTTCCAACAGGCAGTTCAAATTGAATCCGCAGGTCTTGCAGCGCCCAGTTCTGCGGCATTACGGGCGGCCACGTTCAACTCTCCTTTCCACATGAACGCCAATGCCTCACGCCCACTTGCTGGGTGGATGGCTTCGTTGAGAGAAGCTGACCGGAAAAGAATCGAAGAAGCAATCAGGACTGGGTGGCTCGAAGGGGAAAGTATTGATTCAATCGTCCGGAGGATTCGAGGCACGCGCCAGCTGAACTTCAAAGATGGGCTCCTCCAGATTACGCGGCGTCAGACCGAGGCCGTTGTTCGTACGGCGGTGAACCACTTCTCCAATGCAGCACGCGACGAGGTATGGGCGAATAACGCTGACATCATTCTCGGACTAAGGTGGACGTCCGTCCTCGACGGACGCACCACGCCAATTTGCCAATCACGCGATGGCGAAGTCGCGCCGGTAGGTGACAACACCGTACCCCCTGGGCTTCCTCGCCTCAACCCGCCTGGAGCTCGACCTCCTGCCCACGCCCAGTGTAGGAGCGTTATGGTGGCGATTATCTCACCAGAAGGGGTGGTTGGGACTCGACCATTCGTCGTAGACACACGTCCTGCCAAGAAACGTAAGGTAGATTTCAGAAAAATGTCCAAGGATCAAGGCCGTTCAGTGAACGCGGTTCGCACCGACTGGGCAGTTCAGCGTGTTGGTCGATTGCCTGCCGAAACGACCTATGAACAGTTTCTCAAACGTCAAAGCGTGGAATTCCAGAACCAGGTGCTCGGCCCAGCGCGTGGGAGACTGTTCCGTAAGGGTGAGTTGGGGTTGGATGATTTTGTCACAAACGCTGGACGTCGGTATAGTCTAAGTGAACTGCGCGTGCGGAATGCAGAAGCATTCAGCCGCGCGGGTCAATAACCCCAGTTAGCCCCAGCGGGGCAGGAGCTTAGCAATGTTCAAGTTTACCCAAAGTTCGAAGTATGTTTTTCCCAATTGGCCGTATGCCGGAGACGGTGATGGCACAGGGGAAGGAACTGGCGAAGATCCCCCAGCAGGTGGACAAGGTGGCGGAGCCGACCTTGATGCCAAGATTGCAGAAGCAGTCAAGCAAGCCACAGCAGGATTAACAGCCAACCGTGACCAAATTCTTGTCGAAAAGAAACAACTGTCTGATCAGGTGACGTCGCTTGCAACACAGATGGAATCTCTTGGCGGCAAAGAAGGTATTGAAGCCATGGTCAAAATGAGAGAACAACTTTCGAATGACGAAGTGGGTAAGTTACTCGCCGAAGGTAAGTATGAAGAATGGTACGAGACCCGTACTTCTTCAATGAAGGGCGAGCATGAACGACAATTGACTGCGTTAAGTGCCAAGCTGGAAGAATCAGATGCTGCCAGAAAAGATGCTGTTACCCAATATACGAATACGTTATTGGAAACAGAAGTTCGTGCAGCTTGTGTGACAGCGGAACTGCTCGATACCGCTCACATGGACGCACTGTTAAATGCGCGAAACACCTTTGCCTTTGACCCAGAACTCAAGAAGTTCATTCGTCAGAATGCTAGTTCTGGTACGGTTTACGGTAAAGATGGTGTCACGCCACAAACAGTGAGCGAATGGCTCGAAGAGCAAAAAGACATTTCACGTCACTGGTGGCCAGCCTCGCAAGGTGCGGGTGCTAATGGAGGCCATGGCGGTGGCGGAAGTGGTGACATTGAACCTGACGCAGAAGCAATCAGTAAAATGTCAATGCCAGAATACAACAAATACCGTGAATCCAAAGGACTCGGCCAGTACAAGCACGGCATTCCCGGCTAAGCTGGCTATACTCTGAGGGCATCACACCAACCCTTACGGAGCTTTCATTATGGCTAACTTATTCTTAACACCAGACAACATCGCACGTGAAGCGTTGGTTCTCCTTCAGAGCAACTTGGTTGCTACGCGACTTTACTCGCGCCGTTATGAAGCAGATCTCAATGCAGGCAGCAAAGTCGGTGACACCATCCGTTTACGTCGTCGGTCACAAGGCGTCGTCGATGAATACACTGGCACTTCTGTCACAGTACGTGACATCGAAGAAACCAGTACAACCCTCACGCTCGAAAAGCACTTTGATGCGACCATCAAGATTACCGACCGCGAGCGCACGCTCGACTTGGTCGATTTCTCCGAGCAGGTGCTTGCACCACGCATGGTAGAAATGGGTGAGCGTATTGATACGTATGCCCTCGAAAAATTGTTGGATCTTCCGAATGCGGCTGGTCCTTCAGAAACTGCACCTGGTGCGTTGCCTAACTCAATCGCGACTATGGCGTTGGTTGAAAAGACAATGAACGATCTCAAAACACCGCTCAACCCTCGCTTCCAGATTGCGTCAACCACCTACAAGGCTACCTTGCTCGGTGTTGATTCGTTTGTTGAAGTCGATAAGTCTGGTGCGACCTCTGCGTTGCGTCAGGCTGAAGTCGGCCCAATTATGGGCTTCGCAACCTTTATGGGACAAAATGTCCCAACGGCAACATTCACCTCTGGAACGCAAACTTCCATGGCGGTTAATGATGGCGCTCTTGTTAAGGGTTCGACCTCAATCGCTTATGACACTGGTGCTGTGGCAGTTGGTACGCTTATTGAAGGCGACATCATCACGATTGCTGGTTACGGCAATGCTGTTATCGCTGCGAACTCCGCTGCGGTTGCTAACGCTGGTACCCTCACAATCAAGGAACCACTCCGCGAAGACGTCCTTGACGATGCTGCGATTACCGTTTATGACGGTGGCGGCAATTTGCGTGCGTTGCACGGTGCGGTGTTCCATCCAGATGCATTCGCGTTCGTCGCGGTTCAGTTGGATCTCCCAGTGGGTGCGGAAGCAGCTTACATCATGGACGAGGCTTCTGGATTGTCCATCCGTTCAGTTTACGACTATGATCGTGATCTGAAGTCTGATGTCCTTTCGCTTGATATCTTGGTCGGTGCGGCCATGGTTGACGGTCGCTTGGGTGCTCAGATTGTTCTTGACCTCACACCTCCTTAATCCGTGACCCCCTAATCTAAATCAGGAGGGGTTAAACTCCCCTCCTGTTTTTTCTTTTCTTCTGAATCAACCAACTGGAGACAGAACTATGTCTGATGTACGCTATATGAAAAAAGATGACCAAATGATCACGGTCGATCTCAAACAAGTTCGTACTTTTGAAAGACAAGGCTACGAACTCACAGATCCTCCTCCACCCCCTAAGCCCGTAGCGCCACGATATGTTCTGCCTGACCCCAAGCCTGGGCTAATCCGCCTCTGGAAAGGTGACGAGCATTGCGATTGCACCGAAGAACAGGCTAAGATATTCAAGGAGCGAGATGACGGCTGGCGTGACATCCAATCGCGTCCAACACCTGAACAGCTGGAACAACAAAAGGCTGACAATGAAGCGGCCAAGGCTGCCAAAGCAGAGAAGTCTGCTGAAGAAAAGGCTGCTGCGGAAGCTGCTGCCTTAGCTGAAGACACCGAGGCTGCAGAATCCAAAGCAGCGCACGATGCTGAGTTAGTAGAAAAAGCTGAAGCCAAAAAAGCTAAGAAAGCTGAAGAAAAGGCTGCAGCACAAGAAAACGCTAAGAACAATCCAAGAGACCTGTAATCTGAGAGATTACTTGTAATCAAACACGCCTAACCAAGGAGCCTAACAATGGCTAAAGATGGCACAAATTCAATGGGCGGTCATTCGATCGCAAACAGCGGAAGCCCAAAAATCGGCTCTGCATCTTCTGACACGCGCAGCGGATCTAACGGTCGGGCACCGACAACTCCTGCTGCTAAACCTGCTTCTGGTGGTAACGTCAAACGCCCAAGCTAAACCCTGCTCCCCGCTATTGTAATATGGCGGGGAGTTTCTATTGAAACCTTTCTAACTAGGAGCTGTCTATGTCCTCACAGATATTTACAGTACAAGGCGCTGACGGACGTGGGCTGCAAGCAGCTCAACCTGCAGGCAATGTCACCGGTTCACCATTTGCTGTCACTGCGGTTTCCGCTGTGGCCACTGGCGACCTCATTGGGTTAGTGATCATTTGTGCGACGGTTGATGTCCATATTAAGTTTACCAAAGACAATGTTGCAGTTGACGCCACGACGAATGATATCTACATTCCAGCTAATCAATGGTTCTCGTTCCCAGCGGACGGAGAAAAATTGTCGATGCTTGGAACTGAAGCAGGTAACGTCTACGTTGAACTCGGGAAAACTGTGTAATGATGTTCAATGGTTATAACAGGGTTTGGCACCTGTTGTGGGGAATTGGTCGACCGGCTGTTGTTCCCCCTTCTAACTTGGATTTACTTCAACTAGAAAATAATTGTTTCATATTATATGAGGATGATTGCTTTATCATTTTAGAATAGGCGGCTAAAGTGTCTGACAAGAAAATATCTGAGTTGCCTGTCGGCATAGCACCACTGAACAGCACCGACGAATTCGTTATTCGTCGTGCGGACACTAACCTTCGAGTTTCCGTCCTGGAACTCCAACGAACACTTTTTGATTCAACTTTCTTAGACCGAGTTCTCGTCGATAAAGATTGCCATATTATCATCGACGCTAATGGAAATATCGTTCTAAGTGGAGCACTATAAATGTCATTTCACGCAGACCTAACTCCAGGTAGTATTCACCCAGTTCATAACTTTGAGTATGCTGACGCAGCAGAACGTACCGCCGCAACTGGGTTTGTGGCGACGGATATTGGTAAGGTAGCGTTGCAGGCAGACACACCAAGTTTTTGGATACTGGTTGCAACTACTCCAACATGGGTGGAGATAACAGACACTGTTTCAGGCGTTGGTGATTTTTCTGCTGTTTCTACTAATGCCGTACCCGTTAATTCGGGTGCACAGGTGTTTGTAGACAGCGGTGCAGCTGTTGACCTTGGCACATTGACATGGACGTTTGATAATTCGATCAATGTTCCTGGTGGTTCGGTCAATGTTGGTGAAACACTGCGTCTGTCTGAGGGAACCAGTCACTTAATTGTGACTGATGTTATTGATTCGCAAATGGCATTCGCAGTAACCTCACAGTTTCTTGATGCGACAGGTGCAGAGATACCTGTATACATTGATTTCGGTGGTCCACAGATTGTCAACACACAGGTTATTGACACTACTGTACTGACAGCAAACCCACTTGATTTTTCAGTTGCCACTGGTGCACCAGTGGGAAATCTTCGTCTTGTTGACAGAGTAACAATTCGTGCTAATGGCCCAATGACAAACTTTGCTGCACGCATTACAGAGCAAGCCTCTGGTAAGATTATTTCCTACATACCAAGTAAGGCTGCATTTGATGGAAACGAACCTGGGCTTTCATTGATTGCTGGCGACGTGACATTCTTCTTTGCTTCTGATGATGCGGACACCGCAACAGAATTTCATCTTGGGTTTGTTCCGTTCATATTGCAACCAGGCCAGACAATAGATGTAAGAGCCACCGCAGACTCAATAGATTTGTTGGGTGAGGTTGGTGGGGTTCCTTATCTTGTATTTGAAGTACATGATGGCCCAATAAGGGAGCTGGGCCTGGCCGACTTTGCCAACCGATTGCAGACAACGGGCATTCTTGAAGGTGGTGTGATTACCCAAGCCAATGCGACAGAGGTTGATTGGACTTCGGGTGCTGGCCAGATTGTTGACTACACTAACCCAGAAGTTCCCGACTTAACAGAAGTAACATGGGAAGCTGAAACTGGTTACACACCCACCGCCATCAACTCAGATGACACAACGGTAATTGGATATGATGTTAATGGCGACATCGTTGAAAAGTTACTCACGGCGATTACAGTAGAAGATTACCACACCACAATTTTCATTGGAGCTGTGCTGCATTTAAGTTCTGCTATTGATAGCATCTCACCAGCACCACAAAACTTAGCTTACGATGGCGTTGGTAGTTTTGCTGATTTCATTCGCCTTATCATTGGCCCTGCCAATGTCACGGGAAATAACTATGGTGCCAATGGCACTAATATGAACTTAGATGTGGTGGGTGGAACAGGTTACTGGATTGGGTCTAACTTCAGAACTGACCCAAACCTGTCTGATATTGTCACACTGCCAAGTGATACAGCAATAGACTTCTTTAAGGTCTATCGCGCAGCAGTCGGTGATGCGATGATTTATGACGGTGCAGCCACTGACACAATTGACCCAACGCAATATGATGATGGCTCTGGAACACTTCAAGCTGTTGGTGCCAACCGCTGGACTATTCAAAGGATATTCAGGGATCGTGGCGGACTCACTTACGTTGCGTATGGCCAAGAAGAGTTCGTCACGGAGACTGCTGCCCTGGACGCCCTGGGCAGTGAAGCGTTTGAAGAGAAAAGTCCGCTGCAATCAACGCTGTTCAGAACTTCCCTTCTTGTTCAAAATGGTGCCACTGATTTAAGTGACACAGGTGAAGCTGATTTTTTCGCACACTCAAGTTTCCGGATCACCGGTGCGGTAAGTGCATCAGCCAGTATCCCAGGTGTGACTACGCCAGGCGGGGTGGACACTTCCATTCAGTTTAACGATGCTGGTGTGTTTGGTGGCGACAGCAACTTCCTCTACAATGACACGTCGAAGACAGTTACGATACGGTCTGAGGCGGCCAGCGAAGCGTCCTATGAGTTCTACGACAGTTCCCTCACTATAAAAGGTTCAATCAAGTACGACGAAAGTACAGACGAGTTCAGGATCGACTCCTTCAATGGTCTGTCGGAGTTACTCCTAAACAGTGTTGTCGAGGTATTTAAGGGAGTGAATGATGGCAGGCTCGACATAGAGCCGAGCACAAGTGCTGGAGCCGCAATATTGACGTTATCCAACAACGCTGGTGGCACAGGACTGCAGATAGAGCATGATGACCCCACAAATGATTCTTCTATCATTGCTGAAATCGGTAATCTCACAATAAGCACCAACGGGTCTAGTGAAGATATTTTACTTTTGCCAACAGGCAATGTTGGTATCGGCAAAACCGATCCCGATAGCGTACTTCATATCTACGAGGACACTACCGAGACAGGAATACAAGCCGGACTGACCATCGAGCAGGACGGAACCGGCGATGCGATTGCTCAATTCCTTCTAACGGGTGGGCAACGATGGGTAATGGGGCTTGATAACAGTGGATCAGATGCGTTCAAGATTGCATCTACCCTCGACCTCGCAAGCAACTCCCAGCTGGTACTGGAAACCGATGGGCGATCTGAGTTTCTTGGGCAGCTTGGCGTCAATATTCTGCCCGCCAGCACGATGCACGTCTACGAGGATACGACTACTGGAGGCGCAGAAACAGGGCTGACCATTGAGCAAGACGGTATAGGTGACGCTGTTGCTCAGTTCCTTCTGACAGGCGGGCAACGCTGGGTCATGGGGATCGATAACAGCATCACCGGCGATCCGTTCAAGATCGCGTCCAGCGAAGGTCTTGCAAGTGGCGCTGAGCTGATCATCGACACTGCTGGCAAAGTTGGCCTCAGCGTTGAGCCAGTCGCTAGGCTGCACGTCTATGAGGACACAGCAGAAGTTGGTGCGGCGGCAGGGCTGACCATTGAGCAAGACGGAACAGGCGATGCAGTAGCTCAGTTCCTGACGACCGGCGAGACGCGCTGGGTCATGGGGATCGACAACTCGGCTGACGACGATTTTGCGATTGCCAAGACTGCCGATCTGAATTCGAATCGACAACTCACGTTGCAGGTAGACGGGAAGAACTACTTCACAGGCACGCTGGGCGTGAACAAGGTTCCTGACGACAATTACACCCTCGATGTGAGCGCAACCACAACTCAAGTGGTCGGGCTGTTCTCATCCAAAGCGGTGACGATTGAAGGCCGCAATTTCGCCGAAGGAAACAGCACGGACTTCTTCTTCAATCGCGGCAACGTCGGGTTCAATCAGTCCGAGTTCGCGATGTTCAACGCGAACACTGCGAGCGGTGGTCTACGCCACTTCAAGATGTTCTATTCAGACTTCAACGAGGCCGTCACTGAAATTGGTTTCAGCCAGACTCGCGGAGGCAATGTCGGGATAGGCAGAGACGTACCGTCTAACAAATTCCACGTCCAGCTCGCGCCAGCGACGGGGACAGGGACGGTCGAGAACGTCACGAACAACGTGCTGGACGGGACAGGCACAGCGTTCCTTACCC
>PJEL010000857.1_pt1 | contig 34008 bp, 47 predicted proteins | sample 1853271 | NCBI WGS metagenome assembly PJEL01 (sample SAMN08108733, study PRJNA415343) | Invertebrate metagenome, whole genome shotgun sequencing project. | host: Globobulimina | place: Sweden: Gullmar Fjord | collected 2015-08 | reverse complement strand
ATGAGCGAAAAAAGCCCCACACCATGGTATATAAGCGAGGGTGTAATTGTATCCAGTGACGGACACTGGATAGCACAAATGGAATTGACAGGCGGTGAGGATGTGGATGGAGAGATTTTGCAAAACGCAAACGCCGCACACATTGTTGAGGCTGTCAATAGCTACGCCACCCTCCGTGCTGAATTGAACGCGGTGAGGGCTGAAAAAGATAGAATTGCCAACGAAATAGTAGCAGAGGAAATGGAGGCAATACAAAGCACAGGAGAGTCAACCTTGCCAAAACGGTTCATTGATTTTATGGCGTGGGTGTTTGTGGAAATCCAAGAACACAATCGCGAACTGGCCGCGGTGACAAAGCAGCGGGATGAGTTACTAGCAGCGGCATTAAAAACAGCAGATAAACAATTGAAAAAAGCAAAACGAAAGGAGGCTACAGGATGAGCGAACTATCCGACTGGCTAGCAAACTCGCCAGATGTAAACATAAGCGAAGCAGACAACGACGGTATGACAAGCCTAGAACGTGCCTTATATCGGCAAATTAAAACATTTTGCGAAAAGCGAAACTTGCCATTGCCAGAAAACGAGTACAGATTTCACCCGTCAAGAAAATGGCGTTTTGATTTTGCTTGGCCTGATATGAAAATAGCCATCGAAGCGGAAGGCGGGCAGTGGACGCAGGGCAGACACCAACGCGGGCAAGGGTTTGCAGATGATTGCACAAAGTATAATCACGCGGCTGCGTTGGATTGGGCAGTGTACAGATTTACAACGAGTCATATAAACAACGGCGCGGCACTGACTTTTTTACTGGAGTCAATGCCACCATTTTAAGGAGAATGAGATAATGAGCGAGTTAACTACGCGCCAAAAGTTGATAGCATGTGAAGCATTGATAGATATACAAAGCGAATTGATGGATGAAAAAGAAAAGCGAATCAGAAAAATGAGTCAACTTCTCGCCGCAATCGTTACGGCCAACGCAAGCAATGACGACATGAGCCAACCGCTGGAAGATGCGCGGCGATGGCTGGAGGATGAAACGATGGACAAAAATACAATCACGGTAGAAATTAGGGAAAAGACTTTAAGAGAATTGCAATTCGCACTAGATGAGAATAAGAAGCTCCGCGCCGAAAACAAACGGCAATCGAAAGAACTGGCAGAGCAGTCAATTAAGATGTTAGTTTTTAATGATGTGGTAGAAGAGCGTGACAAATACCGCGCCGCGTTTGAAGTTACCGAAAAACTACTAAACGAACGCCAGCGAGTACTTGACACAATCCCAGGATGCCCACTACATGGCCCATGCGTACCCCATGCGCTTGATTGGATTAAACAAAGCAAAAAACTACACCCCTTACTCGCCACCATCCAAGAAACCGCAACGATGGCGCCGGGCGGGTATCTCATCGACGGATACCTGATGGGTTTGGTTGATATTGCATTGGGGGAGGATGAGACATGCTAACTAACGACATAATCGAATCACTAAATCTCGCCGCTGCCACAAGTAAGCCGCCGTCCACACTTTTAATTGAGCAAGTGGGCGATGCGTTGCGGGAACGGGATGCGTTGAAAGATGCGGTTCGGTTGGCGTTTCAATGGTCAAATCATGGACATTGCCCAGAATGCGGCAAGTTTTACGAATCTGGCACACACGAACCAGATTGCAAGCTCGGCAAGTTAATAAACCAAGATGAGCTTTATGATAAAATGGTCTGTAAGTTTTCAGAAGAAAATCAGCAACTCCGCGCCGCGCTGCAAAATTTGATAGTAGACTACTCGCAACCAACCGAAGGCGGCTACATCATCAACGGCGCACCCGTTGAGATTATCGAAGAGGCATTGGAGGAATCATGAGAACAAACCCAACGCCCGCCGCGCTTGTGGCCGAGTGCTGCAAATGTGGCGATGAAGTCATACTAAGCCCGCTTGTCATCGCATTTGGCGAGCGTGATATCCTGTGTAAATCTTGCATGAGGAAACCAGAACCGCGACCGTGGACTAAGCAACTTTACGCTGAATACCTAAAGACCTTCTACTGGCAAACGACACGCAACGCGGCATTGAAACGCGCGGGCCATCGCTGCCAAGTTTGCGCCAGTCGTGAACGGTTGGAAGTCCATCATAATTGCTACGATAATCTGGGCGGGGAACCGTTGGTCGATTTGGTCGTATTGTGTCGGGGATGTCATGAATTGTTTCATAAGGAGATGTGATGACAAAAGAGATTAAATTAAACAAGGGGTATGTAGCCATTGTAGACGATGAAGATTATAAACGTGTATCAATGCGCAAATGGTATGTTAGCAACCCAAAAACGAAAGGTACAACCCGATACGCCATGTCTTTTGACTACGGCAAAAATAGAGCAAAAACAATCCTGCTCCATCGGTTTATTATGTCTCCAAAAAAAGGAATGGTCATTGATCACATAAATAGAGATGGTCTTGATTGTAGAAAAACAAATATGCGCGAATGTACAATGTCTCAAAACCTGCAAAACAAACGGAAACAAAGAGGAACAAGTAAATATAAGGGGGTATATCTTTACAAGAGGACTGGGAGATGGATTGCGCAATATAGGGTAAACGGAAAAAAGACGGATGTCGGATCGTTTGAAAACGAAATAGATGCCGCAATCGCTTATGACAAAGCAGTCACAAAAGCATTTGGAGAATATGCAAGAACTAATAAAATGATGGGATTACTATAGAAAACTTCTATGTCCCACTTTGAAACATTTCCCCACAAGCGGAATGATTTATGGTATACTATAGATGTGGCTTACTTGGGCTTGATCACCTGAGGACAGCCGAACCTCCTGACGGTTGCCACATCCTTTTTTATTCTCAGGAGCCTATACATTCAGGAGGAAAACCCTAAATGGCACGATACAGACAAGTTCACACCAAAATTTGGAAAGATGACTGGTTTTCTGAACTTTCATCTATTCACAAATTGTTTTTCATTTACCTGTTTACAAATGAACTGGCAAGCATAAGCGGTATATATACCCTATCAAAAAGGGTGATGGCTTTTGAGTCTGGCTTATCTTCACAACAAATAGATGAATCGTTTTCGGTATTTTCAGAAAGTGGCAAAGCATTTTATGCTGATGGGATTGTATGGGTTCCAAATCTCAGAAAATACCACGAAACAAAAAGCCCCAAAGTACAGATAGCAATCCAAAAAGATATAGAATCTGTAAAAGATTGTGAATTGAAAAATAAATATATGGAATTATACGGTATAGATACCCTATCTATACCTGAAAATAGGGTATCTATACCCCGTTCTATATATAGTTCTAGTTCTAGTTCTAGTTCTAATAGCAACGGAACCATGAAAAACGAGTATCTCCCCCCCGCATTGCAGGAACTTATGGACGCATTGATAGCAATCACTAAAGAAAGTTACTCAGGCAACGAAACAAAGTTCTATGATTCTATGACTCAGCTTTCAGGACATGATGCAACGCCTGAGCAGGTTGGCGGGTTTGCAGCATGGTGGATAGACAATGGGTATTATAGAGGCAAGCCAGCATTAAAAAGTATTTGTACAGAATGGCTCAATTATGTATCAGGCGAAACCGTTAACGCCGATAATAATTTGATTGTTTCTGAGGTATCGAATTCTGTAAGAACTGGAAAATGGAAAGGGCTGTCACAAATCACATTGAAGTTTGTTAATTCAGTAGGTGGACAATCTGCATTCCAAATGGCAGACGAATTCACGATAAAGCAACTTATGAAAAAGGCTGCCAATTATGCACAGTAACGGAACCGCCTCCCACTCAGGGATTACAACCCTATCCGAGATTCTACCCCACAACGAAGAGGCTGAACTATCTGTACTCGGCTCCATCCTCATAGACCCGGACGCCTTCTACATGGTAGACGCCATCATAAAGCCTGCTGACTTCTACAGTAAAGAACGCGGCACGGTTTACAAGGCGATGGCAGACCTTTACCAAGCAAAGACACCCGTTGACGTCATCACGCTTGGAACCGTGCTAGAAAAACGCGGCATTGAAAAAGTCAATGGGCAAAATGCTGATATTTTTATCATGGGGCTTGTCAACGTAGTCCCGACAGCCATAAACGCAACCAATTACGCCCGTATCGTTGAGGCTGATAGTGTTAGGCGTGATTTGATACGCGCCGGGCGAGAGATTAGTAACCTGGGATTGAAAGACGCGGGAAGCACCAGCCAGCTAACAGGCAAGGCCGAAGCGGAATTATTCAAAGTCACGGCCAAATCTGCAACGCATAACGTCATACCCATCAGGGAACAGTTGAGCCAATACTATGAAATCATGCAGCGGCGGCAATCAGGCGACCGGGGCAAAACGATTGATACCGGATATGTAGACATTGACAGGGTGCTGGGTGGTATTGACTCTCAGGCTCTTGTGATACTCGCCGCCCGCCCTGGCATGGGGAAATCTATGCTAGAGGGGAACATAGTAAACAACCTGATACAAAAAGGGAAACGCATCGCCCGGTTCAATTTGGAAATGTCAGGAGAACAGATTGTACAACGCCAAATGGCAATGATAACAGGCATCAAACACGACACGCTAAGAAAAGGACAAATGACCCCAGCGGAAGAAACAAAATTCAATGAGTACCTTGGCAAGTTGTCAGAATCTAGTGTATGGCTTGACGATACGCCCGGCTTACTCATCAGCCAACTTCGGGCCAAGTGTACTCGGTTGCACATGGAACACGGCCTCGACCTCATCACAGTTGATTATATCGGGCTGATGAACACTGACCGGAACCATAATAACAGAGTACAAGAAATGGGGGACATCTCCCGAAGTCTCAAAGGACTAGCCAAAACGCTAAACGTTCCCATCTTGGCATTGTCGCAACTTTCCCGCGCATGTGAACAACGGGGGGATAAACGCCCGTTACTCTCAGATTTGCGTGATTCTGGCGAGATTGAACAAGACGCCGATATTGTAGCCTTCATCTATCGTGATGACTATTACAACCCAGATACTACAGACCGCCCAAATGTGGCAGAAATAAACATACCAAAAAACAGGCACGGCAAAACAGGACAAGCAGATTTATATTTTAATGGCAGTTTAATGAAATTTAGCAATCTGATGAGAGAAGAAATCAGCCTATAACAACGCTACAATAACGCCGCGATAGGAGAATGGCATGAGCAAAACATACCACGATAGCAACTATCTAAAAATCGAAACAACAGAAGCGTGCAGTATCCTCATCTCTGAAAAGATCACGGATCAAAAAATACTCCTTGTCGAAGATGACATTCCGCATATCATAGCCGCGTTGACTGGCATCCAACAAGATGTTAAACAGGCGCGACGGGTGCAGCAAGACAAAATGAAGATGGTGACGTGGCATGAAAGCAGTAACTAAATTTTCAGGCGGCGGCGGTGTCGATTTAGGCATGATTGCGGCGGGATGGGAGCATTTGTACGGCATTGAGTATGACGACAGAATCGCCCAAGTGGCACGTAACAACGGGCTTAACACAATCACAGCCGACATACTCAAAATTAAGCCCAGCGATTATCCTAGCATGGATTGGATGCACGACAGCCCACCATGCCCCAACTTCAGCATAGCCAAAGCGGGCGGCATAGAAACAGACAACGACATAGCCCTGGCTCAGGCGATTTGTGATTGGATAGTTTACCACCGCCCCAAATTTTACACGCTAGAAAATGTCTATGGTTACAGGAAATCAAAGTCATGGGCGATGATTGCGGACACATTGCACCGACACGGGTATCTGTTTAACTATTGGCATGTGAATTTTGCAGATTACGGAGTGTCACAGACAAGAAAACGTATGATAGTCATCGCTCGGCGTGATGGCATCATGCCACAGCTACCACCCGCAACCCATGCAGAAAATCCACAGGTTGGATTATTTGAGACTAAAAAGCGTTGGGTATCATGGTATGAGGCCATTGAGGATTTGATACCAACGCTGCCAGATAGCCAGTTTGCGCCGTGGCAGTTGGAACGGTTGCCGGAGAAATTAATGTCGAGCTTTTTACCACATACACAAGTCAACAGTGGAACATTAGGAAAATATGGCAATCAACCATCTACTACAATAGCGGTATCAAAAATACCAAATAAAGCCTTCATCATGAACGCCGCAAATCCAAACGGAAACGAGACGCGCAAATATCGCATGGAGGAAGAGCCAAGCAAAACAATGACGGCGGTGGATAGTGGATATATCAAGGCGTTTGTTGTACCAGGTGGCAACGCATCATCATTTAGCACACGTGCAGAAAACGAGCCGCACAGGACAATAGGCGACGCAGAAAGAGTAGGAAACGTGTCCCGCGCTTATACCAATGGCCGCGTCGTCAAAATGACACCCCGCGCCATTGCCCGGTTTCAATTATTCCCAGATTCGTACCAACTGCCAGACAACAACGCCCTCGCCGTCCGCATTCTAGGCAACGCCGTCCCCCCGCTATTCATGCAGCGAGTGGGCGAGATGTTTGTCTAATTGCGTGGTGTTGATTGTGAATCAAGAGTATAGTAAAATTTAACTTGTCATGTGGAAGTGACAGCGGCTAAAAAGTGAATCAGCCCCTTACTTTGAATGTCTCCGCAGACACTTCCACCAAAGTAAGGGGCTTTTCTTTTTCGAGGTGAAACATGAATACAGGGTTTAATAGATTTCTTCTAAACAAAGCTCAATTAGAAGGGAATCACGGATTTGCGCCAACATTTTTACCAGATTGGTTATTCCCTTTTCAATCGGCGCTAGTTGATTGGTCTCTACAAAAAGGACGCGGGGCCATCTTCGCTGATTGTGGTCTGGGGAAAACACCGATGGAGTTGGTTTGGGCGCAAAACGTAGTTGAGAAAACAAACGGACGTGTCTTGATTCTTACTCCATTAGCCGTGACTTCTCAGTTTGAGGATGAGGCAATAAAATTTGATATTGCAGCAAAGCGTTCTCATGCTGGTGAATTAAATTCAGACATTATCATAACAAATTACGAACGGTTACATATGTTTAATCCCTCTGACTTTTCAGGTGTGGTTTGTGATGAATCATCAATCTTGAAAAACTTTGACGGTGTGCGTAAACAGCATATAACCGATTTTATGCGCAAGTTGCCATACCGATTGCTTGGAACTGCTACCGCTGCGCCAAATGATTTTACAGAATTGGGTACATCATCCGAGGCTCTGGGGTATCTTGGTTATATGGATATGTTGGGACGTTTCTTTACCAATAAAGGCAACACTTCTAAAAGTTTACAAGGCCGATGGGGGGCCGATGATAAATTCCGTTTCAAAGGTCATGCAGAACAAAAATTTTGGCAATGGGTATCATCATGGGCGCGAGCCTTAAGAAAACCATCTGATTTAGGTTTCAATGATGATGGCTTTGATTTGCCATCGCTAAACGTTGTAAAGCATGTTATCCAAGCAAGACAGGCTCCTCCAGGTATGTTATTCAATGTAACGGCTGTCAACAGGCGAGAGGAGCTTGCAGAACGTCGCCGTACCATTCAAGAACGTTGCGAAAAGGTTGCAGAATTAGTTAATTATACTGGTCGCCCCGCTACCATTTGGTGTCAGTTAAACGATGAGGCTGATTTATTGACGAAACTAATATCAGGATCTAAGCAAGTATCAGGCAAGGATAACGACGACCAAAAAGAAAGAAAGTTCAAATCGTTCTCGTCTGGTGAATTGCGGGTTTTGATTACCAAACCAAAGATAGGAGCCTGGGGTCTAAATTGGCAACATTGTAACCATGTGGTTTATTTCCCTTCACACAGTTATGAACAGTATTATCAAGCCGTTCGACGACATTGGCGATTTGGACAAGAGAATCCTGTGACTGTTGACCTAGTATTGACTGGGGGACAAGTCAGGATACAAGAAAATTTAGAAAAGAAATCACAACAAGCTGATGAGATGTTTTCTCAGTTAGTTACTCATATGAATGATGCGATAGAAATCAATCGGTTATACGAATATAAAGAAAAAATGGAGGTTCCACAATGGCTGTAAAAGACCAAAAAATCACAAATGAATATGCAATTTATAATGGTGACTGTGTTGAGGTAATGGCAGAACTACCAGACAACTCAATGCACCTAACAATCTATTCACCGCCGTTCGCCGGATTGTATCAGTATTCTAGTAACGAACGAGACTTGAGCAATAATACCTATAACGACTTCATGGCTCATTATCAATTCGTTATCGATGAAAAACATCGCATTACAATGCCTGGACGTTTCTCAGCCGTTCATTGTATGGACGTCCCGTTTTCTAATACAGGTCGTGGCGATGCTTCCAGAAATTTTCCCGATGACATTATTGAACTTCATTGTCAATGTCAAGACCCAGAATGCACCGCCTCAAAATGGGACAGAAAAATTGGGGCGTGTCACCATAACAAATGGGAATACGTAGCACGATATGACATCTGGAAAGAGCCGCTCGGTGTTCGCAATCGCACCATGATGAAATCATTGGCACATCAGACTATTGTCAACGATGCGACAAATAGCAGCAACGCGGGGAGTGACTACCTTTTGTTATTCCGCAAAAAAGGAACAAATCCCATACCTGTTACCCACTCAAGCGGCTTTACTGAATACGCTGGAGCCGAACCAATGCCCGCCGAATTGGAACCGTATCGCAATTGGCAGGGTAAGCAAATTGAGAATAAATGGTCTCATCAAATCTGGCGGCGTTATGCCTCAAGCCACTGGCATGATATTCGCATCGACCGCGTTTTGCCATACAAAGCCAGCCGAGATAAAGAGGATGAAAAACATGTCCATCCATTGCAGCTTGACCTAATTGAACGCGCGGTCGTCATGTGGACAAATCCAGGTGAAAAAGTATTCACTCCATTTATGGGTGTTGGTTCTGAAGTTTACGGGTCTGTTGTCAATGGGCGTATCGGCATTGGGGCAGAACTCAAACCATCGTATTTTAATCAAGCGGTAAAGAATTTGGAAGAGGCTGTAATAGAAAAACCGAAGGCGGTTACATTTTCTCAAGCTGGACTACAATTTTAGTTTATTAGCGGCTCTTCATCGTCAAACGAAACCGCATTGCAGTCAGGAAGGCGAACATAGAATGATTTTTAATTTTTGTATATCCCGCAGATATGACAAAAAGATAGCCAGACCCCTGACGGTCTGGCTTATTTTTAGGAGTGGTGTTGAGTAGTACCTTTTGCTATAGACACAATACACTAAAATACATTAAACTACACTATATGAGCGAAGATAAGACAATCAACCTTAACCCAAATTACCACACGGCTCTTTCAGTCGTTAAAAAAGACCGTGGTATTTTTATTCGCCGGACGGTGCATATCGCCATCCAGGAACACTTTGAGCGATATTATCCAGACATTGCACCCATTCTGACGGGCGGCGAGGTTGACGGGAGCAAGCGGCTGGAGCCATTTAGAAATCAAATCAAAGGAAATTTGAAACCATGACAAAAAACGAAATCCTAAAATTACAAAAAGACGCCAACGCCACCGGCACAATCCACTGGGTGATAGTCCGAAACAAGCGGACTATTCTGGAAGTGGACAATGACTTTCGAGCCAGGGCAGGCGACACGATTATGCGCGTGGTTTGGCCGGATAATTACAGAGAGATTAAGGCGGTTTCATGACCGATATAAACGCAATGATAATTATAGCAGGTATTTTTTTGATTTTGGTAACGGCGGTTGTCGTTATGAATATAGCGGCGAGATGGATTGACCGTGAATAAAATCCACGCCGCCAAGAATGAAGCCAACACAGCGCAGCACACATTTGCAGCAACGCTTTTGGGTCTGCTCGCCGCGCTTGGCTTCGGTCTAGGTATAAGCAACCCGCTTTTTTTTTCGTTAGTCGCTGCTGCTGGCGTTGGCTTCGCCGTCCTGGTTTGGCGAATTACAGCGCATGATAACCGCGCGTGGGGCATCCAGGTGGAGCCGGAAATTATCACAGTTGAAAAGGTTGTCTACCGGTCGCCTGATAAGAATTATGTCACCATTGGCCGTCAATTCATATGGCAACCGAAGCCAGGTGACTTTGCGCAGCTCATGCGCCATGCTATTGACAACACACGGCGAGAATTTTCATTGCGCTCTGCGGTGTCCTTCGGTTGGAATGAGAATGAGTACCGCGCAATGGTGGCTCAATTGATAGCACATGGCTGGTTTAGTGGAGATGTCCACAATCGGGCATTCACGCCGGACGCAGATAAGGTGGGGGATATAACGGACTGGTTGAATATGAACCCCCCCGCCGAAGAAGATTTTAATAATTAGAGAATTTTAGTCGAGTACACCTACACATAACAGGGGATACCATGAACGAAAACAAGGCACGTTACATCGTCCGCATGATCGAAACATTCAAAAGCAACACCCTTTTCCTGGATGCAACTAATGCAGACTACAAGGAACATAACAGAATGAAAAAGCGATACCAGGAAACGGGAGGATGGGACAAAGGGAGCGAAACCGCTTTAATTGAATTTATCATGAGGGTTGATAAAAATGGTGTACCGGGTGGCGAATATTTACGGGAAGATACCGAAAACCTGGAATTTTGTCTGAGTCAACGCAGGATACCGTTAATTGAGAGACCCGCCAAATCCGACGCCTAACGAATGACAAAAGGCAAAAGGCACAATCTACCATGACACAACCAACGCGTACCAAAGTGATACCACTAGGGCCAATTAGACCGACGCAGGAAGAGATGCACAAAGTGGGAAAAAAGTATAACCTTTCAAAATGCAATACGTTTGAATTTATGGGGCAATGGTACGCAAATGTGACGTACCCAAACCCCGCAATTTTACCGATTGATAACCAAACAGGAGAATGATACAAGATGGCAGAAGATAAAAAACCAACCAGAGCCACCCGCACAGAAAAGTATAATGTGGTACTAGATACCACAGACATTGACGCAATGTTAAAAGATAGAATCAAAAAGTTAACGGGCAATGATGCCGTGAATGTCCGCGCCCAACTTCCAGAGACTTTGAATGTATATTATGATTTGGAAAAGGTGAAGCCATGACCCAACGTAATAAAGAATTGTTATTCGTGGCCTCAATCGGTTTTCTTTTGTTTCTCGCTGGTTGGTGGGTGATGTTATGATAATATCATTTGAGACCGATTCTCCTTATATGATTGAAATGTTAACTTATGCCTATGCAATATTTAACGAACAAAACTATTATAATTCAAATGCGTTACATGGAGTGATGGCAGAAGTGGCATCTGCAATTCCACATCATCAATTTGAGCCTGGAGAAAATGGAATAAGGCGCATAGATTCTCTTTTGAGCATCACTGATGATATAAAAAAATCCCTTGAGAAGCATAAAGAATAGTTTACCCGCGCCGTCTGACTGGTAATCTTGGCGGTCGCTTACTTTATCAATCGCACCATTAGCGGCTGGTATCCTAGGAAGCCCCAGCCTTATCAAAAACCTTTTACTCTTGAGCCTCATGTAAGACGTGTGGGGCGATGGATGTTTTAGAGTTTCTTGTTAGTTAGAACAAAAAAAAGCCCGTGACCATTGCGAAAGTCACGGGCTTTTTATTTATAATTATTTTCTAAATAAATTGTAAGACTCTTAGCATATCACCCACCGTAAATGGCGCTGTAATTTCCCAATCTGCATCAGGTTGCGAATAGTTGTGGATTTCTGCGAGTGTGACAGATGGGATTGATCCATTCCACGATACACGAAAGTCACAAAACCCATTGCAGTTTTGCATCCCAACTGTTTTGTATCCTTCGTATTCTGTCGCGTCCGTTGCGGTTAGGTCTCGTGTTTCTGCATCAGGATGCACATGTCCAGACATGGTGAAAAACGGCCGTCCATCTGCTTGGAGTGCATCAGCCAATAATGCCCGATCGGTCATCTTTCCCGCGTTGGGCGGGTAGTGCAACAAGACAATTATATAATCGCTCGTGGTGTCTGCTGCTAGTGTGGATGCTACCCATGCCAATTGTGTCGTTCCAAGCTGCCTATACCAATCGCCACTCGGTGAGCTGCCAGAGATTCCAACCCTATCCCCCGGATTGTGGTCGGGACTGTCGAGAATATTATCGGGGTCGTCAGCGTAAATGTTTACATCCAACGCCAGAAACAAAACCGTTTCGCCTTCATCACCATTCATTGTATATGTGTGATAAAAAGGCGCAGACATGTCCCAACATCTCGCCGCTTCAAAGTCTGAAGTTGACGGAGTACCAACCGGGCTTTCTTCTTCGCTGTGGTTTCCGTTGCTCCAAAGTAGAGGTGTGGAGCCACTCCGCAAAATCTTCATAGCCCAGGCGCAATTATCTGCACTATCATTCCCAATATCCCCCGTGTGGACAATCCCATCAAAGCTATTATCATCGGCATAGGCTACCGCACGGCGCAGACCGTCATCCTGTTGAGCGGTTTGGCTGACTTTGTTGTGGCTGTCTGTTATCCATGACAATTTTATCATTAGACAATGGCTGTGATGATACCATTTACGACCGTTACAGTTTTGGCGTCGGTAGTTGTGAAACTGCCAGAAGCACCCGCCGCCCCGCCAACCGTATAACTTACCGCATCAATTTCCCCATCATCATATATTTTAATGTTAGCTGTGTTTCCAGAGTCTCTAATACGAATTAAAGCGCCAGTTTGACCGGCCAAACCTTGCACACGTAGCGCCGACTTATCATTAGTTAGCGGTTTAATTGTTGCGGCGGCGGTGGCGAATGTCTCGGGGCTGGCTCCAATGCCAACACCATTTACATCTATCACCATTTTCGCCGTGCCTGTGGTCGTGGTATGGTCGGCGGCTGCATAAAATGATTGTTCTGTCGCCGCGTATGCGATGCTACTACCGCCACCCCATTTTAGTGTATTATCGGCGGCTTCACTGGAAGCTAACACCAGCATGACAGGCGTTGCCACATCATTATCATAATTGGCAACGGTTACACGACCAAATTTGTTAGCATCATCGGCCACACTTTGTTGCAATCTTATCTCGCCATTGGCTCCAAACACATGCAATGGTGTAAGTGGGTCTATACCAATACCAAGCAGTTTTAATTGTAGTTTACCACCCGTCCCGCTTTTTAGAATAATGTCAGCTACCGCCCCAGGTGCGGCACTTGGCGTTATGGCTTGCCAAGTGCCATCTTGACTAATCAAATCGCCTTCTGCTGGCGTAATACTGGAAATCTCTGTAAGGTTTGAGTTGAGAGGTTGGCTTGCCGCTTCTGCCGCTGCCTGTGCGTCACTCGCCTTATCATATGCACCGCTTCCGGTTTCATACGCACCGACAAATATAGTGCCAAGCGTTGCATGATTACGTACCACCACGCCAACCTCGATAGCAATTGCAGGCCATGTTGGTTGTGTGTCTGTAATGGCTCCTGGCGTTGCAGTACTGAGATACAGTACATCCCCATCGCTATATGCGCTCATGTCCTGATTACGTACCAATCCCGCAACCGTGACGAAACCGCTGGCATTGTTGGCTATGTCCTCCGTTGCCATTCCGATTTGCCGAGCATTGGCTACGCTGTCAGCTTGTGCTAATTCAATCGTTAATCTCGCACCCGTTGACCCGCTAATCTTTACGATTTCCCCATCATCAATATCGCCGCCGCTTGCATTCCGAGCGTATACAAAAAACTCTTGAAACATTTGTCCGGTAACATTTGCCGTTAATGGCACGTCAATCGTATTATCATCAGCATTCCACGCCATAGGAAAACCAGCGTCAATCGTTTCCCCACTTGCAAAAAACGCCATGTTGCCATCAGTAGCACTGGTGTCCTTATCTTGTTTATTGGCAATTAGCGCCGTGATTTCTGATGCGCTTGTACTAGATTGTTCGGCTGCCACAATTACCGAGATGTCTTGTGCCGCTGCGTTATAGGCCAGCGTTACCTCCGGCTCTGCTCCGTCTGGAAAATGCACACGCCACAACCAAGCCAAATCGCCCGTTTGGTCTGGCGTTGGCAGATCGTCGGAGGCCACACCGTTGGCGTCAAGAGTGACCGAATAATCTTTTTTTAAGATTACTTCAGCCGCTGAATTGATAGCAACGCTAGTCAATAAATGCCAGACTATCGTATCACTAGCAAAATCTGGCAAATCATAAGTTACTGTTGTTTTATCGGTTGCGTTTGTTGTCATGTTTTAATACCTCCGCACCTGCGGAACTCTTAGAATTTTCTCGCGCCTTAGTCTAGCATCCAATCTCCTGGACGGGTTGTCAACGTCAACGGTTAGCTTATTTGTTTTGTCATCCAAGCTCATGCTCGTTATCCAAAATGTGGTTAAGGCGTTTAGCGCGTCGCTAAATTGTGCTGCCGCTGGGTATAAATCACTCAGTTGAATATACCCGCCGCCGTATGCGATGACATCGAATAACGGCCGTTTTGCGCCGTTGCCATCTGAAATAAACGGCGCAGAGATTATAAAAGATTGTACTTGTTGCGGGTCTATTGTGGCAAGCACTTTTGCATATTGCGCCGCCTGTGTTGAATTCATAGACCGCTCAAAGACAGACCGTTCCCGATTCCACAAATCCCCCTTGTCTATTTGATACTCTTCATATTTTACCTGGGCTGATGTGGCTATGCTGTAATCCTCGGTGGCAATCATGTCGGCAAAGACTTCATACCGCTCGCCAGCCTCGTTTGTTTTGCCTCCAGACATCGCCGCGCCTATTGTTAGCTGCGTGGCAGTAACGCCCGTTATAATTCCCGTTGAATCATCGGCAATGTTTTTGACTGTGTTTGTCGTGATGATAACCCCATCATTAACAAAATCGGCCTCGGTGTCAACTAGCGTTGTAGCACTTCCCCCCGTCGCAATACCCCGCAACTTTGGACGCCAGCCCTCATGAGTCAATACCGTTTGACTATCCACCGAGATAACACGAGTATGGCCGCCCTTGGTGACATTGGTTATTTGGTCGCCCGGTTGCACTCCATCATCATAAAATGTTGCAGCGGCATCCGTCATGGTGTTGGCTGTCACCGCCGTACTAGTGCCTTCGATAATGCCGTACCAGACACGGACGATGTTTGCATACTCGGCAATGTTGCGGGAAATCTTTAAGCCGCTAGTGGCTAAATCTGCCCGCTTTATAATCCAATCTGCGCTCGATGTGCTATCGCGCTTGGTATAGTAAGGCGTGAATTGTTGTAGGCTTGTCGCTGCCAATGGCTCGTCAATCATGCGGAAATCATAGATAGCATTATTGCTATCTGACATGTCGAGAAGTTGGGGTATGGCTTCGCTTGGATAATCGCCTTGTGGATAGCTGGTATTCCAGCCGTCAAGCGTGGTGGCATTTGCGGCAATGTTGTCGGTATTGGTTGATGCTACTTTTATTTTACTGGCGATGTAGGTAACGGCCGTTTGTATATCGTCAGTCGGATCAAACTTTCGGACTATGTAAGCATCTTCCATACGAAAATTGACACCATAGGCAATGTAACGGATTCTATCCCCCGGTAGCCACTCCGTTTCAAATATCCAACCAGATACAGGTTTATGTAAATCGTCACCATACACGGCGAAGCGATGGCCTTTTTTGACATCATCATACCTTTGATAGGCATCATATGAGCCGTTGGCCTTCACTATCGCTTCAATGCGAGTGACACCAAAATCATCTACCGCCCAATCTATGCCCAACGATTCGATACTATCGAATTGTTCAAGCAAGGCGGCGCTGCTGTCATCTTGTTCAAAGCGCCCAGCGAGTAGTTTGCTCATGTTATTGTGTTCCTAGTAGATGCGATGTGCGGGGGGTGACAGTTAGGGTGATGTCGGTTTCTGTCGTTATATCTACCTCATCATCCGTCCCATCCTCTTGAACAAATATATATCTATTTGACACATTGCCTGGTATTAAATCGGGAATTGTACCAATTGCTTCTAAAGCAATCCCCTCATCATCATCAAAAACAGTACCATTTTTAGGGTCGTAGTCAATTGCTTGACCTGTGGCGGATAGTAAATCATAATGTTTTGCTATATTCATACCTGATGAAGTAGGAAGATATAAAACTCCGTCAATCCTTATGGTTTGCGCTGCTGTCTGGGTGATAGTCAACTCTTCGTTTAGGGTAAATGATATATCCGGGCTTAGCACATCAACTAAATTCAATATACCTAAATCAACAAATTGCCATTTGCTCGTTTGTGTTAGTTGTCCCGTTTCTGTTTCTGTAATCAATACACCAGCGACAAGCGACGACCCATTATAGTATTGTATTTTTATCGTGGCGTCAGTATCTGAGGTGTACGCCAAAACATAAACGCGCCATTGCTGATGTGAATATTTGTTATCAATTGAGGCGTATTCAATCATACCGCCTGTTGTGGCTTGTTGGAAGTAATGATTTCCTATTGTACCTGTGCCAGTTGTCCAGGTTGCCAGCGTGTCGGTAAAATCGTCGCTCTCGTGCCAATGCGCCACATCTTGAGCCAGGTCTATCCCATCAGTAAACGCACCTAGAATATATTTAGTTGCCTTGCCTGACGTCGGGTCTATATTCACCTTAGATAACGCTGGCAAATCACCAGGAATACCCCACACGTCAAGATAGTTAATCTGCTGCCGCGTCGCCGCTGTGGTGACTAGCGGGTCATATCTGTTTTTGAGCGATGAGGATGAACACCAACCGTCTGGTACAACCAGCGTGCCAAGTTGCAAATAAGCAGCATCCACCAAAAAAGCACCACCCACTTCATCACTCAGTATTTGAATCTGTGGATCATTTCCTGCTAATGCCCCACTATATGAGACCCTATACCATATGGTTCCTGTCAATGATATAGCTGTCTTATCGGCTACACTGTTTGTATCTCCGTCTGTTAGAATCTTCGTTACAACGTTTCCCGTTGTGTCCTTTATCCTGAACTGAACACTCCCACCATATGGGCGAATCCAAGCGTATCCTGCTATGCTTGGCGTTGTTGCCGTGACCGCTGCCGATTCGATACCCTCAAGCTGATCGCCCACAACTTGCTGGGATTGTCCGCCAACTAAGTAATTACTGGTATTTATAGTTGTAGACGTTGGCAGGTTGACGCTAATCCACCCATCAGCCAATCCATCGCTATTGCTATCCTCTATCATATGCGGAGAAGATGGCAAATCGTTACGAAGGGTCATGGTATCGCCCTCTCCCCCATCTTCAAACGTCAAATTGATGGGAATAAACCACGCGCCTATCGCCGCAACGCTGGCGCTTCCTTGCTGGCTTTCTGGATTGTAGTACGACCGTGATACGTCAGCATGACCCCATTGCACACGCCAGTAAGTGGTATTGGTTGCCCCGGCTGGCAAGATGGCAATACGTACCTGCTCGGCTGTCCCGTTTATTGAATGGCGGGTGGCCGTTGAAGAAGCGCCCGACCAATGGCGATTAAGCGTGTGGACATTGTTTAGGATTGTGTCCCATTCTGCCGTTGCATTGTCATCATCATAAACCGTCAATTCCCACGTGCCGCGCTTGTTGGCCTCTACTGCCCGCGCGGGGATAGGTGCATTTGTATCGCTGGCATGGGGCAGAATAAGCGGTGCTTGTCCAGCTATCCCGCCGCGCTGAGTTAGTTTGTATGTTTCTTGTGTGGATGGCTTGAATACTAATTCCCATTCGTTGTAGCCAGTAACGCCACCGTCGCCAACCAATAATTTTATTGACCAATTTTGATTCATTTATCCGCCTAGTCTTTCTGAAGTATCGGTTGCCGTCGCCGCGCCTTCTGGAATACCACCTGCTCCACCGCTTCCTGGTGCGTCCGGTATGCTGCCTGTCGTTTCTATTCTCACCCTGATAACATGCTCGTTTTCCGTTAGCGCGAAAAGTCTGTTTTTAATTCCATCGGCTTCGCTTGTCACCCCTTGCATTTCTTTTTGTGTTGTTATCATTTCCTCTGTTAATGGCATGAATGCGTCAATGCCCATCGTCGCCGCTTCTTCAATTGCTATACCAGTATCTAGCGATTCCTCTTTTACGCCAAGCATCTTCTCTGCTAAATTTACCGCTTCGTCTGATGTATCTCTTAATGGAGTATCTTCAATCAATACACCCAACGGTACGCTAAATTCTTGCGCGTTTAGTGTGTCTTGAAATGCCTGCAAATTCTCCAACGCCGCCGCCGGGTCTAATCCTTCAGCAATTGCGCCGCCCAATTCTGTTATCTTTTCTTGTAATGCCGCTGATTTTAGCGCGGCCTCCGCTTGTGCTTCTGATAATTGCCCGGTGGCAAGTCCAAGCAAAGCCAATTCTGTGGCGCTTGCCCCGGCTGCGTCGGCTGCGCTGAAGATGGCCGCCGCTTGTGCCTCTGATGAGGTTATCAATTCATCTGATGTCCCAACGGTTTGAAGCGATGCGGTGAAATAATCGCCTAGAGTTGCGGCAGCTTGCTCAACGGCTTGCATTGCCACATCTTGCGATATTGCCAACTCTTCCAACGCCGCTGCCTGTTGTTCGGTGACGACATGGTTAAGTTGCATCGCCCTTTCTTGGTCAAGCGCCGCTTCAATATATTTATTTGTGGCATTGGTGACATCAAATGTCACACGTTCCCCCTCTTGGAAACTTTGATAGTAGGCAATGATTGTTTGCTCGGCTGCACTTATGCCCGTTCGTTGTTCTTCTAGTTTACGATTTACAAAATCAATAGCATCGGCGTTCCCCTCTTGAAGATTTGCCGCCTTATTGACTATATCATTCCACTCCCGAGTTGTAATAACTCCTGCCTCTATACCCTCGTTAAGTTTGCTTTGTCCAGTTGCCGCGCTTGCCAATGCTGAAATAGTTGGGCCAGCTATTGTTGCGGCTAGTATCTTTGCTTCATTTGTCAGGTTTACTACATCAGCTTCTAGGATTGCCATTTGTCCGGCGGTTGTTTCCGAGGCATCGCCCAACAATGTCATCTTTTCCTCAAGCAACACCAAGACAGCCTCATCAAAGGCTTGATCGTATTCCATGCCAGTTGCTTGTAATTCTTTAGTTTTCTTGTCTACGTCTGAGATGGATAAGCCGAGAGAATCAAGGCGGGCTTTTGAATTATTCGCAAACGTTAAAATGGTAGTTTGCATGTCAAGCCCAAGTGTGCCGACTGCCGTTGCTAGTCTGACAGTTTGGTCATGAGTGCCACCCAACCCAGTATTTATAATATCGGTCGCACCTGCTATCAATTCGGCATCTGACATCATGCCGCTTGTGGCCTTGCGTAAATCGTTTAGTAGTGCGTCCGATGTGGTGTTGATGCTTCCGGCGAGATTATCAAACCTGCCAGCGGCGGCGGTTAGCTCTGCCCCTTCCCCGATAATTTTGTATGCTTGTTGAGCGGCTACGGCGGCGGCTCCAAGCGCAACGCCAACCGCCGCACCTGTTTTGGCAAGGTCGCCCAATGACATATTGCCTTTGGTCGCATTGTCATCAAGTGTATCAATGTCATCAGCGGCTTTTTTTATTTCTCGATTGCCCTTGTATTCTGCATCAACGACAATGTTTAACTTTCTACGAATTCCCACGTTGAGCCTTCTTTTGCATCGCTATCACTTCACTAACGATTTCCCACTGGTCAGGATTGGATTTTGTCCAGGCTACGGTATTGCCCGCCGCCGATTTGTAGCCCTGAAGAGAATGGTAAATATTTAAGACGTAGTTGTATCGTCCAATATCTCCAGCGTTCCATCTTCCCCAGCCGCCGCCGTTAGGGTCTCCCCAGGCTTTAACTCTGAGAGCTTTTCGCAGAAGTCTAGGTGCTTGCCCATCCCCAAGTACGTAATCGCCAATCGCCAAAGCAATTTTGGGTCTGTGGCTCTTGCTGCCTCTCGTTTTGCGTTTACTTCGGTGGCTATGGTTACAATGGTTTTTGGTGTTAAGTTTTCAACGGTCGTTTCAACGTCCACCTTTTGACCATCACCATACCAACCAGCGGCAAAAGCGGCGCGGACAACTAAGCCCTCATCGTTTGACTTGCCTAGTTGTTCACGCTCTACTTTTTCGCGCCGGTTCCAATACTCATCTTCCCATGATTCCAGATGGTGTTGGTACAAGGTTTCGATTATCTCATAGCTCATAATTAAGGAGCCGCCGCGCCAATGGTTATATCATTTAGGCGGATAGATAAATCAATGGTCAAGATAGCATTTGGAGCGGTTGCCTGATTCGCCGTGATAATGACAGCCTCAGCCGCTAAAATCTCGATATATGTAGCGGTGTCTCCCGCTGGATGTGCTTCAAATGCGCCGACCGTGCCAGGTGTGAAGGCTGCAACCTTCACCGTGTCGGTTGCGTCAAGTGCCAGCGATGCGCTAAAGGTTGCCGTGCGTGTTCCTGCCACACCTTTATCCATACTATTGCATTGGTACACAATCTCATTGATTGCATCGCTTAGATTCCAACCTTGCAAGCAATCTGTTTGGTCATAAACAATTGTGGCAAATGTAAATGATGCTAACTTTCCTGGTGCTGCCATAATAAACTCCTATACTGCCGCGCCGATTGTTACTTGATTTAATCGGATACTAAAATCAATAATCAATACGGAATTAGGGGCAGTGGACATGTTCGCTGTGATACATGTAGCATCTGAGGACGTGACTTCAACATATGTGGCCGTGTCGCCGGCGGGATGCGCTTCAAAATCGGCTGCGTTCGCGCCAGGTGTCAAGGCGGCTACTTTGGCGGTGTCCGCGGCTGCTAATGCTACCGACCCCGAAAACGTAACCGACCGTGTACCTGCTGCACCTTTGTCCATCGAATTGCATTGGTACACAATTTCGTTTACTGCATCGTTAAGATTCCAACTTTGCAGACAATCATCCGCGTCGAATGTAACCGCGTTAAACACAAACTCAGCTAACTTTCCTGATACCGCCATCACTCACCGTCCTTTTTTGTTTTTCGTTTGGTGGCAGACTTCGTTTGTACCTGCCCCAGATATACGTATTTTCTGATGTCTTCGATTTGTTTCAATTGCTCTGGCGTTGGTTCGTCACCCGCCAACCAAGGCGGGTCTGTCATGATGTTTACCTTTGCAATATATTTAACTTTTGTATTTGTCATAATCCACCATTCTGCCCTGTCACGGTTGCCCTAATTGCCCAATAGTTTGTATTGCCTATTGCCCGTGTCATAATCACTAACTGATATGAGATAAAATTGGTGATAGTCATACCATCAAGTGCTGTCCTGACATTTTCCATCATGGTAATAACATCGTCATAATTTTCTTCGAGCGTATCTTGGGCAACCGCTTCGGTAACAACTTCATAGGTCATACTGAAGCCGTCATTTAAGTCACTGCATGAATAGCCAAAGTCCCCGTTATCAAAACCAAATAACCAAGGGTATGCTATTGCCCCATCAGATATATCGGCACTTTCGGGCGGGGCATCGTAATATCTAGCAACACCTGTGACAGTTAAGGCAGGGCTTCTAAAGGCCTCAACCCATTCTAATATGGTTGTCATGCGCGGCGATAGCTCCGAAGCAATATTCGCACATCGGCGGGCATTCCTTGGGGGATTGTAATCTGCCCTAGTTCCGGTGTGGCTGTCACATCAAAAACTTGTGAGTCTTTTTGACGAAAGAAATAAGCCGCCAGCCTGATACAAGCCTGTTTGATGTCCTGTGGTGGCGTTTTGCTGTAGCCCCATTTTCCACTGATGGCTATTGCATCTTCACTATCGCCCGCGCTGTCAGTTTCCCACGAAAGAGATTTTGATGCCTTGAGCTTGATAGCATAAAACGGCGCGGTGTTTCGTGGCTCGGTGACATATTGAGCGGCGGTGACGGTTGTACTGTCGCCATTTGTTACGCTGTTAATCTCGCACAAATCACGGTCAACAAAAAGCGTCAAGCCGTCCACATCTTCGTAAGAATCAAAGTTGCGCGTGGTGTTGGTCTGTACTTCAAAGTTGCGGTTTGTATGTGTGTTGATGGCAATGGTCGCAGAAACTATTTTGTCACCGATAAGCGTATCGTCATTCGTGCCAGTAACGCCCAATTCTGTTTTGACCTGTTGCAGAGTGGCATAGCTCATTTCTTAACCGCTGCCTTTCGTGGTCGCCGTTTGCGTTTCTTTGGCGCTGGCTTCGGTTGCGCTATTGGCTCTGCTGGTTTTGGCAACGGTTCCCACCCTTCACGGGCATAACCAATATCCACAAGACTTTCACCGAGTATCAAATCGGCTTGCGTCCCTTTTGGATAGAAAGAGTTACCGCTAGCATAAATGGGTGGGCAGTCTTTAATAAAAGTAATTTTCATTAGTTCACCGCCCGCAAACCTTGCACCTGCATCAATTGAGAAGTTAACCCGCTCAAATCATCAGATATAAGCACGCTCAAGTATTCGCCATTCCTGCCATCTAGCACAAGCGGGTCGCCCGCTTTTGTAAATGTCCATCTAATATTGACAGCATCAACACCCGCCGCAAAAGCCGACGGGGTGACATCAGACCCGGCCAACAAACCCCAGTGTTGGGTTGTCGTGATAGCATTAGGCGTAAAATCATGAATAACGCCATCGGCATTTTTAACCGTAACCGTCAACCCAACGCCACTAGACAAATCCACGTCACCATATAAAGCGGGGGTTATTCGGCTGGCGGTTTCTAGGTAGATATTCATCCGTTCCAACAAGGCCACAATCGGCTCGTTATATACAGGGTCAATCGCTGGTTTGTAAACAAATTCTTGCGGTGTCACTGCGCCGTTAATGGCCGAGTCATTTGTGCCACTGCCATCACCGACAAGACAGAGTAATTGGTCAATCCTGTCCTTGTTTGGCGCGTGATTTTGCACCGAGGATGTCTTTCCTAAACTTGACATATTAACCTCGCACTTGGATAGCTCGCATCCATTTCACGGTCATAGTATTGGCAACCGCTTCGCCAGTTAAAAAGGCGATGGAGGGCGTCAGCGCTTCGTCATTTGGGAAATTGGTATCAGTCGTGGCTACGCTGGCAACTTCCACACCGTCTACATATGCGGTGATGTTTGTACCGTCCCAATAAAATTCGAGGGTGATGTCGGTGGCATCCACCAACGTTGCTACGCTGGTGCTTGTTTCTAAGCTGTCTTTTTCAAGGACAAATTGCAACGTGGCCGAGGCATCAGCAGACCGGAAGTAAGCCCCGTCTGTCATGCCTGCAATCAAATCCGTGTCAGTGATGCACAAGCCAACGAGGATATCCGATTGGTCTACATCGTTACCTTGCAATTGAATCCCAAAGTAGCAAGGATAACCCGCGTTAAGCTGGAAGGCTTCGGAGTTTTTAAGCTGGATTTGCGCCCCATCATCTTCATTGGCTGCGGCTGTGATGATTGCCGCGCCGCCGAGTAATGGAGTCAGGGCTACGGTACTATTCCCCGCGCCAACCTCAACAACTGTCATGGTATATTCAACCGGGTCGCCTGTAGTGTCGTCTACGGACAACGCCACAAAATCCTCAATGTGCTTAACCGCATTGGGGCCTAGTGCGTCGTACAAGCGCCAGGTCAATGCAGTGTCACGAGCGACAAGATTATTTCTGAGTGTTACTTGTTCAATAGCCATTTTTATCGCTCCTTATGCGTTAATCTGGATAACTCGCAGCCAGTTAATGGTCATGGTTTTGGCGACCGCTTCGCCCGCTAAGAATTCAATAGATGGAGTAAGTTGCTCGTCATCGGGGATATTGGTAGCAACTAGACGGGTCTGCAAAGTGCCATTTACCCAGGCGTCTACATTTGTCCCATCGAAAATAAATTCGAGAGTAACGTTGGTAGTATCGGCAAAAGTGCCAACCGCTGCGGCGCTTGTGGTTTCGGTGCTGTCTTTTTCAAGTACAAAATTGATGTCGGTGCTACCATCGAGACATTCAAAATAAGCACCATCAGTCATGCCGCCAAGCAGGGCAGTATCAGTGATGCACAAACCTACCAAAAAATCTGACTGGGTTGCGTCACTGGCTTGGAAATTGATACCAAAATAAGTCTTATTTCCGGTTGCCATGTCGAAGGCTTCGGCCTTCAATTGCAGGCTTGGCCCGTCGTCTTCGTTTGCTGCCGTGGTCAATAACAGGGTATTGTCTGCCAAGACTGCCGTTGACGTTCCCGCGCCAGCTTCTACCGCTGTAAGCGTGAATTCTGTGGGGTCGCCTGTGGTGTCATCGGTTGGTAGGGCTGCTGTGTTGAGGATGTATTTTGTGACATCTGCGCCGATGGCATCTAGCCAACGTTGCTTTGTATTGTCATAAAACACGAGATTACCATTAATCCATCGTGAATGTGTACTAGCCATGTCGTAACTCCTTTTTTAAGTTACGACGGGTAGATTTCACCCTACCCGCCGACATGTAAAACTGATTAGGTGACTAGGTGATCACCGTTGCTTTTTGCGGTTGGTGCGAGGTGTTGACAATGCGGGCAATTACGCCACCCAAAACGGGAGAGTCTGTAACCTCAACACCTTGTAACTTTGCATATCCGTAGCCCTCGGCCCCGATGATTTCAGCGGGAACCCAGATTCGGAACATTGCGTTTGTGCCAAGGGTACGAGTCCATCCGGCTGTCGTTGCCAATGTCCAAGAGGTATCACCGGGGTCGGTGACTACTTCCTTGTACCAAAAAGTGACGGCGGAGGTGGTAGTCGGGACAACATCGTCACAAGCCAACACCGTGAAGGTGCTTGTACCAGTTGCGCCCACACCGCTATAAACCAAGAATTCGATACCATCACCAGCGACTTTAATCACGTCGGTGGCTTTGGTTCCCGCGAATGCGTCAGCAACCGGGACAAGTGCGTTTACATAGTGGTCTGAATCAATGTGCATAATATTTCTCCTAGCTCCGGGTTGCCAATGCAACAAACGGTGATTGTGTGTTCGTGCCTTTGTAAGGTGTTAATGCGCCTTCCCAAGAGGCTTGACCATCATATCGGGCGACGAAGCGCCAGCACATTTGGTCAGTGGTAAATTGGACGTGCATACTAGAAGCGGATTGAATCGCCCCTTTGTTTGCCAGTTTGTATTGGCTCAAATCGGCCAAAACAATATCTCCAATCGTGCCAAGCGTTGGATTGAATTCAGTAGGGATAACCGGACGCCCGTACAATGAACCGTAGGGTGAGCCAGATAATCCACCAGGGGGCATCCAAACTAGCACACCCGCCGTACCGGATGCAATATTAAGCGTACTCAACTGTGGATAAGTATCTTGGTTGATGTACCAGACTGCATTGGCCTGAGACTTCGCCCATAAACGCGCCCACATTTTGATAATGTTTTCTGCGACGATTGTCGTCGCAAGTTGCCCGGCTTCCTTGGCTACTGTTACCAAGGAGTTGGCGAGTAAGATACCTTCTGGGTATCCAGCCGCTGTACCATTCATGATGTCATCATCAACCATAAAAGCCAACTCAGAGGGAGCGGCGTCCATGATTTCGGATTCTAGCAATGCGGCGTCTTGTGTCACTTCATCACTGGCATAAGCCAAAACCGCATACTTACTCGGTTTCAGGTTGTAGCTCCACCATTCCATATTGGATGCTGTCTTAGCGCCACCTTCGGCCACACGATAGCCCTGGATACCACCATAGCGGCTGCCAGTTGCCCGGCTGTTTTCAGAACGACCGTAAAAGTCGATGCTATTGGCTCCGGCTCCAATGGTTCGGTTTGTGGTGCGAGTTGCCAAGACAGATTCGTCAAACATCTTCTTTTCAATGGCGTTGTCTTGTTCAGTCCGTACCAGGAAACCGCCTTCAGCGGGTACACTTTCATTTGCGCCTAAGATGGCTTTTTGCATGTCGTTTAACGGTCGCTGTAATGCCACCGCTTTGACGGCTTGCAACATATGACCAAAGCGGTTTGGAACCGTTTCGGCTTTTTTGTCTGCCTCATCTTTGGTTACAACAGGCGGCGCAGACTTCACCGGCTCTGTCTTTTCCATTTCTGCCCGATACGCTTTGACGGCTGCCTTGGCAGCATCAGAAGCAATAGCGGCAACGTCCACAGGTTCAACTTGTGGCGCTTCTTTCTTTTCGGTTTCTTCACTCATGTTATTATTCTCCATTGCCGTGTTAATATCGGCTTTTGTTGTGAGTACCTCATTATTATTGTTTTCAGCATCGCCGCCGCTTTCCTTTTCGGCCTCTGGTTGCTGTTCAATTACTTGATATTTGGCGGGCATGGCGATGGCCTTTGGATTTGACTGGGGATTGGTTCCTGCCGCGTTGTCCCAAATGGACAACTCAGTAACGGGCCATTCTGTAATCAGTCCGCTTTCTGCTATGCGGTGTAAGTGATTCGTGCCACTGCTAACCGCCGCCGTGCCTTTTTGAACTGCGTCCCAAACTTTGGCGGCGAAGGCGTTACCCTTGTCAAGCACCGCCCGATACCACCTACCATCTTCTCTATCCTCAAAATCCAACGTGCGTCCAATATATTCTGGCTTGGTTGGCTTCTGGTTTTTGTCCATGCCGTGATAAACCACGACCGGGGGCAGTCCGTATTTGTCCTCATGCTTTTGCGTATCAGGTGTGAAATATTCGCCGTCTGCGTCCCTGTCGGCATCGCTGCCGTTTGGAATGCCAAGTACCTCAATTTCCCAATCGCCCAACGCTTTAATCGTTTGTCTATTCATTAGATTAGCTCCACGCGGGAAGATACTTTTTCCCCAATAAGTAAACCGTCAACGATTCCCCCGGTATCATGATCTGGCAATTCCCCCTCAAACAATATCTCGACAATTTCATTTCTGTCGTCCATGTAGACAGAATTTATTTTAATACCATCTTGCAAACAAAATAGTCTTTCAAGAAGCTCTTTTGTCATTTTCACTTTAATCATAAATTCACCTAAACACAAAAAGCGGCGGGTACGAAAAAACTATTTCTAGTCATCTCATACCCGCCGCTTGATTTTCCTGGTCAAGCCTCTGGAGTATCTCCGAGGTGTTTATTTGGTTGGGATTAGTTTAGCATGTTTCAATGCTAAACGTCAAGTTACCTCAAAACCTCCGCCACGGAACCAAACGTAAATAAAAATAATGAATCCGCGCCGCCATCATGGTCTCGTGTTCCTTGTGGCAACCGTCGCAGCATGTATAGCGTATTTTTATCTTTCGCCTTTTCACCTTAACCTTTCCGCCGTCGCTTTGCTAAATTCATTCATTATATCCTTCTCGGTATTTTCTATAATGTCATCTGTATCGCCCCAACCGGACACAAAATGAAACGGCTGTTGATTTTCTACACTTTGCACCCAACCGCCATAATTCACAGTGTTGAAAACAAAACCAATTACTCCCGTCCGGTTCCCCGTTACGTTTGTCTCCCATCCCCTTTTCAACTTTCCGCTTCTAACATATCCACTTGAATCACTGTGTGTTATTTCGCCGCTTGAAACCTTCGCCCAATATGCTCGGCGTTGGCCAGGTGTGGCTAGTGCTGAAAATGCGCCCGGAGCCTTCTTCGGTTGTATCTGTGCTTCGTCTTTGACAATTTCAACCGCCCGCCTCATTGGTGGCGTTGCCCACGCATCGAAATCGTTTATATCTGCGAATGTTTGTAATAATTGTTGGTCGCCGCGTATAGTTATGCCGCTCATGTCTCTATACTCCTAATCACCATCAATTCGCCACACCGGCAATTTGGATGGGCTGGCGGTGGTTGTTGCACCGGTAGACTGCTCTCATATTGCCCGTTAATGGCTCGCCGTTTTGACTGCATCGGTTGACAGATTGGGCAGACAATCTCATCTCGCATCGTATACCATTCCAATTCTGTCATACCAACCACGCCACCGACAACCCCCACGCCTTGACGAAAAACGGCCGTCCCTTCCGTCCTTGTGATGGCAGTAGCCCGCGCTCTGTTCATCTGGGGCGCAAGCTCTTTAAGCAAATCATCCACATTGCGTTCAGGTTGCACAAGCCACGCAGAAATAGCATTTTGCAAAGCGCGGCGGGTTGTGTTATTCAAAAGTAGCAAAGTTGCCGCCGCCTGGGTACGTGCCAATTGTTTAGCTAGCTCATCAGCCTCAGCCGGGTCAACTGCCAACGTCACCCGTTCCAAATCGTCTTGTGCCGCGTCCACGCCTATATCTGACATAGCCAACATGAAGGCGAGTAATGCCGCTTCCAATTCCGCGCTATTTTGGTCTAGCAAATTTGGAGCGTTGGCTATCTCGGCTGCTGACATTGCCGGGTCAATTACGGCCGTTATCTGTTCGCGTAATGCCCGTTCAACTTTCGGCGCGTGTTGGCGCTCCAACTTGTCACGCTCAGGGATTCTAAAGCGGCGTTGTTCTTGTGCCGGGGATAAATGAGGCATCTAGTACCCCTCCCATCCCTTAAAAAGCCACCTAAAGACGGGTGGTAAAGAATTAAATAACTCACGCTTTACAATATCAAGCTGATGGTCAAGTTCTAATTTTGCGCCCAAAAGCGTGGGAGTAATGTCATATCTTTCGCCGTCCGTCCATAATTCATACCATCTGTCATCAATTTTTTTATACCCGATAATGTCAGCCATCTAATATACCTCCCACAAATCACTTTCTAATATCTCGCCAATGACTACCGCTTTATCATCATCTCGAAGATGATACGCAGCAAAGTTTGACACATCTGCCCCTACTCCCTTCCCCTTGTACCATGCCTTGAATTGTCTGCGCTCGTTTTCCCATTCCGCGCTCTTTTCGGTCGTGGCTGCGAGTTGCATCATACCGCCAACGGTTGCGGGTGATTGTCCCGGCGTTTCTTGGGGCAGTGGTGTCAATGCCATCAGCGGCATATCTTCCGGTACGTCAAGCCCAAGCATGGCGGTGGCTGTCTCTGGCTCCATACCCCCATCGACATATAAGCGCCACGCCTGCGCCCGGTCTACTTCGTCTTGCTGGTCGGCTCCCATCGCGTTGGGCAACAATTCAACACGCAAGCCAGAAGGTGTGAAGATGTGATGATTCATTGCATCTGTAATCAATTCCGCGTGTGGTACAAGAAACTCATTTAACCATGACGCCGTTACCCGGTCTATCACGCTTCGATTAGAAGCCAATGACGGGTCAATCAACATTTGTGGCGTAAGCGCCGCCGCGCTTACGTCTGACTTGTTGCCCCGGTTAACTTCTTCCATGCCCAACTCAGATGGGGTTATGCCAAACTCCTCCAACTTTAACAAGCTAGAAATGACTTCTATGCTGCCTGTACTTTGTACGCCATTGGTCAATACCCTAGCAAGCGCAGATTTAATCCGTTTCTTATCGTCGGCGTTTGGCTCATTTTCGGCGATTGCTATCATTTTCTTCACACCGCCGCGCTTAAAAAGTACCTCCATCATCTTATCTGCAAACTGTAGCAAACTGGCAGGTAACGCGACATCATCGTCTAGCGTATCGCCTGGTCCTATCTCATTCATGCCTAACGACCACACCCAAGCAAGCCCGCCACTATCACCGAAGTCAGCCCGCTTGGTGTCTGGATTGTATCGGTAGAATATGCGGTCGTTTTCATTTGTGCGAGTGAAGCCAACGAAGCGCCCATGATGATAATCCTCTGTGATTGACGATGGATTAAACCAACGCACGGCGGCGATACTGGAGCCTTGGGTATCCAAGCCATAATAAGCACGACCGAAGCGATTGACAGCGATTGACGATTGCCCGAGCAGATTATTTAAGTTGATGTCAAATGGTAAATCCTTCTCTGGCACTTCGATACCGGTATCGGTGACAATGCGGCGCGGCACAATGCGCACGGTTGAGGCTATTTTCTTTAATACGCCTTTATAATACGCGCTGCCATAGGCATCAGCCTTGCCGTTGCTTATCGCCAAATCCATCAGCTTGTCTAAATCGGTTATACTCAGATTTACGCTTTTCTTGTTTGATTTATTCCAGAATGCCATAATATTTACCTATTGCCTACCATACCCAGAAATCCACAACGTTGTAATTAGCCAACAAAAGCCCGTCGCCTATATCTGGACTTCGGCCTATTTCTTTCTTCATGTCATCTTTTGATTTAATTGTCACAACCCCACCAGCCAATGCCTTGTACGTATAAACACACAAATCCGAAGCCAGTTCTGGGTCATCTGGTAAGCATATCATACTGTTATTGTCCGGGTCTAGTGCGTCACGCATCCGCCAAACAAGCTCTGTGCGTAAATCCTTACAACGCATTTTACCCGATTTGTCTTTATATGTGCTTGCAGTTGAAACGTTAACGGGCTGTGCGTTATGTCCCATACCCACCAATGAATCATACGATGCTGCGCCGTAGCCAATCACATCAACGTTGATGACATCGGCCTCTTTACCCTCTAAGGATTCATGTACATGCGCCGCCGCTGTTGGCCCATCTTGAATAGCCACGCCCGGCCAAACGCCCAATATCTTAAAGTATTCGCCCTTTCTGCCTATACTCGTGGTCTTGTCTTGCCCACCACGTGACACGTCATGTCCCACAGTATCCCAATCACCGCCTGGCTCTTCTGTTTCTTGCCATCGCCTTTGGGCTGCACGAATCCAAGCCAACGGTATGACTTGGAATGGGTTTCCCTGCCTTGACAATATCTTAAAATCGCCATCACGAAACGCAGAGCGCAACGGTTCAGGCATCGAATTTAACCGTGCTAAATATCTGCCATCTTCTGCCAGGTGTGGATTATCGGCCAATGTGCCAGGGATGAACGTGCGACTAGACCAACCATCTAGGGCAGTATATGACCACTGCAAACGGCCGTTGTCATCATACGTATACCACATCAAATCACCGTATTTTTGCGGCATTGGATGCACATCGTCAAGCCATGGCCCCCATTCTTCAATCACCCATGCACCATCTTGATCTATCGGTGGGTTGCCAACGCATATGACGCGGCAACGTTGCCCGGGTATGGTTGACCGATTCCAACCAATTACAAATGAGTATTGTGATTTGGTAAACTCTGTTATCTCATCGAATCCGTAAAAGTCATGATCCCGCCCCTGCCAGTTTGATTTATTTTTGTCATATTGCATGTACCCAAATTCGATAAACTTACCGTCACCTAACTTATGCTTTTTCTGTACTTCGTTGTAATCGTCCTCGCCTATAATTTCCTTTGAGCGGTTGATAACGCCTGCCAAGTTGGGTGAAGTGCGCCTAAATATTACGCTTTTTCTATGTCCGTTGGTTGGGCATCCAATAAGCAAATCGGTTTTCCCGCACCCAGCCGAGCCGCCGTAAAATACTTCATCGGCTTCGCTTTCTAGTGCTAGGCGTTGGGGGTTTGGGCGGTTGCCTACATCTTCATTAGGTTTCCACAGGTTGCCAACAATGGCCGCCCTCGCGTTCTCGCCAAACCGAAACGCCCCCGTGTTAACTTTCGGTATTGCTATCTGTGGAAGCACTCATTGCCTCTAATTTTCTAATAGCCTTGTCCTGAATAACACCATACAAGACAGCGGCATCACTAGCGTTTTGTTTCTCAAGCCATTTGGGATTACTGAATGTATGTACCATGTTTTCTAGCACATTCAATTCAGACGCCAAAAGATTGACAATCAATTCGCCTATGTTCTCCTGGCTTTTTTGCGTCCCACTTTTGGGACGATTTTTCCAGTTTGATACAGTGCCTTTTGGGATTTTATATTCTTTTGCGACGGATGATACAGATTGACCGGCAAGCAAAGCCGCCTTGACCGCCGCTTTTTCCTCGTCGTTGTATTTTCTTCGCATCATTTTAGCCGGCCTCCATATTCTTTGTCATCCTGTTTGGTTTCCACCGCTTCAATCTCTACCGTTATCCTCAAAATCTTATCCCTCATCATAGCCAGCTTGTAATATTCTCCAAGCTGATTACGCGGAAACGAAAATGTAACGCGCCCCTCATCGGCTGATGCTTTGAATGCCGACAGTGTATCGGGAATGGTGACGAGTGCGTTAACGGTCTCAGCCATCAGTCTCTAAACAACTCCGTCGGGTCAACGCCTGAAGGTTCCCGCGTCGGTCGAGTACCCGCCCGCGTTGTAATCGTGCTTTCGTAAATCACTTTGGGTTGCTCGTACACCCGTTTCTTTTTCATTCCTTCCCGTCCATCAAATCATCTAGCATGTGACCCGCAATCGTGCCAACACCAACAAACACAAACGATAGAATCGCTTTACCTGCTGCCTCATCACGCCATGGCTTGCGCAGCACCGACATGAAAAACACAAAGACGCCGAGCAAAACGCCCGTGCCATACCTGGAAGTCAGCCACCAGGCTCGGGGTGTGTTTTGCCTTTCCATGTATTCAAAAAGGCGGTCGGTGCGATGACCGGCGAGACCTACCATAATGCCTAGTAATGCGCTTGAAAGAATCATATGCGACGATTGCCCCCTTCTGCTTTTTGCGCTCTCGCCTTCCACTGGTCGCGCTCGGTCTCAACTGATTGGAGTTTGTTTTCTAACTCAGTCACACGTTTTGTCAATGCGTCAATGATGACATCCTTCTCATCTCGCTCGGTTTCAAGCGCCCCAATTCTTTTTGCATCCTCATCCCGTCCGGTTTCAAGTGTGTCAATTCTGATTGCCATTTCTTTTAGCTTCTTTTGCGTCCGCTCCCACAAATCCTTTTCAATGTCGCGCTTCAGCCGCTGGTTGTCTAGGTTGGCAACCTCTGCGTCTTTTTTGCGCTGCTGCCTAAATGCAAACGAGCTGCCCGTGATAGTTACGATTGCCGTGATAATTGCAATTATGATTGTTTCAGTCATTACGCCCGTTCTTTGTACAATAAAATCAATGCAACTAGAAACCCAGCCACAAATTGAAATCTGATAACACCCGACCAAAAAGTAGCCGAGGGGGATGGCGTCGGCATCGTCGCCAAAATGTAACCATAAAATAATATAATCTGCGTCAACAATGTCACCGGAAAAACAAGATAGCGCCAAGGGATAACGGACTTATGTATCGCCATCATCACCACGACCATAGAGGCAATGGCAAGCAAAAACGTGATACTCTGTAAAATCATGCGGTTGTTTATTAAATTGTCCATAAACAATGCCTAGCATATAACCGCTAATCTATCGTTAAAAGCGTGGCCCTGTCCCATCACGACAGGAGGAGGGAAACGTGAAGGACAAGGCCACAAGGAAAAGAATGAATCCGAATTTATTCATAAAATAGGCGGGCGACTTGCCAGGAGGAAACAAGCCGCCCGCATGGGGAGAAGGGAAACCTATTTGATTTGCTCTTGTGCCATCGCTTCGGCGTAGGTTGCAGGCGCGTAAACAATGCCGCGCTGCTTGTACCATGTAATAAGCCAATTCACTAGCTCAACAACTGCAAAGGAAATCACAGGCACAATGACGTTAATTTGCTCGGCTTCTGCGCCGGTCAGATACCCCGCAGAAACCAAAAGCGCCACTAAACGCAGCGCCATTTTTACAACTTCACTTAAAACGATAGGCTCGGTTTGCATATTTGCTTTTTTCATAACCTACATAATAACATAATGCGTTATGTTTTGGCAATGCGTGACAGGCCTCATGTGTAGCCTACTTGGATTTATGCTAACATGCCGACAATTCACCGCCCAACGGCTCCCGGTTGCCATATACTTCTCCCACGCCTCCATTATTCCACTCGACATATCCAACGCCAGGAGCAAACTTGTATACCTCAATGGGCGGCACATTGCGGTCTGACGTTTTGCGCCATTCGATAACCAAGACATTTTCATAACTGATTTCAGCATTCCAAGGTGACACCCAGTAAGGTATTAACTCTTTGATATGTAGATAGTCCGTTGTTAGGTGGTCGCTGTATATTTCACAATTTGTGCGGTTGAAACGGGAAACGGTTGGAATGCTGGTATACGTCTGCCCCACTTGTACATTCTCCGGTATCCATTGCGCCCAATGCAGATTATAGGCATCTCGCCCGCCGTTTCCCGCGTCGCTGGTGTCAATGTACTTTTGCACCTGCCCACCTGTCAC
>PJEL010000856.1_pt1 | contig 34017 bp, 24 predicted proteins | sample 1853271 | NCBI WGS metagenome assembly PJEL01 (sample SAMN08108733, study PRJNA415343) | Invertebrate metagenome, whole genome shotgun sequencing project. | host: Globobulimina | place: Sweden: Gullmar Fjord | collected 2015-08 | reverse complement strand
CTTGATCATAGAAGCAGAGATTGTAGAAGCCATTGTAAGTGTTTCGAGAAAGGATCTGTAATGAAATATTCCAATCAAAATTTTAATGCCTTGGGATGGTAGATTCCGCGCATTTATACCGTTTCCGCATCGGATATAGTAGGGTAAGCTTCTACTACGTTTGTCCCAGGATATTCCAGATCCACAGAACCTCCCATCAAACTGGCTTGTTGACCGGAACATGAGACCACCTTGTCAAATTCGCGCAGAGGAATCTGCCCTAGTGTGGCGGGGGCTTCACCTGCTGTCGATCAATACTACCATTGTCAGTAAATAAGGTGCATTGCATCCCGTTAAACCCCAAATATTCTAATATTAGTATGTGCAGAGCGCTAGGGCTATTGGCGTCGACATCATCGAGATATGGACCTTCCCGCTCAAGAGACGACGGCCTGGGTGAAGGAGTCCAGGATAGAAGAGAGGTTTAGCTTGACAATACCAAATCCCTCGGCTCCCTGAGAACTGCCGTGAAACAAAGTGGTCGATATTCCAGTTTGAAATTCATATTGTCGTTGAATGGACTTCACCGCTTGCTCACCCTCTGCACTATTGTGTGTGAGAAAGCAAACTGTTCCACCCCCTCCACCACCAGTGATTTTGGCTCCAAACACTCCATCTATTTCTTTCGCAAGATTGACCAAAAGATCTGTCTCAGGAGTGCCTAATCCACATTTGGAATAAGACATATGACTATCATACATGAGGTTTCCTAGCAAGATGCGCTGCTCAGTACCGATTTCGCTGTGGCAGCTTTTCAAAATTTGGCCAAAAGTTTGTGTCCTGTAGTTCTCCAAAACTGGGTGACTTGTACAAACCTTTACACTATAGGCCATGCACGGGTCAATTTGGGTTACAGTGTCATCGTGAGTACCATATTTGGCGATGAAATCGGCTCCAGTGATGGATTCTGGTAAAGTTTGTACATGAACTGCTTCAAATTCATCTGGTTCCAAGTCAGCCAAGTGTAGGACTTGCACTGCATTCGTGCAATTTATTATCCGTTTTCCCATGAATGCTGCAACACGACAACAAGTGTAATCTGAAGATGCGGTGCTTCGTTTTATACCAGAATCCACTCCCCAGAATTTAATGTTTTGGGGAATGGGAATAAACCCATCAATATGGAATGGATCTGTGCATTTGAGACTAATGAATTTATTCTCCTGGCCCAAAAATGAAGTTAGTTGATCCATTATCCCACAACATGCTCCAACAATTTCATTCTCAATGATTTGAGCAAGGATGGGAGCTTGGTACTTTTCCAGTCTTATATCCAATGCCTCTGCCAAACTCAAAATGCAAGCAACTTCTAGTGATGCTGATGATGAAACCCCTGCCCCTTCTTTCAGCCCTGCAGAGCCAATTATGATGGTAATGGATTTTGTTTGTGGAGAGATTGTAACTCTTTGAAATCGTGCAAGGACGGGAAAAGCCCCAACGACGAATGCAGCCCATCTGTCTCTAGTGTTCTTGTTGAGAAATGTCCTGACAGTGTGAAAATCTCTCGCCTTTACAGACCCGTTATCTTCTATTTCTAACACATCAGATAGATTTATCGAAACAAACTCGCTTCTATCAACCTTTTCTGTTGTCGGAGAGAATAAGTTAAGGAGTACATGATTTTCCTTGGGCTTGGATGGTATCTTGGGACTTGAAACCTGTATGGCAACAAAGGTTCCAGCACTCAAAGGCATTTCTAGTGCATGACTTCCAGAGTAATCTGATATTCCACCCATGACATCCAATCTTCCTGGTGCTCTGCTGATGAAAATAGTATCCTCTCGATTCATTGACAAATTTCTGTAGAATGAAAATAACATCTGCCTCACAAACCTCCAGTAAGAATGGCTGCCATCTCTCAGATACTCTTGCATCCTTGTGAGAGACATACTTTTGCTTTTCAGAGATTCGTGAACATTTATGACATCAATGACCATGTGAGAGGCAACTATTGAACCATCGACCCCGCTATCCTTCACTGAAAAAGACTTTGCCTCTTCGAGAAAGGAACACCAATTTCTGGACAAAAATGCAGCTCTAGATATCTCAAAACCTGCGTTCAGGCCGGTCAAAAATTTTATCAAATTGGGCTCCTCAGCAAAATTGTCACGCCTCACGAACACTAGAGGCGTCTTGTGTGCTATGCATTCGCTCACTGCTCCATAGCCAATCTTTCCCACCACGACATCAACCAAGGCGATGTAGTCTGGTAAGTATGCATGAGATGGCACAATGCGAAAATTCTCTGGAACATTAGTGTACTCATCCTCATTCAAGACACTTGTAGTGACGAAACATATCCAATCCTTTGGAAGCAACAAATCGTAAATTGAGAAATCGTCAATTCCCAACTCATGCCCTCCCAACATGACAAGGCAGCAATTTGCTGACTGTGGCACATTCATCAATGTTCTCATTGTCGATGGGCTTTTTCTATGTATGCGTACAACCAAGGGTATATCAATCGCAACTTTATCGAGCTTGTCGACGCAAGGACAAGAACCAGGAAGCCTCAGGTAAAGACTTGCTTTCATGCAATCCTTTTCTATGCATGAGATCATATCAGTATAGGACCTTGCATGGTCCCCAAACGACCTGTAAATAAAGTCCCATGTGAAATTCGATAAGCATATCGAAGGTATATTGGCCATTTCTGCTGCACGAAATGCAATCGGAACTACATCACTGACGACTACATCTGCTCGTGTTGCCAAAAGCCAATCTCTTTCTTGCATGCAGAATTCATGTCCAGCCTTGTGAACTTTTCTATATGACTCCAATGTAGCTATTATATCTATGGAAAATGCATCTTTCTGAACAGCCCCAGAATCTAGGACATTGTCCCTGATCTGGAATGAAAAGTCACCATCTACAATGCAAGAACTTTTCCCTCCAAATTTCTCGCAATTTTTCATACTGGTAACGAATGTGACTCTATGACCCATTCTCTTCAAGACTCTTCCCACCTCAAGACAACGAGTGAGATGTCCTAAACCATGAGATGAACAGTATATCACAATGTGACGTGAGGCGATCTGGGCCATCGTAAAGTCCGTATGGAGGAGCTCTTCCTTGGGTTGGATTGAGCCGGGTTGTGTATTTTCAAGTCTTGCAATGTAGATCCTGTATTTCCGTCACCAAATACGATAGCAATGGCATTGGTATACAAAATGTACAATTGCTACTGTTCCACTCTCGAGGGTTGGACACTCCATAGCATTGTGTTTATGAGCCTTTCCAAGCGGTCCTTTGACCGAAGCCATCCATACATCTCCATAGCCTGGACCATTTGAACATCTCTCTCCTGAGATGAAGGGTAAGAACATGTTTACAAACTTCAGATGGCCATTCGTTGGGATTGCCTTTCCATTATCTCAATAATAAGGTGACGGATATTCCGATCTGCTTGTCCTTTGTATGTATCCCTGACGAGTACATGGACTCTCAACAGGCTCTCATCGAGAAAAGCCTTCTACAGGCTGCTCGTACAGTCGAGCAACAGTTGGATAGTCAGTTAAAGAAGCTTGATAATTTAGAAGAAGGTGATTTGGAAGCAATCCGGCGGAAACGCCTCGAGGAGTTGAAACGGTGCGTGGTGGTTGACTACTTTCATGGTCAAGGTAAAGACTATCGATATCATAGTGGGCATTTACGATATATAGAAACGAGGTTCGAAAAGATGATTGGTTATCTCGAGGACATGGCAAGCTAGCTGATGCTCAGGAAAAGGACTTTTTCAAGGAAATGAAGGGAGAAGAGAGACTAGTGTGCCTATTTTACAGAGAATCTCCTCCATGCCAGGTGATGATAAAACATCTCGGTATCTTGGCGGCATCTCACATTGAAACAAAATTTCTAATGATTGAAGCGGAGAAAGCTCCCTTCCTAGCGGAGAGACTGAAAATATGGATGTTGCCGACCATTGCTCTGGTAAAGAATGAAAAGACGACAGACTACATTGTGGGCTTGGATGATATGGGTGGGATAGAAGACTTTGATACAGCTGTACTTGAATCTAGATTAATAGAATCTGGAATATTGTTCGAAAGAAATGTCGCAAAGCCGACTTTGGTTAGTAAAGGTGCAATGGATACCACAGCACCCATTAGAAAAGGTTTACGACGTACAGAGTCTGATGAAGACAGTGACTTCGATTGACCAATCGACAAAGTTATGCAAGCTTGAAATCACATACGTATAGTTTGCCGAGATTCCGCCTGCCCAGGACATGGGTATTGTTCATTGCATTTGTCTGCAGGCACCTAGGTGGATAGGCCTATCATCTGATCTCTAGAGATATCTCTGCATCATCGATGACGTGGCAGCAACGATACCCTTGTCATCCACCCTAACAAATGGGTGGTTCATCGGATGTAATTGTCTACTATGTGAATAAATATATAAATATTATCGATCAAACATTCATTGATACGAAGATATTATGGCGACACAGGTTCCGAAGAAGAGGAGAGTTGTGGCGATTGCCGTGGACCAAGAGGGTTTCAAAACCACGGATATGTTCAGTCATTTCCTATTGAAATCAAGAGATGAAGTACATATACTATCTGTCAAGCATAACGTGCCCGGACAAACGACACAGATGCCCTCAATGATGTCAAACGGGGAAAACTACGGAAGTGCCGTAAACGAAGCAATCTATCAGCACACGAAACGAGATGAAGAGGAAAGGGTTGAGGAACTATTGAAAGGAACTGCTGAGAGTCCTATCTTTAATAATTTTCATCCAAAAGTGCATGCTCTTGATCCCATTGGAGGCGCTTCAGGAGTAGCAGAAAGTTTAGTGCAGTGGTGCAAGGAAAACGAGGCAGGTACGTGGGATTTTCTCGTATGATGAAAGTGAGAGAGGACCTAAAAGAGTCTATTACTTTCTCTGTACAGGTTTGCTTTGCCTTGGAATGAGGGAACAATCAGGGTTTGGCTCAATACTGAGGGCTATCTTGGGTTTTGGGTCCGTTAGCAAATATTGTACAAGCAAGCTGAAAATACCAGTCTGCATTATTCATAAATCAGGTAAAAATCCAAATGATAAAAAGAAGATAGCGATTTGCATGAACGGTTCAGATGGTACAAGCACACTTCATTGGGTTTGTCAGAACCTTCTTGATGGTGAGCAAAGGGAGATCCACATAATCTCCGTGGCATTGAGGGCACCATATGATATTGTAACAGAGGACAGTATATCATCACATGTTTTATCCAACCAGGAACGTGATGAGGACGACAGAGTGTTGCACCATCTTGCAGAGAAATCTATTGAAGAATCGTTGAAGATAATGTCTGAGTATGATGTGAGGAAAGACAGCATCATATGTGAGGTTCTAGAGCCACCAGAAGGATCTACACAAATTGCAGAGTCAATCAAGCAGTATACAGAAAAGAACGACATTGACCTTGTGTGCATGGGAAGGAGGAACTTGAGCCCAACGAGTAGAACCTTTGATGCATGGTTCGGACTTGGCTCTGTATCAGACTGGTGTGCATCTCACCTGAAATCTTCCGTCCTCGTAATACCGGAGGCATGAGGCATCTCACTGACTGTCCTTATCTGGATGGCAAGATGGGTATGCTTCAGTTCAGACTCATGGTATGGGCATTCGTTGTAATAATTTAATTTTTTAGATCGAAAATCAATCCATTCAACAATGCAGAAATGTACGTATCGGTATTATGGCGATAAAGCCTATCACATGTGTCGACTCACGAGAGGAATGGAGCACGGCTTATTTTCATGATATCTACTATGCAGCTTGTCCAACGACAAAGTTTGATACCTCCACCTTTTCCAGAAGATGGATCCGTAGTCATCCAAGTGCTGGCTCAGCCAGACGTACGATCAAGGTAATGGCAAGTTCGAATCCTTTCGAAGAAGAACTCAGAGCCACTGCTAAATACATCGCAACTCGAGGAAAGGGTATCCTTGCAAGCGATGAATCCAATGCGACAACTGGAAAGAGACTTGACTCTGTGGGTGTTGACAACACAGAGGAAATGAGACGCAATTGGCGCCAGCTCCTGTACACAGCACCTGGTCTCGGAGAGTACATTTCTGGTGCAATCATGTTTGAAGAGACTCTGTATCAATCTACACACGACGGTGTGCAGTTTGTTGATGTGTTGAAAAAACAGGGAATCGTTCCAGGAATCAAAGTTGACACTGGACTTCAATTTCTCCCAGGAACTGATGGAGAGACCACAACACAGGGATTGGATAACTTGGCAGCACGATGTGAGGCATATTACAAACAGGGTGCACGTTTCGCGAAGTGGAGAGCTGTGCTTCGTATCACAGATACCTCTGGACCAAGCAACCAAGCTATTTTGGAGAATGCTCACGGACTTGCGCGCTATGCACAGATAGCACAGGCTAATGGCTTGGTCCCCATTGTGGAACCTGAGGTCACTCTTGGACCAGGTTCGTATGGAATCGAAGAGACGGCATACTGGAGTGAATACGTGTACAGCCATGTCATGAGACTTCTAAATGAGTATGGCATCCTCAAAGAAGGAATGTTGTTAAAACCAAATATGTGTCTTCCTGGATTGGATGCCCCATCTGCCTCGCCTGAAGAAGTTGCCAAATACACCACCAGGACAATGATGAGGTCCATTCCTGCCGCTGTGCCAGGAATCCATTTCCTTTCTGGAGGAATGTCTGAGGAAGAGAGCACCCTTAATCTCCAAGCTTTGCAAGAAGCTTGCCCTAATGCACCATGGAGTTTAACTTTCTCTTATGGGCGTGCATTACAATCGACCACATTGAAGACTTGGGCTGGGGCTGATATTGGATCTGAAAATTGGGATAAAGCACAGGATATTCTCGTTAAGCTCGCAAAGGCGAACTCAGAGGCACAGCTTGGAAAATACACAGGACCACATCCAGTTCCAGGAGGAGGTCGAATTTTGCAGGCTCTGAGAACTGGTGGGTCTGGCAAGTAATACCTTCACTAAATCATTTGTAAAGTGTTATTCTTTCTAGAAGAAGAGTTTCATGGTATTTTCATGTGTTTTTTTGGAAATCTCCTGTTTTGATACCCCCTTTATTGACGCCACCACCTCACAGACCTGCGATTGAAAAAGAAAAGGAGATGGATACATCAAAGCCACAAAGCGAGCACAGCAAAATACCACGGACCTGAACAATATTACAAGGCTCATTTCTTCCTTTTACCTGATGACCTTTTTCGTGCTTCTTTTTATCCTTTGCCGTGAATGTTGTGGTCACATACTTTGAAGATGCATGAGTTGGTCTGATGCCGCACCATGGAGCATCCGTCTCCAGCATCAATCTATCAAGAGGCACTTCCGCAGCCACTGAGAGATTCTCATCTGTTTTCAGAGAACAGCCATTGATTCCTATGAATATGCTCTTCATCTTCAGAAGAGTAATAAGATCATCCAAAGAACCATCGAAGGAGTGAACAACGCCTCCCTTTGGCATCATTGTCATATGTTCATGAAGAATCTCTGCCATATCACCAGAGGAAGATCTTGAGTGCAAAAACATGGGCAGATTGTACTTGTGCGACAGTTTGAAATGTTCTTTAAAGCACATTTTTTGCACATCTATATCACAGAACTCTGTCCTATCGTAATCAAGTCCACATTCACCAATGGCCACGACTTTACCATCAGTCATACCATCTTGGATAACCTTTTCCAACTCGTCAACGTAGGCATTTGGGCCTCTCTCATATGAGGCCCATTCGTTCCCTCTCGTCGGGTGAACTCCTACAGTGCAAAACATTTTTTCATGCTCTCTGCACAATGCTAGCGCTCGCTGAGCTTCCTGTAATGTACCTGCCGTCACCAGTATCTTGTCCATTCCAACGTCCCACGACCGTTCAAGAACCTGAGCCAAGTCATCTGGATGATATGATTTGCCATGATATTCACCCCGATACATCCCATCCAATAGATTGGCTCCAATATCTATGTATTTCTCTGCCATTTTTGTGTAAGTGAAGCTCTGGACCTTGCTCGTGTTGCTTTTCAAAAGAAGACGACGTAGTATCACTCCGTGTAACCGATTGGCATGGACACACCACATCATTTACAGACACAGTGAAATAGATTTTGTTAACAAGAGAATGTGAATCCTGTCTCATCCAATGCACTTGCCCACTGAGATTAATTGAGATTACTGTTGCATGCATGCAACAGTCTGAAGAGGATCAATCCTGACACTGCTGTGTCAAGTACATATGCATATGTTACAGGTATATCCTGTCCCAGCACTGGGGTATTAGATCAATATCTCATGGATTCGATACTAGCAGAGACATACAAGCATCATGGTATTCCTATACAATATTGTGCTTGTTCACAACCACTGTGTTTGGATCATGGTGGGAGAGATGATCTCTCAGACATCACAGGTATGACGCGGTCAATGGGGTCAGATGTGGGTGTTACCTTCTTACTTGTACTTAATGTACGTATTATCTTATATATTTCATTTATATCCCTGAAGACAAGGACTTTCCGTCGGTTATCCGAAGCCAAGCCAGTAGTAGTTACCATACCTGGTGATCGATACGTATATTCTTTCCTTCTTAAACACGTGTTGGCCTACTCCATATCATGCCAAGACTTGAAAGAGATACACTCTTTCGAAAATTGAGGGCAAAGCCTGAAAATAAGGTACGTTGTTGCATACGAATGAAATCTCCGTGGTCGTTGCAACCACATCGTCTTGACCACGTCGAACCATTTTGTGCCACAGCGTTCCATATTTTGTTGTAAACTTTAATTACAGGTGTGCTTCGATTGCCCAGCGAAGAATCCGACCTGGGCATCAGTTCCTTATGGAGTCTTCATTTGCCTCTCCTGTGCTGGAATCCATCGGAGCCTAGGTGTTCACATGAGTTTTGTTCGATCGACAACATTGGACTCTTGGACAGATGATCAACTGCAGATTATGGCAGTTGGAGGCAATCAGCGTGCCAGGACGTTTTTTAAACAGCATGGATGGGATGACGTTGGCTCTGACAAGATAGAAGCCAAATACTCTTCAAGAGCTGCCCAATTATACAAGAAACAACTGGAGAAAGACGCTACACGTGGTGTGCAAACTGATGTGGCAAGTCCTGCTTCTCCAACTTTTGACGATCCTGAGAAAATATCAAAGCCTTCGTCAGTAGTGACGAAGAGCAAGGCTACTGCTGCAGCCACTGCAAGGCCTCGGGCTCCAAGAAGAGCCGGCAAAGGCGGATTGGTGGTGAAGAAGATGTCTCAAAAGGTGGATGATTCCTTGTTTGATCAAGCTCCGGCTGAAGAAGAACCTGAAGTACCCCTGACTGAACCAACCATGGAGCCTTCGTTGGACCAAATGTCATCTGGAAAGTCCTCGAGATTTACCATGGATGCCCTAGAGGAAAAGCAGAGTTCAGTTCAAAGAGGAAAAGATGGTCACGTGTTGCTCGATATGAACGATGACTTCTTTTCTAACCCCATTGGTACATCTACAAGTATGAAGGACGTCGAACCCCTCTCTCCAACGGGAACAAGCTCAGCACCAAGGAAATCCTCATTTGGTCGGCATCAAACCCGCACAGAGCAGAAACCAAATGAGCAACAGACCGGTAATGACGCTCAGCAGCGATTTGGAAATGCGAAGTCCATCTCTTCTGCGAGTTATTTTAATGAAGGTGGCAGAGACAATGACTACGAGCGACAAAGCAAGTTGGCTCAGTTCCAGGGCTCATCAGCAATCTCCTCTGACGCTTATTTCGGCAGACAGTCATCAAAAGGTGATGATTCAAGCGGAGATTTGGTGTCGAAAATTTCCTTGACCGCAAAGCAAGACATGGAACAGTTGAAAACTTTGGCAAGGGAAACTAAAAGTCAATTATCCAGATTTGCGCAAAACTTTATGCGTGATCTTCAAGGGATGTAATGCAATCTCATGAAATTAAACTTTGCTTTTTATTTGAAATAACTATGCAATCATCTATACACGTGATGTATCTCGCCCAAATATCTTCGATCTGGCCCAATCTGTTGCGACCAGAACCTGATTTCTGAAAGAGATCTGGGAGAAGGTTTCAAAGCCTCTCCAAGCGAGACCAGCAAAGTAGCCCATGATCGGTCCAATGACTGGCACATCCATAACTGCTCTATCAGATCCAACATAAGCCAAACTGCCTTTATGCACATACTCAAAGGGAGCGGTACTCTTGAGATCTAAGGGCTTGGATGAGGATATATCTTGAGATGCAAAAAGCTTGGCCAGGTATTCACCCTCTTGCTTTGCAACTTGGGCTGTAGCAGGCAAAGCTCTCAACCCTGAGTCAATTGTTTGCAAGAGCTCCTGAAATTCTTCTCTGTCCAATGAAGCATCATCATTGACATATTTGCTGTATAACTCTTCGTCAATGGTCTGGGATGTAGATTTGTTTGCATTTGCAAATGCTTTTGCTACAATACCTCCAAATCTCAATGCACCAGTCTTTGATTCTAAGAACCTTGCATGTTCTGCCAGATGGGGAAAGTCTTTAGACGCCTCTCTCAAAATGGTAGCGAGCTCGCGCCTAGATAAGCGGCCATTATTATCAATGTCAGCTTTTTCGAATAGTTCATCTGCTTTGTCCAAAGCTTTCTGCTGCTCAATGGTGGCTGCATCTCCAAGTGCAAACATGGTTCCATCTGGCGCACCGTGTACTCGCAGATATTCATCTGTGACTATTGACCTGAAGTGAGTCTGAGCTCCCTCGGGCAAAGCAGCTTGAAGATCCTTGACTAAGGGATTCATTGCTATACCTGTTGCCCATACACAGGCTCCAAATGGTATTTCTGTTTCACTGCCATCTTTGTCGACCGTAGTTACTCTGTCATATGAAACACTTTGCACTCTTGAGTTCAAGACCAGATCAATCCCATTTCTTTTGAAAATTTCCGCTGTATAATTTGAAATTGCTCTGTCATATGTGGAAAGCACATGATCCATCAATTCCACCACTCTAATCTTGACATGTTTCACGATATCAGGATATAATTTGGAGAGATCGCTTTCAATTAGATCATATAGTTCCGCAGCTACCTCTACTCCTGTTGGTCCCCCACCAACAATAACAAACGACAACAATTTTTCTATTTCTTCAGAAGATGTAGCCGGAAGAGCCGCTCTTTCAAAACACTCTGAAACCCTCAACCGTAATCTGGAAGCATCTTCCACTGTTTTGAAAAATGTTGTGTGTTCTTCCACTCCCTTGATCCCAAAGGTATTATTGACGCAACCAACGCTCAATATAAGAATGTCATAAGGAAGTTTGAAGCAAGCTTCTGGGAAGCCAGCATCCTCTGGGAAACATGCAACAATAGCCTTTTCTTCTGGCAGTATCTCATTGCACTTTGCTTCGAAGAATCGACCTTTATTCTTCAATACTGATCTCACTGGTTCAACAATAGAGCGTTCTTCAACTGTTCCAGCGCACATAGCTGGTAACAGAGGAGTATACACGAAGTAATTCCTGGGAGAGACCAAAACAAGCTCGTATTTGTCTGATAGAGACTCGCTCCATGATTTAATGAAGCTCATGGCAGCCCAGCCAGACCCCAAGACGACCACACGCTGCTTGCCGTTCGACGGACGGCTAAGATAGTTCAGGGAACCTCCTTCTGTTGACTCCTGCAAGTGTCAATTTAATAATATGAGAAATGCAATTCTAATTGCTTGATGTACCATTGAAAACGCACGATTTCAGCTAGGGCAGAGCAAACTCCAGACCTCCTGACCGTATTTGGTCGAATCTGTTTGGTCATGAGAGAGTGCTGCATTAATCCTCTATTGATAGTGTATCTTTCATTTAGGGGGAGAAGCTTGCTTTGAACCCTCGAAGCACCAGGATATACCTGTTTCACTGACAGTTTTGAGCCTGTGCATCGTGACATGGGAGAGTTGGAGAGGGCACCTGCCATCATTACTTCTTTACTGTTATACACAGAATGTATCAAATTTTGTTGTATTTTGAAACATATAAAAGTGATATAAACTAGTTGACTGATCTCACAATCTCCATTCGAGGGTTTGAGTCATGGCATGATCACCACAGCATTTCCATGAATGCAGCTCTATGTGGAAGCCCTATGGAGGAGGATGAAAATGGTCAGGCATGTGAGTTGGATGGCATCTCAAACCCAGACAATGTTAACCGCTTTGGAAAGTTCATCTTGATCGGAGAAGATACTGATAACCATCAGAATGACTATATGTGGGCTTGGAGCCCAGATACTGGAAAGATGACCCGAGTGGCCACTACTCCTTATGGATCAGAGGTCACTGGGATGGAAGTCATTCGGGGGCTTAATGGAGGATTCACATATTTGACTTTGGTAACACAGCACCCATATGGTGAGACTGACATTGACCAGGTCAGTAATGAATTTTCAGAGGGTAATGAAGGTTACATTGGATACTGGGCAATTCCCGCCTCAGCAAATGAGGACGATTTTGTGTTCAATCAGGTCGATGTTCCTATGACACAAAAGGAAAAGTCCTCTCTGAATGTGGCCTCTCTGATGGCAGCTTCTGATGTTCCAACACCAAACTCCTCTGGTGAAAGCGTGAAGTCAGAGGAATCTCCACCAAGTTCATTATCTAATTTTGTCGGCTCTTCAGTATACTCCGCCATTGCAATACTTTTCAGCTCAGTATTTATCTTTTGAATACCTTGGTGAACATTTTGATTGAAGGTTGGCTTTTGCAATGCTATCCTTTTCCATGCATGTGTGTCATCATTTGTCAACTTGGCAACCATTTGCATGATGCAGCTTGAATCGTGAACAGCTGGAATCTTTTTGTACAATTAGCATTGTAATATTATGGACAGAACAGTGTCGTAACAAAATTGATTTGATATTGTATCTTTATTTATTTGTGATGTTCACTCTGAAAGTTGCTTTGGCAGTGTTCGCTATCGCTGCTCAATGTCTGGCTTCTGCAGATCAGAGGTGCTCGTCTTGTAAACTGGTCGCAAAAGAGCTCAGAGGAAGACTGGAAAATGAGCGAGTGAGAAATTCTATAGATTCTCGGTCAAGATTAAATAAAGATGGCAAGAGAATTGGGAAAATTATCAAGTTCGAAGTGAGCGAGCTTCGAGCCATCGAGCTTCTGGATGACCTTTGCTCTGAAATGAAGAAGTACACCCTGGATGATCAGATCCCAGGGCATTGGAAGATTAGACAAGGACCGGAAACTGCAAGCATAAGACACCATTCTAGATCGCTTATGAGTGCATGCAGTGACATAATAGGGGAGCACGAGGATGACCTTGCAGCAGCCATCAGAAGTGGCAAGGCAACACCAGACTCTATAGAGCAAATGCTCTGTTTCACACCAGGTGCCTGTGATACGAAATCTGAACTATAAACAAAATGAATCCTTGCATCTATGTTTTTGAAATGGCCACATTTGATCGAAACGAAATAGAATTATTAACACGGAATTATTGAACAGCAAAATCAAGTTGTCAAAGGACTTTGACCAGTCAATCGATCGGATATCGATGGATATCCATCAATACAAGTTCGCTCCCTCGGGGATACTTCGTGATAAAAGGACAAAGTTCAATTGTACGTGTATATTGCCTTAGGATTTTGATTTTTCTATTTAATACTAGAAGCGTACATGCATTGCCCTTCAATCACAAGAAACCTCCCCAATACCGTAGAAATGGTACACAACTTTTCAAGAAATTCCCAAGCACCAATAACAAAGCCCGTCCATTCAATGCTTTAGACTTTTCACGACTTACGGGCTTTTTGGACTTTTTCTTCTCGTAGAAGATTCTAGTTATATCACGACAAGCATGCAGAAACACTGCAAACAAACCTGGCACTACCAAAAGGCAAACAGGTATGACACAAAGGAATCTAATATCATGAATTAACCAAGGAACTAAAAGAATTATTGAGATTGACCCAAATAAGACTATTAGTTCAAGATCAAGTGGCTCATTCTTTCTGGGGAGCTTCCCAGACAAACTTGCAATTCTCAGTCTCACTGTACCCTGTCTCTTCTGCCTATATCCCGCAGTCCTACCATCGTTCTTCTTTGTTTTTGCATCATTTTCTCCCATACAATTACTACAATAGAATCCTATTTTCCTATTGGGAGTTCTCCGAAAGGACAAAACCCGATAGACTTGTGGATTTAAAGTGTACATTCAACTTTACTGTGCATTTCCAAGTCGGTCTTGCTTTCTCCTGATCTGAGACAAGTCTCTAGGGGACCAGATACATTTGCATTTTTTTATAGTGATCGGATACTTTAATGGAAATTCTTGTAGTTGAAGTTTGAAACTTGCAACAATTGTTGTTTGTTGGCCAAAATATACCTTTCAAAGCAAGTATAATTATGTTTCTGCGCAAACAATGCGAAATATCCTGGTATAATTATCCAATATCCGATATTTTAAATGAAAATTCATGACATTGGTCTGACCTGTATAGGAAACAATGAACTCAGCATTCATGGGTAATACTCACCCAAGATTATCCTGAAGTGAGGTTTTCTTCTGAATCGTACATGAAGTTATCTCTTTACATCTCTACCATACGTTATGAAGTACAATAGGATCCTATCTGAAGATTACGGTGGCTTTTCAAAGACACTGGCAATGCTTTCCCAAATTAGGTTGCAAGCTTGCATGGCTTATAAGCCATGACTTGAACTAGTTCATGATGAACTGGCCAGTTGGAACTTGGCCAAGTAGAGAAATCATCAGATCAGCCGGACGACAAAAATATTGTGCTGTCTTGTTGAAAAGCATGAATAATATTTTATAATATTATAATACTAAACTTCTACAGAACTAGGAAGTAGTCGCACCCTTCGTTACTGTTGAACTGGGTTTCCTCTGACTTCGTCCGATACCGGTTCCATACAGCATAGCTTACAGGGAAAGAAATGATATAGGATATCAATTTAACAATGAATAAATATTTCATATAACGAAATGTTTGCATCAAAGGTTGGGAGTGCTTTGGTGGAACGGTTTAAGGGTCAAGTGCAGCTCAAAGTAGTACGTCACTATCATTCTGGGAATGGAAACACCTCGATTTCGGATAAATATGCCTCATTCAAAAAAATTAATTCTGTAGGATAGTGGTGATGCAACGAAAGACTCAACAATTGGCAAGACTCTTGAGGGCCTCAGCGTAAGTTTTTTCGGTTTCCTAGCTCAAGTTTCGAAAATTGTCCTCTCATACGATTCATTCTCTTCGTGTAGCTTGCCTCCATGCATGATGCTCCTGCAATATTATCGCAGCTCCTCGAATGGCGGATAAATGCTTTGGAAGCATCCACAAGTGGCCGGGCAAACTCAAGCCATGTTGTGCTTTTGAAATCAAAGGTGTGTCTCTTCCATTGTATCATCGATTAGTTCCATTTGATATCAACGACTCCGGTTTTATTACAGCTTATCATTGAAATGTTTTTTCTGGAAGCTTCAAAAAATGTTGTGGCAGAAAACAGTGTGATCATACCAACATCAACAAGTGGGGAACTGGAAGAGCTTGCGTTTGATTGGATCCTGAATGGAGAGCGTTACGTCACTGTCGTGACGTTGCAGGATCAATCATTGGCTCAACTAAAAGATAAAGTTATTTTGTCCGCATCACAACTTTTGGGTGAACTCTCATTCAGCACTTTGGAGTCCATTTTGCAGAGATTTCTGAATGAGCTCAGCCACAGGCTTACTGCTGAAGCATCTTCCCCTGCAAGGCAAGAATTGTATGATCTTTGTCATTCATTGCGTTTTTTGAAGCTTAACGACACCTCAACCGCAGGAATGGCTTCTTCAATCCGATTTCTCGAGGCTATATTTCCTTTACGCCATGTTGCGACTGAAAAAAAAAGTAGGCCACAGCATGCCCTTTGTGACCTATTAACGTATATTCTCAGCCCTATTTCAGACCTTGGTGATCCAGGATCCTTTGGAATTGTGTGTGGGGCCTCTTTGAGAAATCAATGGTTTTCAACGATTAAATTACTGCGCACAGAGCTTTCTAAATGGGTAACAAAGCAAACGAAGCAGGCAATGGCAGGATATCCTGTCTTATCAGCCCTAATTTGCATAGATGATGAAAACTCGCTGGTAAACACCATTGATGTCCTTGTTGATAGCTTAAACAAGCACATGAGGGACAAGAAGATGTGTTCTATGGCATTGCTCTGCCTTACTCGTTGTGTCTCATGTTTCTTAAGACGCCTTGGTGGAAGAAGCGATCCTGAGAGATTGTCAAAATGGGTGGCACGTAGTACACATCTGGCAATTAATTCTACTATTAAAGGATCTTTCGTATCTCCAGATCAAATTTTAGTGATGAGATACCTTTGTATCTCAATTGCTGCAGTACTTCCCGAATATGCCATCCAGGGAGTTATTCTTGAAATGATGAAACTTGATCAAGGCCATTGCTGGGAAGCACCATATATAGCAGTATCATCAATGGTTCCTATTCTATCTAAGGCGCCTGGAAGACTGTTTGATGACCATAGGGATACCTTTGAAATGCTCCCCCCAACACCTGCAGCTTTGGAAGCTTTGATGACCAGTCTGGCACCAAACCACCCATATGGAAAGCCCATATCTAATCAATCTTTAGGACGTATGGAACACCTCATGCATCAGGGTTATTCTCTGCTTGATGTTTTGGATGTCGGGCACTTATCTGAGAACATTGAAAGCTCTCTAGATAAGATCAGAGCTCAGTGTCACCAAATATATGGGTTCACAAAGCTGCCAAATTCTGCAAAGTATCAAGGCGATCGGTATGGTAAGGAGAGAATCTCTGCTTTGACAGTTCTTGTCAGTATCCTCGATGCAATACCTTTTGTGATTCCTTCTTCATGGAAATCAGATACCAAAGCGACGAAGCAGTTTATGGAGGATGTTCCAGGTTATTCCATACATGCAGAGCCGTGTGTAAGAAATGCAGCCACTTCCGCCTTGATTCGCTGCATGAATGCTTGGGTAGGTTCTAGAGAATATATCATCACAGGAATGGTCCAGGTGACGAAAAGTGTCATTTTTGAGCATGTTGAACTTGTGGAAGAGTCAGCAACGTTACTGCTTAGATTAATTTATATCTGGGAGGCCTCTTTGAACCAAAAAAGTTCAGATATGCAATCATTGCCTTCCCCGACTTTGAATATAGACTTTCCGATTCATAAAATCGAGTCATGCGGATTCTTTCTCTTATGCCATGAAAGTGGGGAGATCAGAAGTCTCGGGCTCAAACTCTTGAAAGTAGGCTCTCGCTTGAATCAAAATATTAAATGTAGGTTGGCCTCACATACAGGTTTAGATTCAGATGCGTCTAAAGCCTCGAAAAGCAGTGAAAAGGCGGATCTTGATATCCAATTCGAGCATTCCAGATTAACTCAATCAACAGGAAATGCAGGAAGAATGGATCAAGGATATAGCCCAAGAGAGCCAAAGCCAGACAGGTTTCGAAAATCTTTTACAGATTTTGTATCTCCTCGAACAAACAGTTTTCCTACATCATGGCAGAATACAGTCATATCGTCAACACATGCCGAACCTATGACTTCAGTTCCTTCAAGCCCAAAACTCAATCAGCATACGGATCAGATAGATCTTATTGAAATAATACATCGATATGGGAGTCAAATCTATCAGAATTGCTTTTGGGACTTTGGAACTTATTCAAACATACTTAAGGGGTGGAAACCCACCCCTGAGGATTGCTCTTTTGATTCCTGTTTGACCGACATTGGCAGTCATGAAAAAAAAAGAAGATGGTTCAAGATAATTTCAGATGTACTTCGATACTGTTGGAAATATTCAAAAGATACAGCATATCACATTGTTTCAGAGGCCTTTGACACGCTTGTTAAACTGGTTCTGCAAGACCAACTTGGGAGGCAGTACCTTTCACAGGAACCGGCAAAGAGCTACTGGAGCAATATATTATCGTTCATCATTGCTCCAACCCCAACCTGGGGTATAATTACTGAAGGGGAGAGCGTTGAAAGCAAAATGATATTTTTCATATCCATCATGATAAACTGTACAAGAATGGGTTCGGAAGAAGCGCTTGATGCAATGGGATGTATTGATGAGTCTTTTCAATCATTAGTAGTTAAGCAATCTAAGCCCCTTGAAAGTGAATACTCTTCCTCAGGAATGGAAAAGAAAGGTAGTGTTGTCAAATCTGTTAAAGGAATAAAGGATAGTCGTTTAGTCCATGCTCAGATTTTGACTGCGGTTTGTTCAAGATTGGGTCCGTCCACTTTGTCCAGCAACATAGCAATGAGAGAGTCGCTTGTTTCATTTGTGGTTGAAACAATCAGATACATCGATATATTGTCAGACATATCATCAGAAATCCAGCAGTTGAGATATTGTGTTTGCACAATTTCAAGGCAATTGGCCTTACAGCTTTCAGTCAAAGAGCCTCAGTCCTTCCCACCTATGCTTAGGAAACAGCTGTATGCCAAATTTGGTATGTATACTGAAGAAGGACAAACTCAGGGTCTTTTTAGGTCGGAGCTTCGGAGGCAAATTGCTGCAGCAAAAGCTGCAGTGAGACCAAGAGATCCGGAACGAATTCAGCAGATAGAGAAAGAAATCTTGGTTTCGTCAGAAATGCTGGAGCATGCAGCTAATCTTGCAATGGCATCAATGCTTGCTGGACCTATTTTCGACTCAGAAAGCTCAAACCCTAATGGTAGAGTGTTGACTTGGATTCAAAGAATGTTACAAAGTCCAGAGGCTGTCTATCATTGTGAATGGGCTCCAAAAAAGCAAGAGATAGCAAAGGAAGCACTACATCTACTGCTTTGTTCGAATATGAATATGGGTACATTATTTGTGGATCAATCGTATTCCTTCCAAAAAGAAGTCTCTAAAGCCTATTTCTTTGTCTTGGCAGAAGTGATTATGTTTAATCATTCTGTCAAACTTGAACCTCAGATATTGATCGCGCTTGTTCTGAGTAAAATGGTCGATCCTGATCCACAATCAAGATCTATTGCTAGAAAGCTGCTCCATACTATTGAGAGAAGGTATAGACCTGATCCTAGATCTGATTTGCATCTCCAAAAACTTTGGGTAAGTGATGATTCACCAGAGGGAGAGGTTGTTCAAGATTTAGTAGTCGTTGGAGGTCTTCAGAATTCGCATATAATATTCCAACAAAAGGTCTCATCAGCTATGGCAGTCCATTATGAAGGCATTTCTTTTCAGGTAATCCTGGAGGTACTCAAGCGCCAGGTCTCTGTGTCAAATAGCCCTGAGAGGATTCACCAGACATTGTCGTGTCTTCCACCGTGGTTAGAAAATGCAGACTTCTCTCGAGATCCTTGGCGCGAATCTATCTTAGACCTCCTATTTAGAGTCTCGCAAATTGATTCTTTGATTCAAACCAATACAATTCAGAGCATTTGGAGCACTATCGCTTCTCATAGAAGAAATATTGTACCTGTACTAGACTATTTGTTGGGTAAGCTTCTAGAAGAGAGTCGTCTAGAAGATGCGAGTGGGTCAGAAAATTTTGCAATCGAACCAGGGAAACATATTGCACTGTATCTGTCTCGCGTTTCCCCAAAATTTACAATAGAGCATCTGATAACATTAGCAGAATTAGAAATCCTTCACACACCGGATAAAAATGAGCCTAGAGATCAAGTACCGACTATCAATGTTGTTGATTTAGGCCTAATAAAAGAATGGCAGCACAAGGTGGCTTATGCACCAGCACAACAGAGGTTACGATCATTGCAACCATTGGCTGCCAGAGCAGCTGCAGCTATTGCCGCAGAAACAAGTGACTCCTCGAAGCCATTTACAGCTTCTTCATTTGCCAAGGTAATCAAGAGATCGACATTGGATTTGATTCTGAAGACGGGTGTAGCGGTTGCTGATACTGTAGCAGTGGCAGGTGCTGCAGCAGTGGGTTCCATCTCTGCATCCGCTCTTGGCATATCAGATGACGATATAAAATTCATTCGATCAAGAACAAAGTATGGAGAATATGAAATGGAAGAAACGCAAGATATATCAGTGCTGGAAATTTCGCAAGACACCGAGAGTAAATCTAGAATCATAAAATACCCAGACTTGGAACAATCTATACCGAGAATAATGGAGCACAGAAGATCGCTATCTTCTCAAGAGGGATCTCTATGCCTTTTGAGCGACATAGCTTCTGAGAATGATGAGCATTTGAGGCCACATCTGCCAGAACTGCTACATATCGCGGTTTTGCAATTGGATTCTTGCAACGAGTTGGCTTGTCACGAGGCTTGCCAAATGCTGCAGTTTCTCTTGTACAACTTATCGTACAAGATACTTGAAACAAATTCAAAAGAAAACACCAAAGCTGTTTACTCTTCTGAGTACGCAAGGGTTGCAGGGGCAATAGGGTATCTGCAGCAAGTGCCACGGGGTGAAAGAATTTGGGATTGGGAACTTCCCACTCTCTCACACCCTTGGGTCAAATCTGCGGGTTCGGTGGCCGCGTTTGTACAACTTGTCGTAAACTGTTTTCCTTTTGATTCCGAATTATCTGGTAAATGGTCTTTGGAGGCTTTGAAATGGGCCTGCTGCTCAGGAACACGACACGGTGCATCGCGTTCTCATCAGATTTATTGCTCTCTGTCTCCATCTCTGACCAGTCCTGGATGCACAGCTTTGTTGTTTTGTCTCGAAAAGTGCCTTCGAAATGCTTCATCTGATGGACTTGATACTGCAATTGAAATCCTTTGCACCTTACGGGTTTTGATTTCAAACACTGACGGGGAGAAAATCATCCTGTACCCCCATCTTCTGGCTGCTTGCGTTGCATTGTTGAACTCCTCGGTGGTTCGAATTGGAGAAATTACTATATCTATGCTGATTGAGATCCTTGAGTGCCTTGATTTTGCCGAAGTTAATGTGCAACAGGCTATTCTTAGTGTCTTTGCACCAGAGCGACTAGAAGATTACCTCAATATTTCTTCCGGCGAGTGCATCGATGGGCGGTGGATATTAGGCAGCAGTTTGCTCACAAATTTAGACATTGAAGAGGGGATATCTGCTCCTTGGCTTGCATTACAGCAGCTGCTGGTGAAAGGATTGTTTCAGGCAGACACAGAGTCCCTCTCAATAAATGCATTTGGGTCTATTTGTCGTCAAATTTCCAGAGCAGCAAAAGTAGGGTCTCTGGAACGGAGATTGGGAAATGTTCGAAATGAAGACTCTGATTATCTTCCAGGCATCAAATTGAATATTTGGGGGGGGATCGAATCAATCATTGGAGATGTGTTCACTGGCTTGGCCATAACAATATCATCAACTCTGCCCTGGATCTTTGTACAGGTGAACATTGAGGAATTTTCGGTAGATATTTCGGGATTTTTGAAGGACTTATCCCTTTCGTGTGAATCAATTGGCTGGAGTGATTTAGGTGCCATGCTTCTTTGCCTGGAAACCGATCCGAACTCAAAGATGGATCTTGATATGAGCTGTAGGAACTGGTCAAAAGAGGTTATTCCCATATTAATCAGAGAGATCTTTCCTAAATTTGGCCTTATCTTTATTCAAAGGATTGTAGAAACAATTCAAAGAGCATCTACTATTTATCAAAGGGCAGCACTGTACATTTTAGAGGCCACCTTCAATCATCCTGGCCTGGATTTTGGGAATGACTATCAGATCCTCGATGAGACATGCTTAATTGATATTTTAGCGCAAGAACTCAATGGGGACCTAGGAGACTGCGTTGTACGGGTGATGCAAGCGCTATCTCGTTATCAGAGCTCTACAGAAGAAACCGAATGCTTCAGTATGCTGAGCTGGAAGGATAGTGTGGATGAGATTGGAGAATGCAACAAGGTTTGTTCTGCTGCATTGAAGCGTATCACCTTGAAATGCCCTGGAAACGTAGAATTACTTAGACTAATGCCCAACGAGCAATCAAAGGCCGAGGGGAAATCTTCTTACACGCATTTATTACCGTTTTTACCGGAATAATGGTAAAGAACATAGGTTCCAAAATAGGGAGGCCCGTTCACCCGGGCTCTGTCACCTAAAGCCTCACTTTTTTACATTTTGCTCTATTTTCAGCAGCTCTCCTTCCTGGTCGCCTTCTATTCCAATATTTTCAAATAAATCTCTTTGATTTCCGTCATAGTTTTCAGAAATCTGGCCCCATATATCAGTAAAGCTTCTCTTTCGACTCTTCCATACTGATAAATTAGACTTGATAGTTTTTTCTACTTTCATGATATCCTCTGCCGATATCTGTGGTGTATCAGCGCTCCTCAAGACCGCAAGCTTACTATCTAGTACCTCAGACTCTTTTTGCATAGACCGGTAAAAGTCTTCCATTTCTTTCAGAGTTTGCCTCGACCTATACTTCTTAGATTCTTCTTGCAGTTCTCTCACAATACTTGCTTTCTCCTGGACCTGCTTTTTTAACAAATCATTTTCGATACTCCTTTCCTTGATCTCTTCCTCTGTCAAGGAAGGAAGATCATCCTGACGAATAAAGTATACTTTCGCTTTCCCAAACTCCTTGCAAGTCACTTTCCCAGAGTTTGCAAGCTTGACCAAAGCTTTGTCAACTTTGGATTTTGGAACCTTATGCTTTTGGAGATAGTCAGCGACATTCTACAGGATGATAAATCATATCAATTCATGCATGGAAACCGGGGCAGAATATTATGGGGAGATTTTTTCCGGACGGGCTACCAACCAACCAGGTCAGCCCCGACTTGAGGGAAATCCGAATACGTACCTGGACATTATAGGGTCTGTTGTCATGTTTCATTAATTCTAAAACAAGATCTTCTGCGGACATTATTTCAGGCTGTTGCTCGCTGACACGGTTGTGACTAGGTTCCCGCGACAAGGTAGTTCAAATTCAAAAGATTCGGTGATAGCTCTACCGTGCTACATCAAGTTGATTCATGTAAGTTAAAGTGATTAATTAATTTGATTGTCGACGGGTAAGATCCTCTTGCTCGTATTCCAACTCCAGATGTCCTCGTCGTTTGGTGGCTCTTGGCCTTCTAGGAGGTTTTGCCATTGATGGCCCTGGTTGATCTTCTCCATCCTCATCTTCCAGAGATGAATCAGAATCCTCATCCAGAGATGAATCAGAATCCTCATCAAAGTCCTCCATGTCACTATTCAACTCTTTTTCATCAAAGTCTAACTCTTCCAACCATTCTACGCCATCCTCATCTTCACTTTCACCCTCATCTTCTATGAAGTATTCTTCCTCATCCTCATCTTCTAGTTCAATCTCTTGCATGGTGTCATTCTCAATCTGCTCGTTCTCATCGGCAATAGCTTCTTTAGACAGGGCCTTCTTGTACTGCAATGTTGGAAAGTTGTAAATGTCTCCATATGTGCCATTTTTCAGCCTCTCTAACAGCTCTTTCTCAATTGCTTTGTCAAGTTGTGCTGCGGCTTCAGCCTTGGCCTCCTTTCTCTTCTCCATCTTCTCTTTTCTAGCTGGCATAGTCAGAAGTTTTGGTTTTATCTTCAATTGCAACTTTCTCATGCGTATGAGATACTGAGTAATCTTTGTGAGTCTCTGTTTGTTCTTGTGAATCAGGAACTTGGGCCAATATGCCAAATGCTCATCAATTTGGGCAAGAGCAGCAGAATATTGCCTTGGTAGCCGAATCTTCTGCCACATTTTCTTAGGAGCATGAGCTCTCTCTGCGGTTTTGATGTACAAGTACATTCTTCCCTTATCCTCTCTGATTGTTGCATAGCGGCTATTCGCTAACGGACAAGAACTCCTATTGCACAAACCTATGGCACAAATATAGTCCTTTTAGCATGCAATGATAAATATCTTGAAACTCTCTGGAAGAGCGGGCTTTCTATGCGTCAATATGAAGTCTGATGCCATTTCTCATCACAACATACCTGTCACATTATATTCATTCCTGCAAAAATTCTGAGTCGTCGTCTTGGCACGGAAACTGCAGTGCCCATGCATAATGAGCTGCCATACTACCTACACAGCATTACATTGATCGTTCTTGTCTCATATTATTCGTGTACATGTGTGCATATTAATCCAATGAGTGATATTGCGTGAGACAGAAGACATACCTCATCGTGCTGCATGACGTCAAGTTACGGTGACTGTGCTGATGTGCTAATGTCAGTCATATATATAAAGTATATATCAATTTATCAACTTGTTTCAATCGCAGATTCCTGATAAGATAGCATCCTTGGCCAGTGAAACTTCAAGACTTGTCCCTGACATGCATGCATGGCCATGTACCAGTACTGGACATCATCTACCAGGAATCACACGATCGCCGTAGACAATCTCACTCGAATACCTTTGTATACCTAGATCAAGAGTGTAGAGGATGAATTGGGCCTTGTCACATGAGTAAGCAGGAACATCATGATGTTGTATGATCATCATAAAATAGTTGAGTCAGTTGCAACCAATATTGGTTCCTGTCTATTACAGTCGTTTCCACATTTGCATGGATCCGCATCATGTCTTTAAAATAGTAAAATGAATTTAATATCTCGTCATATTTCCGTGCAGTAGCATGTCAATCGTCATCAAGCACCTGCAACGTGCTCTGGACGAGTTTGTACAAGGATTCCAGTTTGACTTCTTAGTCGGGGCCAATTTAGCATTCCAAATCATCTGTGTCGGATTGACAGCCCTTTTCATAGTTTTTTGTTGCATTCCTGTGCTGCATAAGCGTGCCCGGTCAATACTGAGACCTTGGGCCGTGTATCATGTCGAGAACGGGTTGTACTGGGTGGCACTGCTCCAGCAATATAGAAAACCTTTGCTTACCATGATCATGGAGCAGTCTTCTCAGAGTGTCAGCGTTGGATTTTACGTACGTACCATAATGCCTTGCAGACTTTATGTGTGATACAGTTAATACTTGGTGCCAAATTCATGCAGGGCTCTTCTCTTCCGGTGCTTATCTGGTTGGGCTTTCCGAGGCTTGGTTCTGACCTTTGCTTATTGATGGCGATAACACTATACGTTGGAAATGCGATGAAGGATCTTGTGTCATCACCTCGCCCACTCGGTTTGAGGTATGGGAGCGTTCGACTGGTTCACATTGCAACTTTATCAGAGGAAACAAAGAAGAATGCTGAAGAATTTGGACTCCCATCTTCCCATGCCATGAACACTCTTTGCTTCAATTTTTATGCATGTCACTACCTTCATAAGTATGGATATTTTCCGGATGGCGCTGCTATTTTCATGTATTCAATGGTCACGCTGTGGGTCCTCTGGATTGCAGTGTCAAGGGTATATCTGGGACTCCATACACCAATTGATATCTTGGCTGGAGCAGTAGCTGGTCTCGCTGTACTCACAGCATTCATAAGCGTAGAAAACTTGATCCAAGATTTTATACATTTGCCTCATTCTTGGTTCTATGCAATCATGATATCTTTGATGCTATTACGGCTTCATCCCACTCCAGCAAGCCACACACCGAGCTATGAATTCACGACAAGCTTTGTGGGTGTGGCTTTTGGTGTCATCCTTGCTGTCAGCATGAAACCGGAATACTTCCATCACAAGGAAGATATCTCTGAAATATTCAGTAAAGGTGTTCACGTAGCATTAGCCAAGCTGTGTTGTGGATTTACTATTGTGCTTGTGACAAAATTGGTTACTAGGCGTGTATGCTCAGCATTACTCCCAATTGCATATCACTGGTTTCCTGCTTCAATACGACAGGCGTGGCAACCGCCTGTATGCGCACCACCAGACCCTGTGACAAAGTTGAAAAAGACGATTGATGGAACTCAATGGGCAGATATTGATGCAACAGTGAGGTTTTTTTCGTATGCATCCATAGGGTTTGCAGTATGTTATATCGCTCCTGTGGCATTTGAGATTCTAGATTATGTCTAATTTTACAGTATATCTGTAGCTAGCATGAAATAATCAATTTCTGATGCCCAAACCCTGGACGCACAACAACAGTCGTGGACCCTTTCTGTAACTGACAGAGAAAGGGTGCCCAAGAGCATTACTATGTGATTCACACCACCCTCACATGTTGCAACAGCCATATTTGTACGATTACAAGTGTATATTATTCAAAACACCTCATGCTGAAGTGGCCTGGGGTCTTTTAATCTTTCCAGCAAAGCTCAATTGTGCCCCATCGGAGGACTGATTCGATCGGAACTCTAGAGTAGCAAGCTTGCTTGTGCCAACGATCTTCGTTGACTCAATTGTTGTGATGTTTTTCTTAAATAGAGAGGTTTCGACCCATCTGATCATTGGATATCGAAGTAAAATTATGCTGTAAAGTCGAACCTGCTATATGGCTGGGTCTGTCAGGTGAAGTTTGCCCAACAAACTTTGGCAGACGTGTCATTGCGTTCGGAGCCTCACCACCAGTACAATAAAGGCTTTCAACTTAGATCTTGGTGTGATATTGTTCTGAAAGGATAATTCAAACATAGTTTTACGTTCTGTTGGCATCCAATATTCCGAATAATGCTTACCACGTTTGTTGAAGATAGGCCGGTAAAGCGGTTGAAAGGAGAGGCTGAAAGCACTTCTGGAGAGGTATGCGTTGCCTTCGTGTACGCTTTGCGTTCATTCCTATTTGACTCGATTGTTCTTTTTGCGTCGCTATAGAGTTCTTCCAGGACTAGTCCACAGCAGGGAATAGTATTTGGAGACCCAACTTTCCTACCAGCCAGCACTCCAGCACTGGGACGGTTTCATGATTGTTTTGTACCCATCAACGGTGATTCTAACAAGACAAACTTAGCATCAAGGCAACTAAGTAGTTTGCAGAGGCGTTTTGCTACCCAGCAGGTTTTAGAGACACCTAAGCCATGTAGCAGTGATGATAGTCCACCTGAGAACACCGTAAATGTATTGACTGACATCAATGTTGCAAATCAGATAGACGAGGTAGATGGATTCTGCATTCGTAGCCAACCAACATACGAGAGAGGTGTTTCACAAAGAATATTAGAAAATTTGGAGGATGTAAAAACCCCGTGTAGACAAGGAAGTGAGGAACTTGAAAGAGTGCTTTCCGACAACGATTTGCAGATTTTAGAGAGTAAATTCATCACAGAAATTGAAGCTGAAAAGGAAGACATTTCTCAAGAGTTGGGAAATCATCACAATCTTACTTTGAGAATCCCATCTGTGCCTAATGATGATGGCCATGACCGTCTTACCCCTGCAGTACACTCTGCAGATCGTGTACAGTTAAACAATACTGGTCTGAATTATTTCCCGATTTTCAGATCGAAAAAAGACTGCAAAATTGTGTATTTAATCAGGCATGGGGAATCAGAGTTCAATGCTGCATGCTGTGCAAAGGGTTCATCTTGGGAGGACCCTCTATTATTTGATGCCAGGCTCACATTGAAGGGAAGAAAACAGGCCCTTTTGCTTCGCCAAGAAGTGAAAAAGTGGGACCTACCCAGTGATGCCCTCTGGGTTACCTCTCCTCTCACCCGTGCAATAGAAACATTGCTGCATGTTCATCCGGACATTGAGCCATCCGACATTAGTTGCCAGTCAGATGCGTTAAGAAACGTTCTCATTCTCCCTGAAGTGGCAGAAAATTTGCACACATCTGGTGATATAGGAAGAAAGCCATCTGATTTGGTGAAGGAATTTCCTATGCTTGGCACCCAATTAAAGAATCTGTCAGATGTTTGGTGGTTTACTAAAACAGATCGACCAAATTGCCCATATGAGAAAACATTTCAATCGCATGAGACGAAAGAAAGCATTAAAAGAAGGATCAAAAAGTTCCGGAAGTGGATAATTGATCGACCTGAAAAGGCATTTGTTGCTGTTGGTCATAGCATGTTCTGGAAAGACTTTGCCACTACGTGTCACAATGGCATCAAGCAAGAGACGATGCGCAATTGTGAATGGAAGGTAATCCACGTTTAAATTTCAGAATTTAAAATCTCATATATATATATAAAATACACTGTTCTATTACCTCAACGGGGAGCATCACACGGTAAGAAAGAAAGCCATGCAAACGATGCTGCGTTGTCAACTACTCCCCCCTCAACCCGGTCCGACATTGGGGCGATCGCGCATTCTGAGGAGTAAAACATTATCTCACAAACATCCTCTGGATAAATCAAAACCTATCCTCCGAAATTCACGCACATACGCTCTTGACACGGGGACACTGGTGGGTGCGGGGCTCTTTTTTGCGCCAGGAGCTGCTATCCTAACATATGCTTTCTTCAAAGGTAAAGGGAATCTTACCGATGGGCTAAGCAAACTTCTTACGGAGGTCAGTCAGGGCTACTTTCAACCGTCAATGGGTGGAGAAAATATTCCAGTGGCGGAGGGGGAGTTGTCTGATCTGGCTGGAGATGAGCCTTTGTTCAAGGCCTTGTATCAGTGGTTCATAGATAATGGACCTGTTTTCAAGCTAGCTTTCGGACCCAAAGCATTCATAGTAATTTCAGATCCACGGGTTGTGAAACATTTGCTGAAAGATAACGCTTTTAATTATGATAAGGGAGTTTTAGCTGAGATATTGGAGCCCATTATGGGGAAAGGGCTGATTCCAGCGGATCTGGAAACTTGGAAAACAAGGCGCAGGCAAATTGTGCCAGCATTTCATCAGGCATATTTAGAAAATTGTGTCAAAATGTTTGGTGACTGTACAGGAAAAACTATAGAGAGACTTTCCAAAGCATCAGAATCCTCAGAAATTGTAGATATGGAGAAGGAATTTTTAAATCTTGGGCTGGACATAATAGGAATAGGTGTATTTAACTATGATTTTGGGAGTATAAATCAGCAAAATCCTGTGATTCAGGCGGTATACGGAGTGTTGAAAGAAGCAGAGCATAGATCAACATTCTATATCCCATATTGGAACCTGCCAATTTCAAAATTCATTGTTCCGAGACAAATTCAATTCCAGAAAGATATCAATATAATCAATGACTGTTTAGACGACTTAATTGACCAAGCAAAGCTGTCAAGGAGTGTTGATGACATTGAAGCACTCCAAGCAAGGGATTACTCAAAAGTAAATGATGCGTCATTGTTGAGGTTCTTGGTGGACATGAGGGATGCCGATCTTGAGCAGAAGCAACTCCGAGATGATTTAATGACGATGCTTATTGCTGGTCATGAGACTACTGCAGCTGTGTTGACATGGACAATCTTTCTCTTGGCAACCCATCCAGAGGTTCAGCAGAAAGTTGTTGAGGAATTGAAGCACTTTGACAAGAAGAAACCAGGTAATGTAAAAATATTTTCAGGTCCAGCAGGGTGGTGCTCTTAACATATTTCGTTTTCGTATATTTTACCGTAGATTTAGATGACATTGCGAAGGTTCCCTACTTGAGAGACGTGATAGCAGAGTCTCTACGCTTGTATCCCCAACCTCCGATATTGATTCGCAGGTCTTTGGAAGAGGATGTTCTTCCTCCAGGTCTTAATGGTGATCCCAACGGCTATCCAATCGGCAAAGGAGCAGATTTATTTATATCAGTATGGAATTTGCACCGTTCTCCACACCTCTGGAAAGAACCTGATGCTTTTAGACCAGAGAGGTTCAGGGAGCAATACCACAATCCAGTCTTCCAGGAATGGGCAGGATATGACCCAGACAGGCAAGGATCTTCTTTATATCCAAATGAGATTGCTTCCGACTTTGCTTTTCTTCCATTTGGTGGGGGCGTTCGGAAATGCGTAGGTGACCAATTCGCCCTGATGGAGGCAACAGTAGCTTTGATGATGATCATTCCCAGGTTTTCATTTGAGCTGAGTACCTCTCCTGAAGAAGTTGGGATGGCCACTGGAGCGACAATTCACACAGCAAATGGATTGAAATGCTTTGTAAAGAAGAGAAATTAGTGAAGGTTACAGGTTCTCATGATGAAAACAATATGAATGCTCTATCTACCTCGGTAAAATGCTTCCAAAAATGGACTCATTCCGCTAACTTTTTCGACTCTTTCCTTGGCAGGATTATGAACAAATTGAGATATCAAATGATGGCGTTGTTTATGATTCATTAGAATCATTTCCAATTCTTCCCTACCCTTGTAAATCAGTATATCAACTGCAGCAGGGTCTTTGACGGAAGAGTTCTTCCTCATCAGATCCGAAACATTCCTCCGCATCTCAGCTAGCGACGTAAGCTCACCTAATTTATATTGTTTCATTATAGAGGGGAGGCAACGCGCCACTTCTCTGTAAAACTCGAGACTCTTCACGGATGTCCCACGTGCCTTAGCAACACGAGAGCCTATTTCTGCATTCTTCTTCGCTAATGCCGACATTGAGCCAACATAGGTCACATCCAAGTTCAAATTTAAACAAAGATTTTCTGCTTACTCGGATTGGACAGCGACTTCCAAAGTACTTTTCCGAATTGGAAATCACGTTTCAAGCGTCCCATCAAGCTCACCTTTTGATGGGCAGTACTTTGTCTTCCTTAAAGGAAGAGAGAATATGGATGAATATGGTTTTGATGTTACGTATGGCGGACACTGACGTTGGTTTTATTCTAATAATATATTTCAGTTCCGGGTAATATTTACCTGGCACAGAGGTAAGCACTCCATCGTGTCACAATGCCCGCTATTCATGCATTGTTCTGATAGATAAATAAAAGACAGTCCCTGTGATGGTTTTCATAATCTTTGAGAACTGAATACATTTGATTGATAACATAGCAAATCCTGAGGGTACATGCTTGATGCAATTTGAGCAAAAGTCAGTTAATTCTCCGTGCGGCCACCCGTTTGACTTTGGGGTGAGGTCCGTCCCTTTCACGCTGACGATAATAATGCCACCTTTTCAGGATCTGTGGTTCTCAATGATAGGTTCATTTAGCTGAGACCTGATAAGGATATTTATGGGGCATATATGCCTTGTGAAGGCTCTGCACTAGTGGTATGGCCATTTTCTCACAGAATCATTCTTGTTTGTAGTGAAATGAAGGACCCAGCCAGACCCTGTAGGCATTTTAACGATCCGTAGAAATAAGTATGTTTTCAAAATGGTGCGTGAATTACCATTGGAATTATTTTTGTTCGTTGTTGCATGTATTGTGGACCATCATGAAGATTGATTAAAGGATGAAGAATAGCATGATTCACCTTTCACTGATGTACAGCAGTGTGTGTGATGAAAACATTCGCTGCGTTCTTTCTGACTTTTTTATCATTGATCTCATGAGTGGTTCATACCAAGTCGCAAATGAAGAAGAAATCAAAAACATATCTTAGGACACCTTCAGAGGCTCAACTGCCAATGAGACGACAATTTCTCCTGATGCATCCTGGCCCATACAAATAGCCTATGAAATTAAAAAAAAAACTCTATGATGTCAAAACAATAACTTTCGTTCTACTGAAATTTCTTGTGGATACAAATTGGAGACCTGAACTGAGAGTTTTGATTTCATATTCAACCTTGTTTCTAATTTCTGTAGTTGATTTGCCAAATATCCATCGCAGGAAAATACACCTACTGCAACCAACGCGAGTCAAGAATGAAATGAGGAATGACATTTGGCCGGTGAAGATAGCCTATCCATAAATTTAACACCTGATAGTATGGGATGAATGTGGAACATGCACCACTATCTGATGGCTTCAATGTGTCTCCAATATTCTGGCTAGTATAAGGTCGTATGAATTCTGCTCTGCTCAATTAACGAGATTTCAACTCATTTTACGCAGGAAATATACATGCCATTGATATTTATCTGAAGAACTGTTGGAACATAAGGTAAGGGCGCAGTGCAAAGGGCCACTTCGGCATATCCATATTTTATGGTGAAATAGCCGGGTGAAAGTCCCCGGGCGACCAGGCAGAGAGTGCCACTCCGTAAGGATAAGACCTACACCTGCCGATCACTTGATCGGCGGTGTAGCAGTTCGCCATAGATACAGTTATGTGGCCAGCAGTATAGAGTCTTTTGCTCTTTATTTGTGAACAGAATGGGGCTTATTCTTGCACTGACGTCCCCCCTTTTTTTAGTACAGATTTTAATACCAATATGATTTTTTTCCATCCAAATAATAGAGCCTCGATCCTCGTAGAAGGTAGGTATGATAGGGAGCCTCAAGCGGGATGATGAGACACAATCACCACAGACCTGTTCTGAGTTTTTAATGCTGAAATCGTTGATTCATGCACCACTCTGACCGCACGGCTATTCTTACAATCAAATATTAGTAGAGAATCAACAAAGATGTCTTCCTGCAGGTGAATATCGGCGCCTTGTCTAGCAACTCAGGGCATGCCCTGCGCAGAGCAGTTTGACCCATACACGGGTGTGCAAAAAAAGTCTGTATCATATACTAGTATATTAAAATGTATTTTTACATTTGTCTATATCTTATATAATAATACCTCATTGTTCTTCAGTTTCCATTCCGACGATTGGCTCTGCTGGTCTCTCAATAACTTCACTAACCTCTGCAGAGTAGTCACCGTGGACTTCCATGAGCTTGTTAAGATCAAACTTTGGAGCTCTGAGGAGTTTCACCTTACGAACGAACACATTCTGCAATGGGTAAATTCCTTGACAAGACTTCTCAATCTCTTTACCGATGGCCTCTGGAATGAATTTTCCCACCAACTCCTTGAGATCGCAAGAGGTTGCCTCTCTAGTCATAATTTCAACCATCTTGGCACGGATCTGGCGAATCTGAGAACTGCGGGCATATGCAGTCTTCTTCACCTGGCCCTGGCGCTTCTTGGTGAAAGCGATACAGAAAAGGCGAAGGTAGTAGTTATCAGTGGTCTTAACATCAACATGAGCCTCAATGAGAGTCTGCCACTTCCTCACAAGAGAACGGAGCTTGTCAGTGGTGAGGTCCATGCCATAGAAATGAGTAAGGCAATTGCGACCCTGGACATCCTCTACACGAAGTTTAATATTTCTGTAGGCATCAGCCTCATTTTTCTGCAAATCGGCGAGGGAGACATTGATGACACGCCCTTTGAGTCCGTCAGAGGCAATCTTTGTCCCTTGAGTACGAGTGACCAAAGTCTTTCCCACGTTCTTCACATTGAAGATTGTTGGTGCCTTAATATCATACCAGTCCTTCTTGGCAAATGGATCTTGTCTGCAAAATAGAAAGAAAACAATCATCTACTATTCTCACGCTGTAAAGAGCTCAGGTCATGATAGCCGTCGCGCAACCATGCTTCGTTCCCCCCACGCGAACAGGTGCAGGCAGAAGACGCAGAGTTATTCCAAACTACAATGTAATATTATTATAAACTAAAGATACGTACTGCTTCTTCTTTCCTCCTTTCTTTCCCTTGGACAAGCGTTTATTCTTTCCTACAGCCATGGCGACTCAACCTGCGAAACACCTTGGTTTGTCAGTATTTGCTTCATACATTCATTGATGTACATATGAATAAAAGACGTTGAAGCAACCAGGATATCTGAGGAATACATACATGACAGCAGCCTCCTGCCTTGTTTCCCTCAGACCTAGAAGCCTCCTATCAACGATGGACTTGGAACGGTGGGTACCATCACTTTTCAAGTGGTCTGCCACGCCGTCAGAGCGACTTCGCTCTGGCTCAGTCTTTACCAAGTATACATTTCTGATATCCCATGATTATGATGCCAAGAGTTATTCATAGTTGTATATATGGCATTCCAGTTGACAGGAAGTCAAAAGAGGCGCTGGCACGAGCTCAGACAACCTCTGGATGAATGCGGCGAGACCTCAATCAAGCAGTGGCTTCTCCGTCCCTCGTATTTTAAATAGAAATGCGTACCTCTACAATAACGTAAGAGTAAAGAACTATAATTATAAATTAATAAGACGTCTATGGAGACAAAACACCATTTTGATGGAGTGTTCTGGCATCCACTAGACGGGCGATCTAGCGGAACCAAATCCGGCCAAATTGACAGTTGCAAAACCCCCTGCAAAATAGTCAAAAGTTTTTATTATGATATAATGGAACAAAATCGAGGGCGTACTC